>Ga0307379_10013987_pt1 | contig 10374 bp, 6 predicted proteins | sample UN2MG_FD_202237 | JGI IMG/M metagenome (GOLD analysis project Ga0307379, IMG submission 202237) | Soil microbial communities from Risofladan, Vaasa, Finland - UN-2 | ecosystem: Environmental > Terrestrial > Soil > Coastal area > Acid sulfate soil | place: Finland: Risofladan, Vaasa | collected... | reverse complement strand
TTCCAGGGCCGATATGTTTTACTCATCCGTGAGTCTCCAAGAATTGAATTTCTCTTATATAAATATCGGCCAGTATTATACCATTCCATTAAAGACTGTACAATTATTACTCGGACAGACTCCTAGGATACCCCACAGGAGCACAGCGTAGTTGCCCGCGTAACCAACGCGGCCCCTACGGATTGCATCGTAGAGCCGTGCACTGTTGATTTGCCCTCGATGACTCCGGTAGACCTCGTCCCAGAGAGTTCCATCGAGGTTCCAGCAGGTTTCATTTCGTTCGGCTGCATCCAAGAAGTAGTCGAGAAGTGCTGCCATCCGTAGCTCGATCTCGGTGGTCGAGCCGCACCAGTTGTAGTCAAGGTGCTTGTCCTGAGCCAGATAAATCGTCCACTGCCGCTTGACTTCCCCAGAGGTGTTCACTGTCTGTGTACTTGCGGAAGTGCTTGTGTAGAGTGCAGCCAAGAAAACCAAACGAAGGACTAAAGACCTACCATTTAATACGCTCATCTAAAATTTCCTTTTTACGCAGTTTGGAAACATTACTACATTTTTTAACATCATATCAGAAGTTACTTTAAATTTCACCAGTAAACAACCCCATTTTCGCGACTTCACGGCTACAACCTTGGTACAACCCAACAACCCGTTATCTCGAAATTCGACGAAAATGTCCATTCCATAAGTGTTATAACGTCAAGGGTTTATAGAAGAGGCAAAAATTGTGAGCGGATTCAATGTCCATTTTTAGTGCCGCACATAAAAAAGAGCCGACAGTGTCTCAAGCTACCAGCCCTTGAGTTTTCTATTCCAGAATCATAAAGACCATACCGTGCAGGAGCACCGTTTGTGAAGGTAAATGGGAAATGTCGGATCAATAATCGATCAGTGAGAAATATCGAACGAAATATGAGTTTATGACCAAGAATCGCAGATAGTGGACAATGTATCGTATGTCGTATGTTGTATCTCGCATAGCATATGCCGAATCGGATACGATGAGCCGGCTTGCTGCCACTACGGTTCGCGTGCCCCCCTTATCTTCTCTCCCAACAGCCCCACTGTCCCTGATAAACAATAAGAGTTCATCTCGGCAGCCAGGGAATAATCACATCATAGTTCGGCTGAGCATTGCGGTGCCATTTCAAGGTCCACAAGTCGTACAATCCAACCTTCCGCGTCGAACTGTCCATAAAGCTCATGTTGATGGCCCGACTATGCCGGTCTATGGCGAAGCGGCACATACTGCTGCTCCAGGCTGCCGTGGGATTGATCTCCCACCAATCGCGCATGATAGGGGGCTTACTCTCACTGGCAAAGCTGGGGTGGGCAGGATCCGGACCATTCGCGGGCTGACCTCCGTACCAGGTACAATCGCCCAGTATGGGGATGCCGCTGGTGTGCTTGCTGAGGTCGGTTTTCCAATGCAGCTCCGGTGCATTCAGCCACCCGTCATCGCCCGGCTCCAGAGTGTTGATCCAGTGATTGACGCCGTAGCTGCCATAATCGTCTTCAAAGAAGTATTTTGTAGGGATTCCCGGTCCCCAGACTCTTCTTGCGCTGCCATAACGCCTCCAGTTGGGATCTCCGGTTGCCGGATCCTCCAGAAAACAGGGCTGGATTGCTGACGGACAGGCGCGGAATTTTCCCATGTTACCATACAACAGCCCTAAAGCCCGCATCCACGTGCCGGCGGGATCTCGCCTTAGACAGTACTCGATCCAGTACTCGTTGTTGTTATCCATCGTGTACATAGCGACGATTGTTGCCCACTGCTTGAGATTGGTCTTGCAGGCCGCGCCCCGGGCCTGGGCGCGGGCCTTGGACAAAGCCGGGATTAACAAGGCCAATAATAGGGCAATGACAGAGATCACAACCAGCAATTCGATCAGGGTAAAAGCGCCTCGCTTTTTCATAGTCACCTCTTTTTTTGCGGCCGCAGCATGATTTTCTAACAGAGCGTCAACAAACAGCACATTTGACCGAAAGTTTAGTCTATGCCAAGTACCAACAAATCATACAGCATTCAGGCAGAAAAGCAAGAGAATATTGGGGAGCGTTGGGGCTGTCTCTGGTTTCCCAGGAGCCGCCTTGCTGTCAATGCGGTTCACTGCCACCAAGGTGCACAGCCGCTAAAGGTGCAATATTTCGCACCGTCTGTCTATTATCTTATTTCCCTCCCAATTGGTGCGATTCATCGCGCCCCACCCGCTAGGGCGTGTGTTCGGACACTTTTACACAAAAAAGAGGGGCTGATAAAGAAGCCCTCAAGTGGCCCACCCCATGGGGTGGGTGCCAGAGAGAACGATGACCAGAGCAAGAGAGCTTACAAGAAATGTGCGAAAGATATTTGACACTACCATCTTGTCATAGAACCGATTTACAAAAATCCCGAAATTTGTAAACGTTTTCAATGAACGTTACGGGTTGGCCGTGTCCAGCAGTTCTGACTGCAAGTAGTGAATGTTGGCTGATATTGATATATCGTAACGAGGATGCCTCAAAAAAAAATTGTGGCAACAGGGATTTTAGTATTTGACTTTGAGCTCTTCATAGGTGTCCTATACGATCTCTTGGGCAATGTAGCAGCTTCTGAGGTTGTCGCAATGTGTCTTTCTATCTACGGTTGTTTTTGGTAGAATTCTATAGGCCAGAGAGTTGGCCCCAAGGATTACTCTTATACCTCAGTGTGTGAGCAGTAGCTAATCGAAGTGAAAAAGGAGAAGTATATGAGAAAAGCAACATTTGTCCTGTCAGTCAGTTTGGCGACTGCCTTTTTCTTGATACAGATATCTTCGGCGTGTGCCAAAGAAAAGGCTTCTCGGATGAACGACCCTCGTACCGAGACAGAAGAACACAGGGACACCCGAATGCAGTGGTGGCGAGAGGGCCGCTTCGGCATGTTCGTTCACTGGGGGCTATACTCCGGTCTGGCCGGAACGTGGAAGGGCAAACCTGTCGGCGACCGAGGCGGCATGGAATGGATTCAGCAACGCGTCCGTGTGGACACTTGGGAATATGCACACGAGGCTGTCCCGCTCTTCCGTCCAAAGGAGGATTTTGCCAGCGAGTGGGCGAGACTCGCCCGCGAAGCCGGATGTCGATACGTGGTCTTCACCACTAAACACCACGATGGCTTCTGTCTGTTCGACTCCAAATGTACTACCTACGATGCCCATGACCTCGTCGGCCGTGACCTCTGTCGAGAGATCGTGGACGCTGTTCGCAACGAGGGTCTGAAGGTTGGCTTCTATCACTCTGTCATAGATTGGCACCATCCCCAGTACGACTATCTCAAAGCCGACCAGTTACCTTATCCGCTCAAAGGCAAGCCATCTCCAAACGGCCCTCGCAATCATGATATTTATGTCGATTATCTCCATCATCAGGCGCGCGAGCTTTTCTCAAACTACGGCCCAATCGATATCATCTGGTGGGACTACTCGAAAAAGGGCAACGAAGGTTCATTTTGGCGTGCTAACGAACTCATGGCCATGGCACACAGACTCCAGCCATCCATTATCTCGAACAATCGCCTATATCACATCCCTCACATCGAAAAGGAAGATTCCGTGGATCGCCTTAGAACCTGGAAGCCGGAGCAAGGCGATTTCACCACGCCCGAACAGACCATTCCATCCACCGGAATCCCTGGCGTTGATTGGGAGGTCTGTATGACGATGAACACGACATGGGGATACTCTGTGCATGACCACGCATGGAAATCCCCCGAAACACTGATCCGCAATCTCGTCGATATTGTGTCGAAGGGCGGTAACTACTTGTTAAATATCGGTCCAAAAGCTGATGGCTCTGTCCCTCGAGAAAGCATAGAGTCCATGCGAACCATCGGCCAATGGATGGCTACAAATGGTGAAGCTATTTACGGTACGACGGCTAGTCCCTTCGAGCGGCCGTCGTGGGGCAGGTACACCAAGAAGGCGGGAAAGCTCTACGTACATGTGTTTCAGTGGCCTGAGGACGGAGCTCTCCAAGTGCCCATTAGTGAGCTACACGTAACGCGTGTCTATTTGCTTGCCGACCTCAATCGAACCTTGTTGAAGACCGAAAAAAGACCGGATGCGCTGGTAATTCATGTCCCACGAGAAGCTCCCGACGACATTGTCTCGGTTGTTGTAATCGAGCATCAGTAGTGAGATCAAGTTGCGAACTTGGAATAAAACTGTAGCCAGATACGGTGGACCAAATAGCGGTTGGTGACTGGCTGTAAAGGAAACATATTGCATTTACTCGACTGTTCACATGTCGCAGGTTTAAGACTCGGTGCTATGAGTTTCTATATTGGCCTAAAACAAAGGGGCCTATACCAAATCAGTATAAGCCCCGAATTGACACGAATCTGTTTGACTATCGTCTTTCACCCCAAACGATTAATCGATAGTCTGGTTATGGAGCCGGTGGATACAGACGAATATCATCAAAGTACATCGTACCTGAACCACCAGCTGACGGATTGTTCCTGTCACCAAGACCAAGGGCAATCGTATTGACATTGGTCAGGTTCACGCCCTGGTCTGCAAATGCCTGCAGGTCGATATTCCATTGTGTCCAGGTTACTATTTGTGCTGCATTAGGATTATCATGCGAGACCACCGCACTGCCGTTGAGAGCAACATACAACGTCTCAGCAGCGTTAGCTGAATCGCCTCTGAACCAAATCGTCAAAGTGTTGACACCTTTCTCAGTCCAGTCACGCAGGTAAGTCAACGTCATCTCCGCCTCAGAATACCTGAGGTTGCTGTTGTCGTAGGAGAACGGCATCGACTGAGAACCACCGTGAACGATAGTTTGCTCGGCAAAAGGAGGCATATCATAACCAATGATAGAACCGTTTGACGTGTCTTCGAGTCCGTCTAACCAGGCATTAAATATTCTGTTGCTATTAGGGTCATCGGGATCAAGGTCATTGTAGCTCTCAAAATCATCCACAACAAAATATTTGTTTGTTGTAAAGGTCCATACATCGCCCTGCCAGATGTTGGGAGTCTCGGCTTCATTGACCTCTTCAACCCGCCAGTAGTATGTCTTGCCTAAATCGAGTGATAAGGGACCATAATTGCTCTCGGTCATGGTAACAACATCAGCTGTACCATCCATTACAGCCTGCTCGTCGTTGCTTAAATAGAGTTTATGCTCAGCTGCCTCTCTTCCAGCTCTCCAGCTAAGAGTTACACCAAGAGCAACATCTGTCGCTCCGGAAGCAGGATTTGGTTTAGCTGCATTAGTGGGAATGTAAAAGAATCGCACCTCACTCAGACCAAATTGAGGCAGGATGCCTCCCCAGTTACTGTTGGCTGTAAGCCTGACGTACTTTGCTGCTATACCATTCAATTCAACAGTGGTATTGTGTGCATAGTCGGGCACACCAGGCGCCTGGGCGAACTCATGAGTAGTTCCCAATGTTACATAGTCAGTGCCATCTATTGAATATTCAATTGTAACATCCTTGAGTCCTAAACCAATTACCGACTCCAAACCATCATTAGAGTTCCATACCCACATTTGATGAAGTTTGTAAACTTTGTCTAACTCATATTCAATCCAGCTCGGCTGAACACCATCCTGGCTGCTCAACCACATATTGTCATCACTCTCATCAGTGTGAAATAAACCGCTTTCATCCAGTCCCGAACCATTCACAGTATTTTCAGGCCCTTTACCTTCTTCGCTGCTGGAAGCCGTTGCTGTTTCCTGCTCAATGGCATAGGTCTCAGGCTCAACAGTAAAGCTCCAAACCGGTCCGTTAAAGATTTCAGAGCCTGGTGGAGCGTTAACTTCATCGACACGCCAGTAGTAGGTCTGGCTGAAGTTTAGACGGCCGGGAGCATATGCGCTTGCATCCTGGTCCTGACTGGCCAACATATCCAGAGGATTGGCCCTACTGGCATTGGCGACATCGTCGAAAACCGTTCCGAAGTAAACGTCATGCATCTGAGCATACAGACCGGGCGTCCAGCTCAGGACGATATCTCGGTATACGTCGACCGTTCCATCTGCGGGATTAGGATCAAGAGGCAATTCGACAGGTGTTACTATAAGACCTTCAAGGAATGTTCCGCCCTCCATTCCACCCTCGTCATTCTCCTTCGCCCGCAGAATAGCCGAGCTGCCATCTTGAGGCGGCGCAAACAGAAGGGTTATTATACCATCTGTATCGCTGTTTATAAAATCTGCCAATGCCTGACTTGTTTCGGTTGATTCCCTCACAAAATTTCCAGGTGCAGTAAAAGTCAGCAGCACTTCGGTCAGGTCATCAAAATCCAGCTCAACCGGTGACCCAACAGCCGGAGTGGGATTATTCTGAACACCAGGAGCATTATTCCATACGAGGTCAGTTTCCAGTAGGAGGTTATCTTGTTCCTCGATAACTCCATAAACATCAATCGGGCCAGAGCCGGCACCCAAGTTACTCAAGCTTACATTCGAGAATACCGCTCCTTCAACTTTGACCGCTGAGATATCAAAGCTAAACAATCCTACCCTACGCCTTACATCAATATCACGAACGTGCACGCCTATTTGCTGTTCATTATCGTCCGGCCCCACTTGAGAATCATTACAGACATGTTGGTCAATGAAGGCCTTTACGCTAAAAGGTTCGGATATTGCCTGAACATTGCTCGTCAAGCCCATCACCAAAATAAAAGAAATCGAATAGATGAATCTTCTAAACATAATATTCCTCCTTCAAAATAATATTAATCAATTCGCGTGCTCTGACCACATACCAAAACACTTATTATCCTGGAAAGACATCAATTTCAATACCTTTACTTGATTTCAATTATCAGCCAAATAATCACTTAAGGTGCATGCTCTGATTCCGGTGGAGGGTACAACCGAATATCATCGATATACACAAGACCCGAATCCCCGGGCTGCTGCGGATTGTTTCTGTCACCAAATCCAATACCAATCGTACTTACATTGGTAAGGTCTATGCCCTGGTCTGCAAACTCCTGCAAATCGATATTCCATTCGACCCACTCAGTTATCTGTGCCGCGTTTGGATTGTCGTTATTAACGAATGCGCTGTCATTGAGAATAACATACATTTGCTCAACAGCATTGGCTACATCGCCTATGTACCACAACGTCAATGTTCCAATGCCGTTCAGGGTCCAGTCAGTCAGAAAATCCAACGTCCTGGTCGCTTCAGAATTTCCGGCGGTAGTGTTGTCATAGAAATACGGCATTGACTGTTCGCCACTGTGAACGATCGTGGTCTCGACAAAGTGCTCTCCCGCCGGAAAATCAGGCTCAGCGTAACCTATAGTGGAACCGTTTGTCTCAACGCCATATCCATCTATCCACGTACTGAATATCTCGTCGGGAGGATAGTCGTTGTAGTCCTCAAAATCGTCCACGACAAAATATTCGTGTGTCGTAAAGTCCCAGATGTCACCCTGCCAGATATTGAGAGCTTCGGCATTATTGACCTCATCAATCCGCCAGTAGTAAGTCTTGCCTAAATCGAGCGATAATGGGCCGTAGCTTGTGTCGGTTACTGTAACAACATCTGCCGTGCCGTCTATTACGGCCTGAACGTCATCGCTAAGGTAGACGATATGTTCAACCGCCTCCCTTCCCGCTTTCCAGCTAAGGATTGCATCCAAAGCAACTTCTGCTGTTCCTGGACTTGGAGTTGGTTCCGTTGCATGTACAGGTATGTGCAGGAATCGCACTTCGCTTAAGCCATATTGGTTCAGGATACCGCCCCAGTTACTGTGAGCAGTGAGCTTGACGTACTTCGCTGCCTCACCATTAAATTCAATCGTGGTATTGTGTGCATAATCATCCTCACCAGGTGCCTGGGCAAACTCATGAGTGGTTCCCAGTGTCGTATATTCGGTACCGTCAAGAGAATATTCAATAGTAACTTCTTTGAATCCCAAACCGATCATTCGCTCCAGACTTTCATTAGAGTTCCATACCCACATCTCGTGAAGTTTGTAAACCTTGTCAAACTCAAATTCTATCCTGGTCGGCTGCTGCCCATCTCTGCTGCTCAACCACATATTTTCTTTACCTCTTTTACCATGTAACAAACCACTGCTATCCAATCCTGAGCCGTTCACGGTATTTTCAGGTTCTTTACCTTCTTCGCTGCTTGAAGCTGTAGCCGTTACCTGCTCAATGGGAAAACCAAAAGGAACTGTAAAACTCCAGACCTCGCCTGTATGTATCGTAGCACCATCGGCTTCAACCTCATCAACTCGCCAATAGTAGGTCTGGTCGAATTCAAGAGAGCCCGCAGGATCATAAGTGTTATCGCTTTGGCTTCGACTGACCAGTATGTTCATCGGATTGCTCCTGCTGGCTTCGTTAACCTCATCGAAAATCGTTCCCAAATACACATCATGTGTCTGAGCAGATATACCCGGGGTCCATCCAAGAATCACATCATCCCATATACCTCCAGCTCCATCTGCAGGGATAGGCATAGAAGGCAATTCAGGCAAAAGCATCTTCCGAATCTCTTCCAGCGACAGCACTCGATTATAAATTCGTACATCATCCATTAAACCTTCATACCACCAGCGATCAGCCGTACTACCCTGGCTGTTTCTCCCGAAGTTAACGAAATAATCATCATTCCTGTTTATAGCCCCGCTATGCTCAACTGTGGCTTCTAATTCCCCATCAATATACAAACTGAGTGCATTGCCATCATAGATACCGGCCAGATGGTGCCATATGCCGTTAAAGGAATCAGTCAATGGGGCCTCAGCCCTATGATAGCCTCCGGAATATATGTAAAATTCCAAGTTATTAGCATCGTCGAACCTCATTCCATAAGTAAACTCACTTTTCATTACAAGGGCGTTGGGTACACCATTAGCCGCGCTATTTGTATTCACCCACATAGTAATCGTGATGACATCCGTAATGTCCAGACTCGGTCCATCTATCAACTCTACATAGTCACCAATTCCGTCAAATTGCAGCGCACTATTAATTCGGCCGTCCACCCACGTCAGCGGAATGCTCGTTATGTTGCTATCGTTGCCATAGCTGCTCGAGTCGATTATTGTAGAACCGGCACCTTTATCGAACTTCCACCAGCCTACGAGACTTGGATCTTGAGCACCGGCTGTGTTTGTCATAATCAGACCAAGAACCGGAATAAAAATAATACAATAAATTAACTGCTTACACATAAAAATCCTCCTTCACTTCAATATATATGATTTTATGAAATGTAGATCGTTTAAACTGCAACATGTCAGAGTTGCCCTACAACTCTGCACTCCATATGATAACTCCTCCTCTATCCTGAAAGTATAAAGAATTCAATTACCAGATGTTAGAATCGACAAAAATCTACTTATTCTGTTGTCGCTCTGGGCTCCAGCATAATCATGTTAAAAACTACACTGCAAGATGTCTCTCTAATTATATTTATACCATATTATCCACTGTTTCTTCAAGGAAAAAATGTGTGTGAACCGACGTTTCCCATATGACTCCATAGACTGGTAATCGGTATGCAAAATAGCCACGGGTAGGAGTGCAAATCAGCCTGTGCTTACCAAAAATTACATCCGGGCAAGTAAAGCGAGGGTTAGGATATAGTCGCAAGCTCAATATACTACAGTTGTCCCTCCGAAAAACCCTATCCTGATGAGAAGTTGAAGCCAAGACTAATGAACTTTCTGATTTGCTAACAATGACAATCCCGCCAAATGGATTAGCAAGAGCCTTTCTGCACAACAGGCTGGGGAATCGGCAGGCATTATTCAGACGAGTGTAGACACTTCTTCGGTAGTCTATGCAGCTACGCGGACATATCTGTGATGCAAACCTCCGAGTACAGGAACAGAAATGAGTTTGCTTGGGCCTAAAATCTGTGGTCGTTTTGTTTGTGAAACAGGCGTGTCACCATTAAGGCCCTGGTGTGGTCGTGCTATGTGATAGTAATCTTCGATGAATTCCCGAAGTAGCCTTTCCAGATGTCTCTGACTGAGTACTATTACATGATCGAGCATCTCTCGCCGCAATGTTCCAATATACCTTTCCACGAATGGATTTTGCCATGGACTTCGGTATGCTGTACGAACTTCCTTTATGCCACAGCTTTCCAGAAAAGCTCGTACTCCGTTGCCATAAATGCCATCATTATCCCGGAAAAGATATTTTGGTTGTAGACCAAATGGCATCGCCTCACGTAGCTGCTGGATAACCCAATTCATAAATGGATTTCTTGTTACTGCAAAGTGTATGACTCTGTAATACAATCTTTCAACTCCTTGTTTTTTATGCGTGTTTTTCATGCTGCAATGTTCGTAAGTCCTTTTATATCAACGGCTGAAGCCGACATTAACGCACAGGCGAACTTTTGCCCTTTGGCTG
>Ga0307379_10013986_pt1 | contig 10375 bp, 8 predicted proteins | sample UN2MG_FD_202237 | JGI IMG/M metagenome (GOLD analysis project Ga0307379, IMG submission 202237) | Soil microbial communities from Risofladan, Vaasa, Finland - UN-2 | ecosystem: Environmental > Terrestrial > Soil > Coastal area > Acid sulfate soil | place: Finland: Risofladan, Vaasa | collected... | reverse complement strand
GATAAATGAAAGGACCACACCTCCCGAAGTCTCCGCACAGAATCCCTGATAAGGACTAAGGTTTGTAATCTTTCTTGCCAACGTTTTAACCACCTGCCAACCGCCGAGTAACGTGCCGAGCGCTATCGCAGCACAGGACAGAATAATCACCCAAAACGGTACAATGAATTCGGTGAGCACCCCGCCTGCAATAAGGATAGCCGTGATGATACCCATGGCATTCTGGGCATCGTTGCTCCCATGCCCGAGGCTGTAAAACGAGGCAGAAACAAGCTGCAGTTTTCTTGACAGGAAGTTCATTTTATTAGGATTCTGGTTCCTGAAATAGCGGATAAAAACAAGGGAAAATATGTACGCGGAGATAAATCCGAGGAGAGGCGAAACAACAATGAAGACAACAATCGTAAACAGCCCGGACATTTTCAATAGTCCTGTGATAATTATGAACGGGACAGAGAGCACCGCCCCAAAAAACGCCCCCTGAGCGATAAATGGGCGCATTGCCTCTTCTTTTGTCAATCTTCCAATGATAGAGAAAACAATCATCCCGATAATTGCACCAATAGCAGCGTATATGAACAACCACATGATGGTGCCCGCAGAAGGCAGGATAATCACGCCGATTCCCGCGTATGCAGCAGCGGATCCGACAAGACCCCCCACCAGCGCATGGGTCGCAGATATCGGAATGCCCGCGTAGGATGAGAGAAATACCCAAAGGACCGCAACAACCAGACCAATGAAAAGCACAGAGGTCGTCAGAAACATCGGATCAACAATTCCTTTTCCAATTGTCTTTGCTACCGCGGTAGTAAATACGAGGGGGCCGACCATGTTGAAAAATGCAGCCATCGCAACCGCCTTTACTGGGCTGAGAACCCGCGTGGCAACAACTGTGGCGATTGAATTTGCCGCATCATTCATACCGTTGACAAAATTGAAAAGAAGGGCAAGGCCAATACCGGCAAGAACGAGGGGGTCCATGGTGATCACGAGTGCCGGATCGCGATATCGGAGAGCGTATTTGCGACATCTTCACAGTTGTCAGTCGCTATCTCGAGGTGTTCGTAGATATCCTTAAGCTTGATGATCGTAATCGCATCTGTCGTCATGAAGAGGTCGGTAATGGCATGCGCAAGTACATCATCCGCGAGGTTTTCCAGCCGGTTTACCTCAATACAACGCTCCTCGATATAACGCGGGTCCTTGATTGAACGGATACCTTTTACTGCACTTTCGATCTCGCTCGTTGACATGTGGATCAGTTTTGCCAGTTCGATCATGTGGGAATCTGTGGATTCAATGTTATAGTAGAACATCTTCTCTGCTGACTCATCGATATAGTCCAGCACTTCGTCAAGTGCTGAAGCGAGGCGTGAGATCTCTTCGGGGGCGAGAGGGGTGATGAATGTGCGGTTCAGCTGTTCGTAGATGTCATGGGTGATCTGGTCCCCCTTGTGCTCAAGTTTCTCAATTGCATGACGTTTCTCTTTGACATTGGTAAAATCCTCGGTCAGGGCGACAAGCTGCCATGCCGCCTCCTTTAAAATTCCTGCCTGACGTTCAAAGAGATCAAAAAAAATGGTTTCCTTTGGTATCAGCAATTCCTTGATTCCCAAGCTTTATCCCCCTTTTATCATGGTTTTGTTTCTGCTTATATGTCGCGGATGAAACGCTATTGCAGGAGAATTGCCAGATGGGAGTGCTTCCGGGGTTGTCAGAGAAGGGAGCACCGCCATTTTTCCGGTAGCGATAATGGATACGACCGCCTTCATGAGAATGAGCAGTCCTGCAAGAATCTGGAGTAAAATATAAGTTGAAATTGTTTGCTTATTCATGATGTTCAATTATAAAATAATCAGTTTTAAATATACCCTTTTTCGACATAGAATATAGTGATATATATATCGACTATTGAAAAATAGAGAAATAGTGAAATTCTCGTGAGGTGAGGGTATATGGAAATCCGGAGAGTCCAGTTTACTGGGGGGTCATCGTACATAATCACGCTGCCGAAGGAATGGGTAGATGCACAGAAAATCAAGAAGAACGATCCGCTGGGAATTGAGCTTCAGGTTGATGGGACGCTGCTCATAACAAAGACCATTGAACAGGAGCCTCTGCAACGAAAAAAGGAATTTTCTGTTGATAGAGTTACAGAACCGGCGTACCTGTTCCGGCTGCTGATCGGTGCGTATATCTCGGGCATTACGACGATTACGATCACATCAAAAGAACGGTTTCCCCCTTTTGTCAGAGTGGTGGTTCGGGATTTCACACGTATGACGATCGGGCAGGAAGTGGTCGAAGAGAATGATTCGATGATCATATTGAAAGACCTGCTCAACCCGTCAGAGATGCCGTTTGCAAATTCTATCAAGCGGATGTTTGTGATCGTGAAAGCAATGCACAAGGATGCGATCACAGCGATCAGAACAGGAAATTCATCCCTTGCTGCTGATGTGACCGCCCGTGACAATGACGTGGATCGTCTCCACTGGCTCATCGCCCGGCAGACTCATATGATCCTATCTAATGTCGCACTCTCAAAAAAGATGGGAGTATCTCCGGGAATGGCAGTACATTACTTCGTTATCAGCCGGATCATAGAGCGGATCGGGGACCATGCCGAGAGAATTGTGAACAACGCAAACGTGATTCTCAAAAGAGAGATCGATCCGTCGATCATAAGCATGATCTCCAAAGCAAGCGAGATTTCCGTTAGTATCTTTGACCGCAGCATTATCTCGTTCTTCAACAACGATATGAAAAAAGCGCACCAGACTATTGAATCCGTACAGGCTCTCGAGGCGATCTGCGAGGAGATCAACAACCTTGTGCTCCAGCAGGAAACATCTGATGCCATTGCGCTCGGTTACATTACAGAGAGTGTCAGGAGAGCGGGGGAATATGCAGCAGATATCTCGGAGAATGTGATCAATTATCTGGTAGAAGAGAAACAATTTCAGAAAAAGGAGAAATCTGCCAGATGATCTAAAAACGGTGAGTGCCATTTTCCTTATATCGAAAAATCTCCCCATATCCGAGTAAGGATTTCTTTTATTTTTTTTACACAAACACAAATTAGAGAAGAGGTTTTGATATAGAATGAGATACGCCCCGGCCGGGACTTGAACCCGGGTCAAAAGATCCGCAATCTTCTAGGATGTCCACTACCCTACCGGGACACAGAATTTTAAGGCTTTCTGCCTACTAAAATTGCTTTCATGGCATAAATAACTCACCGTTTATGGATTTGGATAATAAAGATGTGAATCTTGTTAACCCGATTGCATCGGAAAAAAATTTTCTATTGATTTAATCATCCAGTCCACGTGGGACTGGATGTCGCCGTAGTACTTACTTACACAAAATCCCTGGGATTAAAGTCGAAATATGTACAATCCGTAGTCCAATTGAATTGAGAGATATCATCGAAATTGCCCAAAGGCTTTACCCATACCATCGCTGTTGCAGTGATATTATTACGCTTGAATTCGACCTGTATATTATCACGTTTCAACACTTTGAGGGTACGATTAATATATTCAGTATACCCCTTCCTTGTTCCAAATCCATCCTGAAGATATATCTCCCCGGTTGATTTACTCCTGACAGTGACTTCAAACCAGGAATAGGGACTGTACGTGTCAATAGTGATTTCTTTTTCTCCTCCGCCGGTCAACTTGGAATCGATGACTTTTTTATAGGTTATGTTTGATGGTTTGACGGTGTAATTAATATACATCGGCGGACTCCGCAGGTCAAACGCTATTGCGGTTGTATTATATTCAAAAGTATTTTCTGGCGATGTGTAAATGCGACAGTATTTTTCCTCGGCGGGTTGAGTCGTAGGCGGCATTGTCCGATACCCGCTTGTTGGTGTGACAGTAATAAAGGGTGTTACTTCTGTCACATAGCTTGGAGTTGTTGTTGTCAGAGTTTGTTGATCAGGATTAAAAAAATTCCCTGTTGCAGATGACGAATTATCTTTTTGTGGAGCAACGCATCCTGATACGACAATAATAAGAATAATCGTAAAGCAGAAAGCAATCCGGGCTAATTTCTCTTTCATAAATCAATAGTACTGCGATTCCTAGTAATTAAGTATTTTCAGATAAAAATTTGACAGAGATTAAATTGAATGTTACCTCTTATTTATAAACTTAAAAAAAACAGGAGATGCGAGGGAGGGGCATTCCGCCTTCTGGTTAGAATCTATGTTTTGATTCCAACCCTTTTTCATGTATGAATTCTCCCTTGGTTCACTAAGACAATGGCTAGTTGCTGTTAAAATGTTTTGGCTACCCAGCAGCGAATCGACCCATCTCTGCATTCTCCCCATTTCTGAATTAGCAACGAAATTCCTGTTGCTAGTGCCTAACGTTCGAGATGAGGCATTGAAATTGAACCATATGATCGGAGAGTAAACAAGGGTTTTAAATTCTCGGAATAATCAAAAGAATGAGTATATTTTCAAATCCATTTTCCGACTATTGGCGTATCTCCGATGGTTCCCATTTGGTAGGGAGAGCTTGCGTACACTATTCCGTTATCGCTGTAATCCCTGTACCAATATCCAGTTGATGGCCGGAATACACCTATATCTGAGGTTGCAGAGATGTCGACATTATCCCAGTTGCCAACAATAGGAATATCGCCAGTTGTTCCGAATTGGATGGCTTTATCTACAATAGTATTTTTATTGAAATTCAGATACCAAGAGTGAGCAGAAGGCCGGAATACCCCTGCATCAGAACTCCCTTCCCCATTCCAGTCGCCAACTACAGGAATATCCCCGGATCTTCCGAACTGGAATGCCCTGAACACGACACCAGTCTTGGTGGTATCCAGATACCAGGTACCAATCGATGGACGAAATACGCCAATGTCACAATGCCAGTCTGCATTCCAGTCGCCAACTACAGGAATATCTCCGGATTTCCCGAAATGGAAGCCATAGTCAACGGTACCATCTCTGTTGATATCCAGATACCAGTCCCCGACCGATGGCCGGAATACCCCTATATCATAGGTCCCGTCTCCATTCCAGTCGCCAACTACAGGAATATCTCCTGATTTTCCGAAATGGATGATTGGATAGCCTGCTACATACCAGTTACCGTTCGATGGCCGGAAACAGGCAGTTTCGGAGATTCCATCTCCATTCCAGTCAATGATAACCGGAATATCACCGGTAGTACCAAAAGTATATATTTGATCCGGTATACCATCATTATTGTTATCGAGTTTCCAGTTACCGTCCCGGAAAATGCCGATCATCGACTTTCCATTGAGAATTCCCTCTGCATATTTTGACACAATATCACGTGTTTCACTGATCCTCCGTGCATTGTCATGATTATTATCGCCCAATGGAATATACGCCAAACCAGGGGGGAAGTATAAAATCGCCCAGGTCCAGTCCTCATTGGATGAAAAATCCGTTAAACTTGCGGTTTCGCTAAAGTCATGCCACAAGACACTTTTTTTATCTTGGGGGGGTAGTCCATAAGTGGATGCCCGGGCATACGAGGGGGAATATGTTGCATCATCATGACCTGCATCGAACTGATGCCCGATTTCATGAATACTGATAACCTGCTTTCCATGTAGAGTGGCCCAATAGCCTAGATTATCAGGAACCATCTGGGCCCAGCTATATCTGCAATAAATAGGGTTGTTTAGATTAAAGCCCAATGACAATCCTTGCGCACCACTATATTCACCGTAAGTTAGGTCGTATCCACCAAGATACAATCCAATATCGGCGCCATAGGAATCCAGAAGGTCTGGTGGATATACATTTGTGAATGCAGCCAAGGGGTCAATCGTTTTATCCGGGCTACTGGAAAGCTGACCCCGTCGTGAATCATCGTAAATTGGATTTAAATGCACGTTAATATCGCTGACTGATAATTTCAAATTCGCCTCGGCGATTATACTTTCCGCCTCCGAATGCCAGGCATCATTGTTCCAGTATATCGAATCGGTGACAACAAGGATATTGACTGTAACCGTCTGTGAAAGGGGTGTTTGCAGAAGATTAAGTGACGTCTTTTGACTTTTAACGGGGAGGTTATCTTCTGGATTTACCGGGGGTATATCAGGATATTTTCCCACAATCCCGTTATCAATTCTGAATTTTGAACTAGTAACATCTCTTGAATTGTAGATAATATGTAAAGGTGCCTCACTGATTTCCATTTTTTCTCCCGATTCTACGGGAATGATCCAATAGATTCCATCGTCAAGCGTGATACGACCGATAAGAACTTTTTCTCCTGTTGTAAACAGGATGTCGCTGTTTTTAATCCCCGGGAGTGTTCCATGATATGAATCAATACCGTCATCAATATTCTCAAAATTCATCCGTGATATTTCTGCGGGATAATCTTTTCCCCCAAGAGATATGGTGATTCCCTTACCGGACTTTAATTGCTCGTTTAACAATTTGCTATCAACCGTTATAACATCGTATTTGTTTATCGATGACGGGATCTTCAATTCCTCTGAATTGTTAATACCATAAGAAATGAGTTGTTCTTTAGAGGTAATATCCTGTGCAACAAAATGTGTAACATTTTTTTCGTCGAAATGTATCATCACGTGGTTTGATGAATTTTGTGCGATAGAACCATTTTATGCACACACAACGGGAGCACTTACCATTATAACAAACAGTATTCCCAGTATACTCACATTAAACAAATTCATGTAATCCACCTCAGAATAATCAATGTAATACAAGTAATTTAATAAATCTTTCTAAAAATATTTAAAAAAATAAAATTTTTTAAAAAAAAGGTCACAATTATTATAAATTCATTCACAACAATGCCATAACACATCATCCAACTAATTTCAATAACTCAAGATATTGTCTTGCCGTTGATTCATTTTTAAATCTCAAAAAAGTATGTTACTATGGTATCGCTACAGGACCAAAATAATAATAACTTCCATTGTATTCATAAAATATTTCATTTTCATAGGTAGTTCGATTATAATACCTCTCTCCGAAGATACTACCTTGGAATTTTGGCACTTCTTCATAAGAAAGTCCAACGATATATTTAATCCTTGTACCGTTAGCATATACTACATCGCCTTGTTCGGTGCCGTGAAATATTGGCGCAAACCGGGGAAACGCTTCAAAATCTTTATCCGAAATATGAATAATTTTTCCGCTGGGAATGCCACTTTCATTGATTTTAGTCAGGGATACTCCAGGAGTTGGATTATCAACGAGGTGGGGTCGGAGCACAAGAACATATCCAATAATAATCGCCAGTATTATGAGAGCAACACCAATAATAGCAATACCTACTTGTTTCTTCGATGCTTTTGCCGGAGGCATTATTTTAGAATTGAATATTTTAATATAATAAGTTTTATACCAAAAATCCAGAGAGCCCGGACGCAGTGATTCTACAAGGAAAGATCCTCAGTAATTTTTTTCAACAGGTTGGGAATTCGAGATTCTCCAGATATTTTATTCCTCCTTAAGAAAAATACTCATAAATTGAACTCCGATCCTTTCATTGGTTCTTTCCTGCTATTAAAAAAAACAAGTAAAACCGTCTTTTTCAGTTCCTGTAGAGAATACGCTCGATTCTCGTTCTATTTACCAAAATACGGCAGATTTGAACCTCACCCGTTGGCTTGTAAGGCCCTTTAAATCGAGCTGTTTTTGCCACTTGGTTTACCCCTTCCTGACCCCGGAAAACCTGCCAGAACGCCAATATGAAGGTCGTTTTTTCTGACGGAGGTTTCAAAAAAGGGAGAAATTCGGAACCGGTCGGGAAAACGGGTATTTACCCGGCAGGCTGGAGCCATGTTCTGAAAGGAAACCCTTATCTCTGCATTTCATAATGGAATTGTATGGGGAAACACCGGATAATCTTGTCAGTATCAGTCTTGTTTGTTCTGTGTGTCATCACCCTTTGCCCCGGATGCCTCACCGGGACCCCGCAAGAAGAAAATCTGACAGCTGCAGGTCTCGCTGACCAATACCTTTTACACGCGGACAGGATCAAAGACTACCGGTCGGAATATAGCGTTTCTTCGGGGACGGTGGAGAATCCTTTCTCGGAACGAATCCGGTATGACTATAAGGCGCCATCCTTTGCCCGGATGGAGCAACCCCGGTCAAGCTCGCGTGTTCCAGGGTCATTTGCGACTACAAACAGTACCAGGACTGCATGGTATGACGCGGAAACACGGACCTACGACCTCTCCTCCGCCATGAAACTCGCCAGAGAGTACGATTACCAGGAAATAATCCGGCGGATCGTCGCTGACCGGAACTTTACAATTACCGGACGGGACACCAGCCACGGACCGGCACGGTACCAGATTGAGGTAGTGACCGAACCCTGATCCGACAAGTACACACCATTCATCAGCTCCCGTATCCGTGCGTGGATTGAACCATCGACCGGTCTGGCATGGAATATTATGACATATTATGGCTGCGGGTCCTCTCCGGTACCCACCACTCCCCCCGGGTTTGGAACGTCAACTGTCTGCGGCGTCGCGGAACGGCCGAATAACGAAATTCAGTACGAATCGATCGAGGTCAATACCGGCATCCCTGATTCATATTTCGATTTCATCCCCCCGGAAGGCTCAACCCCACGCTGTGTCCCGAAGTATGTAAACTACGTCGAACCGCCACGTACTGACACAACAGTCCCAATCGACCAGCCACTGCCCGGGGGTGTCCGGTTTTCCTTAAACGAGAGCGATTCCGGGAGGACAATTTCACTTAAAAGCGGCGACATCGTCGAGGTTACCCTCCGTACAATACCGGGGCTTGCCTACCGCTGGATCATGCCGGCAGAGGGGTCGGGATTGACCCTTTTGAACGCGGGACCATTCTATGAGATGCCTGAAAAAACTGGTGATTATTATTCAGAGTTCATGGGCCGGGGATACTACCGGTGGCGTTACCGGGCAGAGGTTCCCGGCACTGAAACCATCGACGGGATTTTTTCGATCTCCGGATGCGATATCCAAGGTGTGAAACGATTCAACCTCACCGTTAACGTGGCGAGGAGCGGATAAGATTGGGATAGACCTCGTGATTGGTATTTGAAATAGCTTCGAAGATATCTCCATTTCACGTCTCAATCATCATCGAATTTAATAGAGGGAATAAAAAGGAATAATAAGAAAATGCGAGGGATGGGCATTCCGCCTTCTGGTTAGAATCTATGTTTTGATTCCAACCTTCCTTCATAATTTTGAACCTCCTTGGTTCACCCAAATTTTGCTCACGCGGTATGATAAATGTTGCGCGTTGTTGAGGTCATCTTGAATGGGGACAGCTTCAAACTGATTACAGGGCAACTCATTTTTCAAAGCTAGGAAGGAAAAAAATTAGTGTTCCTTGGTTCTCTGGATGAGCAGCACAGCTCCCAGGAACCCGATTATCATGGTTGCTGGTAGAAAGAGCGATGGGAACTCGGGAATAGGTGTTGATGATTCAAATTCGGTGCGAGTAAGGTCACTGTCAGCCGTAATTGTACGTTCGAATACACCATCGTCATTTGAATCTATTTGAAGGGTTACACCATTGCCCCCCTGTGAAAGGGTATTCCAATTTAGAGTGTATTGGTGAATTGCAGTACTTGATGTGGGAATATCATTTGCTTTAAAAGATACATCTGCGTTTCCACTTTCATCGATTCTCGATAAAGTTAGATGGTATGTACCCTCACTTGTTCCAATAATATTAAATTTATAGGATCCCTCAAGGGGATTCGGTATTAAAAATTGTTGTGGTTCTACATCTTCAGGTGTTATTGCTAATGGAAATTCAAATTGAAGTTTTCCATCAATGGGATTTACTCCTGAAGCTCTACCATTTGGATCAACAATCCAAAAATTCGCAGGTGAAGCTAAACTACCAGCATATGCATCTCGAGCAATACCTCCTATTAAACCCGGTTCAATAACTTCAATTCGGTTCGTCCAAATAGTTTTATCATATATTTTTTCAGTCCCACGATAAACCATCTGATGCATTGCATATGCCTTTTCCAGCGTTGGGCTCGTGCATTCAAATACCTCAACTTCAAAAATATCCCCTGCATTAGGAGCGTAATCGTTCAATTCTGCTTTTAATTTAGCTAATTTATCAATCCATCTCAGTGCAGCCACGACTCCTTTGCATGCTGGAAGTGAACAAGGATCGGGAATGATCGGTAAGTATGACAATAAAATTATCGCCGGGTACCATTCCTCTTCATGTTTTGTGATTTCAAATGCATTAAAATTCAATTTGCGACAAGAAAATAATGTTATCTCTTCACTACTAAATTTTGAAGAATCAAATTCTATTTGAATTCTTGCATTTAATTGCTCCTCT
>Ga0307379_10013985_pt1 | contig 10376 bp, 10 predicted proteins | sample UN2MG_FD_202237 | JGI IMG/M metagenome (GOLD analysis project Ga0307379, IMG submission 202237) | Soil microbial communities from Risofladan, Vaasa, Finland - UN-2 | ecosystem: Environmental > Terrestrial > Soil > Coastal area > Acid sulfate soil | place: Finland: Risofladan, Vaasa | collected... | reverse complement strand
TACCGCAGCCGTTGATGCCCTGGAACACCAGCCAGCCGTCCGGTGATTTAGCGAAGTCCACAGCGAGACGAAATGCCATCTCCAGGTTCTGGCGCTGTTCGAGGGGCAGGTTGACCCGTTTCCAGTCGAAGCTGTCAAAAGTCATCTTCTTTTGTAGCTCAAACTCGGGGTCCCAGCTTGAAGTGGACAGGGCTGACTGCCTGGTGCCGATGATGTATACCTGGCATAACTCCGGGTCCGTGAGACGGGTGCGCATTCTCTCATCGAGTTCCTCCGGCGGAATCATGGTGACGACCACGGTGGGCAGCCGGTTGTTGAAGCGGTGATTGATAAGCTGCTCCAGCTTCTCCGTAGCCCAGGGGGTGCCGGACTGCGCCCCGAAGTCGTCCAGGACGAGCAGCGGGGTATTGCGGACCTGTTCGAAGAACTCGTTGTAGGGCATGTCGCTGTCCGGGCTGAAGCTGGAACGGAGGTGGTCAAGGAGGTCCGGGGTGGTGATATAGAAGGCCGTCCGGTCTCCGGCGATGCGGTAGTTGGCGATTGCGGCGGCGAGATGAGTCTTGCCGTTGCCGCTGGGACCGGCGAGGACCAGCCACCCCTCCGGATTATCGGCAAATGCCCTTGCTGCAGTAAGTGCCCGACCGAAATGCTGCCGGCTGTTGATGTCCTCGTTCCTGCCTTCGGGGATGATAGTGTCAAAGGTCAGACGGGTGAGCGGGCCGAGGTTGCTGTACTTTTGCAGGCGGGACTGGCGTTTCCCTTCCTGGTCCTGCCGGACGCACCGGCAGGGAATAACACGGCTGTAGTCCGGCTTTCCCGTTGGCAGAAGGGGATGGAGGAACCTGGCCCCATTGCAGATAGGGCATACCGGTCCGGCGGGTGCGTCCTCCGGTTCCTCACCGGAGGGTGCGTCTGCCTGTGGTCCTGGTATATCTGCCAGGACCTGTTTGCTCAGTATGTCGCCGATATGCTCCAGGGCCACTATCGCTGCTTTCCTTCACTCCAGAATAGGGTCAGTACACTATTATGTCTCCCTATCGGGAGACAGGCCTTAGCGCCGGACCATGTGTCCGTATTTACCCTTGATGAACTTGTCCGGGTCTGCTTTCCCTGCTCCCCGCTGCGTGTCTTCCTTCCTGCCTTCGGTTGCCCAGCGCTCCAGTATGCGGACGATATACCGCCAGTTCCGCTTATTCAGGCTGACGGCTTCCCTGATAGCGTCCTCAATCCATTCTCCGGGGTATTGTTCCTCGGCTTCGCGCAGTTCATCGGCAATCATAGGGGTCAGCATACCGATGTTCTGCTCGTAGAGGGTGAAGATATTGGGTGTTTCCTCCACTTCGGTACCGGCTGCCTTTCCGGGGGCTTTCAGCCCGGCGAGGGCGAGCTCCCCGCTCTGGATTTTGGCCAAAGACCGTCTATCGGACTCGGTGTTGAGGAAATACACTTCTTCCGGCTTGTCGTCCATGCTGAGTGCCACTCGGAGCACCGTACTGCGGTCGACTGCCATGTCAAGGCCGCGTCTTAGTACCTCTTCCGGTGATTTCCCTTCCTCCTTGAGCCCGCCCATGAGGACGGCATCACCCAGAAGCTCCCGGTAAGCGGCAAAACGGGGAGAGCCGCGCTTACGGTAGAGTATCGAGAAGAGGTGCAGTGTCACCTTCAGTTCGGCGATGTCCCTGATTTGCGGGACAAGCCGGTTTATGAAGACGTTGGGGACCGGGGTGAACTCCATCCTGGCCGGGAAGCCATTGAACTGCTTCATAATAAGCTCGGTTCCTGGCTGGCGATGTTCTCGAACTTGGCTAATCTCGGGACGAAGCGCAGGCTCAGGTCGCCGGTAGGGCCGTTGCGGTGTTTGGCAACGATGACCTGGGCGATGCCTTCGGGATAGTCCTTGTCCGGGTATTGCAACAGCCAGTCTTCCTCGGTGGGGTAGTAGTACTCGTCGCGGTAGATAAAGAGGACGACGTCGGCGTCCTGTTCGATGCTGCCGCTTTCCCTGAGGTCGGAAAGTTGGGGGCGGTGGCTCGTACGGCCTTCGACCGCCCGGCTTAGCTGGGATACCGCTATCACCGGCACGTTGAGTTCACGGGCCAGTGCTTTTAGGGAGCGGGTGATATAGCTGATTTCCTGGACGCGGTTCTCTCCCCTGCCCTCTCCCTGCATCAGCTGGAGATAATCAACTATGACAAGGTCAATGCCACGCTCATAATAGAGACGCCGGGCCTTGCTGCGCATCTCCATTACCCGGAGCATCGGGGAATCGTCGATGTATATCGGTGCCTCGGAGAGAACGCCGATAGCGTTGAACAATTTTCTCTCGTCCGCCTCCAACTGGTGCTCAAAACGCAACTTCCTGAGATTGATGCCGGACTCGCTGGCCACCAGGCGCTGGGCCAGCGCCTCATTTGCCATTTCCAGGCTGAAGAGTGCCACGCAGGCGCCTTGTTCTACGGCGGCATTTCGGGCGACGTTCAACGCCAGGCTGGTCTTACCCATGCTGGGTCTGCCGGCGATTACGACAAGGTCGGAGCGCTGAAAGCCATCGAGGAACTCGTCCAGACCACGAAAGCTGGACATTATCTGAGCAAGTGGCTGCCGGACATCGTCGTCCGGTTGGGGTGGGGGTTCGAGGTACTTCTCCAGCACCTGTTTGATGTGGACGAAGTCGGTGGAGCCCCGGGCGCTGCGGAGCTTGTACAGGGCATCCTCGGCTCGGCTCAGGGCGGCATTGATATCCGGGTCTGCCTGGTAGCCGATATCCGAGATACTGTCTGCGGCGGTAATTAATTGCCGCATTATCGACAGCCGGTAGACAATCCGGGCGTAGTGCTCGATGTCCAGTGAAGTAGGGACGATAGATATCAGGTGGGAGAGATAGGCAACACCACCGATAGACTCCAGCTTCCCGAGCCGCTCCAACTCCTGGGCTACGGTTATCTGGTTAATGGCTTCGTTGCGTTCATAGAGCGAGATGCAGGCCTGGTAGACGAGCCGGTTCTGCTCGCTATAGAAGTCGCCAGGTCGCAGCAGGACGGCTGTCTCGTAGATAGCTTTTCCATCTATCAGCAGCGAGCCACCTACCGCCTCTTCAGCGCTAATATCATGTGGGGGCAGTCTGTCATTGTTCACCCCGCACTCTCCTTCCGCCGGAACGGTGGACGATGGTCGGATTTCCAGCAGGGTCCTTGTTCCGCATCTGCCGAAGACCGGTTCAGGACTCCTCGTCAACGACTGTCAGTATTATCGTGGGTACTATTTCCCTGGCCAGCCTTATGGGCACTTCATAGCTCCCCAGTTGGCGGATGGGGTTCTCCAGTTCGATTTTCCGCTTGTCGATAACACAGTTGGTGGCCTTTTCAATCTCGGTAGCGATATCAGCCGGCGTCACCGAACCATAAAGGCGGTCTTTCACCCCGGACCGGGCTTTGAGGGTAATCTCCTGGCCGTTTATCAGACCGGCCAGTTCGAGCATTTCCGATTCGGTCTGGGCGGTAATACGGGCACTTGCCTTTATCCGCGCCTCGATGACGTTCATCATCTTGGGGTCTGCCCGTGCCGCGAGCTGCTTTGGTATCAGGTAGTTTCTCGCGTAGCCATCAGCTACGTCTTTTATGTCACCGCCCCTGGCGACATTATGTACATCCTGCAGGAAAACAACTTTCATATCTACTCTCTTTCTCAGTGATGATGGTGCAATTATACTTCATCCCACGCAGAGGGGGTCAAGGCTTTTTTTACTGTTCCGTGAGATACTTTTCGGCGTAGATTGCGGCGGTAGCACCGTCCCCGGCAGCCGCTATCGCCTGTCGGGCGGAGTTGTGGCGAATGTCGCCGGCGGCCAGAATACCGGGTATGCCGGTCTCCATCTTTTCGTTGGTGATGATATGGCCGATATCATCCAGGGGCAGAATCCCCTTGAGGTAGTCCGTGTCCGGTTGGAAGCCGATGGATACAAAGACCCCGGTTACGCCCAGCATGGACTGTTCGCCGGTCTTTACATTACGCACAGCCGCTCCCTCGACGAAATCATTACCTTCAATCCGCTCGACAACGCTGTCCCACCTGAATTCAATCATGGGCTCCGCAAAGGCCCTCTCCTGGAGAATACGACTGGCACGCAACTGGTCACGGCGATGAATCACGGTTACGCCGGAGGCGAACTTGGCGAGGTGCAGGGCTTCAGTGATGGCGGCATCACCGCCACCGACTACAGCCACCGGCTGTTCCCGAAAGAAGGAGGCATCACAGGTGGCGCAGTAAGACACGCCTTTGCCGATGAATTCCTTTTCGCCGCTGACACCCAGTTCCTGTCTTCTTGAACCGCCGGCGATGATTAACGCCCGGGCAGTGAAGTCGCCCTCGGTGGTCCTGACCAGTTTCCGGTCTTCCTGTAGTTCGAGCCCGCAGACCTCGACGTAAAGCATTTCCAGTCCGAACCTGGCCGCCTGCCGGTTGAGCAACTCCCCGAGTTCGGAACCTGAGACACCGTCCGGGAATCCGGGGAAGTTCTCCACCTGCTCGGCATTGATAATCTGGCCGCCTACCAGTGCCTTTTCCATGAGCAGGCTGCGGAGCCTGGCACGCGAGGTGTAGAGTCCGGCGGTCAGGCCTGCAGGGCCACCACCGATAATGACAATCTCGTAGATGTTGTCTCCATCCGATGTCATGTCCCAATCTCCATTTCAGCTTCAACGGCGTCAATCATCCGGCGAATATCAAACTGCCCGGCAATCCTGAGACGACCGTTGATGAGTAGCAGAGGTACGGACAGGCTTCTCTCCCGGATTGCCCCCCGCCATTCGTTTACCTGCCGGTCATCAGTACCGCTCGCGAGGTCGAGGTACTCCAGACGGGCTTCGTTACCAAACCTGTCCTTAATCTGCCGTGCGGCCAGGGCGACGGCATCCGGTGAAGACCAGTCCGTTCCACAACCGGCGTCGCAGTCCCTGCGGCTGCTTTCATTTATGATGCTGATTGTGACAGTTGCTTCTGTCAATAACGGCACCCCTGTTCCCGCTGGCTACGTGTGGCGTCCGCTTGCTACTCCGATGCAGCAAGCTGGCTCTGTTGGTCCTTTATTATCTGGCATACGGCACTATCAACGCTTTGCTTGGCGAGACCGATGGCGTTCCTTATAGCCTTGGCATGGCTCCGTCCGTGAGCTATGATAACGTTACCATCCACCCCGAGGAGGCAGGCCCCCCCGGATTCCCGATAATCTATCCGCCTGACCAGGGAGCCGAGGCCGGTATCAAAGATTTGATGGCGCGACTGCATGTGACGGGCGTTGGCGAATACCTGGCCAACGTTGCGCAGCTGAAGGAAGGTATCACCCAGCCCTTCGAGAGCCTTGAGGACAATATTGCCGGTAAAGCCGTCGGTCACGATTACATCGGCCCCTCCTCGTACGAGCCCGTGCCCCTCGATATTACCCACGAAGTTGAGGTCTGTTTCCTTGAGGAGGGTATGGGTCTCCTGCATCAGGTGGTTTCCCTTGCCCTCTTCCTCCCCATTATTGAGCAGGCCGACGCGGGGAGAGGGGACACCGAGCACTTCCCTGGAATAGATGGAGCCCAGCCGGGCGAACTGGACAAGGTATTTCGGCCGGCAGTTGGCATTAGCGCCGGAGTCAATAAGCAGGACGGGGGCGGTGACGTTGATATTGATAATGCTGGCAATAGCGGGACGTTCGATGCCTTTAATCCTGCCAAGGACGAGAAGCGCCGAGTAGAGCACTGCACCGGTGTTACCGGCGGACACAAACGCCGCTGCCTTTCCCGTCTTTACCAGATTGATGCCCATCATGATTGAGGAGTCCGGCTTGTTGTTAACCGCCTCTATCGGCGACTCGTTGTCATCAATGGTCTGAGTGGCATCAACGATGGTCATGTCCAGCTTCTTGAGGTAGCGGCCGGTCTGTACGTGAAGCAGGTCTTTTCTGCCCACGAGGGCAATCCCTATGTCATAGTCCTGGGCAGCTTTGACAGCTCCCTTTACTACCTCGTGGGGGGCATATTCTCCGCCGGCGGCGTCAACAGCTATAATCATTTGTTACCTCAAGCGGCTATTCCGTAGCCGCCACTCTATGCGGCTATTCTGTAGCCGCCACTCGCTCCCACATATCGCAACGCCCGCCCCAATGGGCGAGAGCCTTGCCATTAAGGGAAAGCCGGGCAATCTCACAGTTATTCGGACAGGCTTTGCATTCGAATGTGGAGGTGCTGTACTTCACCTCACTCTGGTCAAATCCCTTGAAATGGCTGCTGCTATCCCCGGTGGCCATCTCCTCGTGTACCAGCAGGGCAGCGCCAATAGCTCCCATAATCTCATGGTGGGGTGGGACAATAATTTCCATACCGAGTTCTTCCCGGAGAGCCCTGATTATCGACTGGTTGAAGGCGACCCCGCCCTGGAACATGATTGGCGTTTGGATGTCTTTGCCCAGCCCCACATTGCTGAGGTAGTTGCGCACCAGAGCCTGGCAGAGACCGTAGAGGATATCTTCAACCCGGTGCCCCATCTGCTGCTTGTGCACCATGTCCGATTCCGCAAAGACGGTGCAGCGTCCGGCGATGCGCACCGGGGCACTGCTCGCCAGCGCTCGCTGGCTGAGTTCTTCGATGCTCATATCGAGGCGCAGCGCCTGGTGGTCAAGGAAGCTGCCGGTGCCGGCGGCGCAGACGGTATTCATGGCAAAGTCAGTGACTATACCGTCGCGGACGATGGTTATCTTACTATCCTGCCCCCCGATTTCCATGATGGTCCGGACGTCGGGGAAGTAATGCAGGGCGGCCACTGCGTGGGCCGTAATCTCGTTCTTGACCAGGTCCGCACCAACGATTACGCCGGCGAGGTAGCGGGCACTCCCGGTTGTGGCCACACCGCAGATGTCGCAGTCTGCGGGAAGCTGTTTCCTGATTTCCCGCAGTCCTTCCTGTATCATATCAATCGGCCTGCCCTGGGTCAGGAGATAGACGTGGTTAACCAGCTCGTCGTGCCCATCGAGGACGGCAAGTTTGGTGGTTACCGAACCAACATCAATCCCGAGGTAGGTTTGCATCACCACTCCCTTTAGCGCCCGCTCTCTTGAGCGGCCACTCCCTGGGGTCTGCCACTGTGTGCGCGGCGCTTCCTTATCAGCAGGTCAACGAAGGCTTCCAGCCTGGTCAGTACTCCTGCCTTGGCTATCTGCTCATCGCAGAGTATCGTCAGCACCGGGATCTTCTCCCTGGTTGAAGGCATGATATTCTGGGCTATGATTTCGGGCATACAGGTGAAGGGCGCCAGGTGCACTATGCCATCGTATTCTTTAGCATGAAGCACCTTTTCACCGACTGATTCCCAGCCATCGCCACCGATATCTCGCTTCAGATAGGGGCGGGCTGCTTTGTGAATCCGGTTCTTTTCGTTGATGCCGAATGGGTTGAGGAAGAAGCTGAACTTGGTCCATTCGGAAACGAAGGTTGACCGTCTTACCTCCACACCCAGTCGGCCCAGCTCTTGCTCGATGTCAAAGCTGGAGAACGGCTCCAGCAGTACATAGAACTCGCCGGTAATGCCTACTATCAGCGGCTGTGCCTGCTCGTCCCTGGGTACCCGCTCCAGCCGGTTAATATAGTCCACCTCTACCCTCTTCAGGGTATCATAATCATCGGCCTTGTCAATAGCGCTGATTGCATGGGAGTACAATTGATTGGCGGTACCCTTGACCAGTTCCACAGGCCGTACCTTCTGCACCACGCGTTCTACGCGGTCCACGCTGGCAAGTTTGGACAAACCGAAGCGGATGGCGGATATAATCCGGTGCCACGGAGCATCACCGGAGACTTTTCGGATGATACTCATCAAACCGAGGAACTTCTGCTCCGATACACCTATCTGGATGACTTCGGTATCATATCCCAGATTGTGGAGCACCTGCTCCTGGACTTTGCCGTAGTATCCGAGGCGACAGATGCCATCGCCACCAGGTATCAGCAGGGTATCAGCCCCCTTGTCGGCGGCTTCAATCAGGTTGCCCAGGGTCATTTTGAAGGGAATGCAGAGGCCCTCCGGGGAGTATCTGGCACCTAGCGACAGAGTACGCTGTGTATTGGTAGGCGGCATAATAAATTCGACACCCAGCTTCTTGAAGATAGCCTTGAAGGGAATGAATATATTGCCCATGTGGGGCGTACTTACACGCATAGGGCCACCCGTCTCCTCTTCCTGCGGTGAATCATATCAAGAAACGCTTCCAGTCGCGTAATCACACCGGTCTCGGAAGTATGCTCTTCAAGGGTGATGCACATGAAGGCAGTGGTCTGCTGATTTCCCGCCTCACGGCGCAGTATCTCCATCATCAGCGAATCGGGCCCGCAGCCAAATGCCATGATACCGATAACGCCATCAACCTCATTCCGAAGATAGTGTCCCCCGGCACCGACGACGTCTTCTTCGTACGTCCAGTATGCCCTGCCCACCAGTCTGGCTACGGCCGCTTCGCGTTCGTGTTCGGTAAGCATCTCCGGGGTGAGTACCCTGGCACCATACTGTTCCAGCCGTTGGATAAGCTCGTAGTTGACATGCTCATCATAGAGGAGGTAGGCGTGTCCGATGACGGCGATGGTCGCTGACGGTGTGGCCGGGGCGATTGATGGCTCGTCCGGCTTTCTCCGGGGAATACCCGTGATGTCATCAATTGTCTGGAGCGGTGTCAGTCTGCTTTCGGACATCAGTCCCCGGTAGCTGATAAGGGTCTCCATGGCAGCCGTGGCCGCTTCCCTGACCCTGAGCGGATTCCAGCTAAAGTGCCGGCCCAGCCCGTAGACAGACTGGTAGAGATAGCGCTTCCCCCGGTTAACGTCAATCTCTATCTCCAGTATTGGCGGAGACTCGGGGACAACCGCCCTGGTCATATCAGGCAGTCCCAGGAACTTGGCGCAGTTGTATGTCCTGCTTTTAAGGCTGCGAATCGCCGGGATGAAGATGTAATCGCACTTATCTACCAGAGACAGCACATGGCCGACGAAGACCTTGACCGGCAGGCAGGTATCGGCAACGACTCGTGCAGTACCTTTGGCCAGCGTGGTACGGCTGGTTGGCCCGGAAGTGACTACTTCCGCCCCCAGGTGCTCGAAGAAGGTCTTCCACATGGGGTAGTACTGGTAGTAGAGAAGTGCCCGGGGAATGCCGATGGTAGTCATTTCGCTCTCTCGAACTCCTCTTTCAGGGCGGCCAGTTTTTCCGGACGGGTGAGGAGGTCGATTACTGTCATTGCCATCGTCTTGGCGGCATCACACAGTCCATCGATAGCTTCTTCAGTGGCAGCGGCCGCAGCAAACTCAGGGGAGTGCAGCAGTACCTTTCGGGGTGCAATGGCGATTGTGGCGTGGATTGACGGTGCGACCTGGCTGACATTACCCATATCGGTACTGCCGAAGGCACCGCTGCGGTCGACCAGTTGCACCTGCCGCCCGAGGCGCTCCATGTTGCCGGCAAATAGTCCGGCGAGAATCATATTATTGCGCATCGGGGCGTAGCGCACGTCATCCCATGTGTATTCCAGCCGGGCACCGGTGGTGGCGGCAGCCCCCTGAAAGCAGCTAAGTACCTTCTCCTGTAATTCATTGAGGTAGCTGTCTTGCTCAGCGCGGACCATGAACTTGCCGGCGCTGTAATCAGGGACAATATTGGGGGCCTTTCCTCCATCGGTGATGATTCCGTGGATGCGTGCCGTGCTCTTGATGTGCTGGCGTAGTGAGTTTATCCCGGCAAAGGACAGGAGCATCGCTTCAAGGGCGTTAATGCCCCTTTCAGGATAGGCGGCAGCGTGGGCCGCCTTTCCGAAGAACTCGATGTCCAGGTTCTGGCAGGCAAGGGCGTAGGTTGTGGCGTTATTGACCACGCTCGGGTGCACCATCATGGCTGCGTCCAGGTCGGCAAAAGCCCCTCTTCCGGTCATGATTACCTTGCCGCCGAAAAGTTCCTCGGCAGGGGTGCCAATCACGACAATACGACCGGTCAACTCGTGGGCGACGGACCGGATGGCTACTGCCGCACCGACTGCGCTGGTGCAGATAATGTTGTGACCGCAGGCGTGTCCCACTCCGGGCAGGGCGTCATATTCAGCGAGCAGGGCAATAACCGGCTTCCCTTCGCCGTAGCTGGCACGGAAAGCGGTCGGTAGCTCACAGATACCCCTTTCGATGGAGAAGCCGTTCTGCTCCAGGTATTCGGTCAGCCAGGCGGCTGCCAGAGTCTCACCGAAGCCAAGCTCGGGATTGTCATGGATTCTCAGAGCAAGCTCTCTGAGTGGGGTGCGGCGAGTGTCTATCTCGTCGATGACGGCGCTCTTCAATCGCTCTATGTCCAAACTACGCCTCGTCTTC
>Ga0307379_10013979_pt1 | contig 10381 bp, 9 predicted proteins | sample UN2MG_FD_202237 | JGI IMG/M metagenome (GOLD analysis project Ga0307379, IMG submission 202237) | Soil microbial communities from Risofladan, Vaasa, Finland - UN-2 | ecosystem: Environmental > Terrestrial > Soil > Coastal area > Acid sulfate soil | place: Finland: Risofladan, Vaasa | collected... | reverse complement strand
CAGTGTTTGCACCAAAGCCCGTGCTCGCCTAATTGCCAGCCGTGGTCGCCCCACAATACTACAACCGTGTTGTCACGCAGCCCCAGGCGACCTACTTCAGCCAACAGCCTGCCTATCTGCGCATCGGTATAGCTTACACACGCATAGTAACCGTGTATGAGCGTACGCGCAAGCTCGTCATCCAAAGGCCCATCCTTTGGAATACCTGCGTACGCACGCAGCTCGCCCCAGTTGTGCAAAGCAGCATCAGGAGCACCTTTTGGCCTGAACGGGTTATCAGCTAAGTCAATCTCCCGGCGCTTATACAAATCCCAGTATCGCTTTGGCGCGTTGAAAGGCAGGTGCGGCTTCAGGAACCCCGCCGCCAGGAAAAATGGCTTGTCCATACCCTTCAAGCGTATCAGGTCGGCAATTGACTTATCCGCAATCTGGCCGTCAAAATAATCACTGTCACCGACATCAGCGGCCTCGAATGCCCGGCCGCGAGACTGTACTGCGGCAAGTTTGGTGTTTTCAGCCAGCAGGTAATTCAGCCACATGCCGCTGGGCCGCCAGGGTTCTTCGCTCCAGCTTTCAATGTCGTCTTTGCGATGATGAAAGACTTTACCGTTGGATATTGTGTGATAACCGTTGTTCCTAAAGTGCTTCGGACAACTGACCGCGTTCGGCAAATCCTGCTGCAGCCACGTGTTGTAATTGATGAATCTGTCCCTGCCGGGCCGCACCCCCGACATAACACTGGCCCTGCTGGCCCCGCAAACCGGAACCTGGCAGTAAGCCCTGCTGAAAAGCACACCCTCACCCGCCAGGCGGTCTATATTCGGCGACAGCATCTGCCTGTGGCCGTAACAGCCTAACTGCGGACGCAGGTCATCTACAACAATAAACAGCACATTGGGCTTTTTACCCCCGCCCGAAAGCTGGTTCAGGCTTGCACAGCCGGAAATAAGTGAACCGGCCCCTAAAGTGCCTAAAAAGCGAATAAAATCCCGCCTGTCAATATTACGGTTATTCAACATCATTTCTGTACCTCCATATTACGGTTATTCAACATCATTTCTGTACCTCCATAAAATATCACTTTTCGCTGAGGCCGTGTCGCTGCAGCCATTTCTGCACCCACAGCCGGGCCTGCTCGGTGTTCTGCAGCAGCCCTTCAAGCTGAGCAATATACATTTCGTCAGCCAGCCGCCCCACCTGCGGCCCCGGCACGGCCCCGAGACCAATCAGGTCATTGCCGTCAAGAAACGGTTTGGGTTTAAGCTCCATGTCACCCAGGGCTTTGAGTCGTTCGCGCAGCGCTGTTAGCGGCGCGGTACTTTTTCTGCTGTCGGACTTTGCTGTTTGAATGGCTTTTTGCAACTCGTAGAGGTCTTCGAAATACGGCTCTGCGGCAATTTTCCTCAGGTCAGCCAGTGACATTTTCTCATCGAGCAGTTTGCCCCTGTTTTTCAGCAGGAATTTTATATGCCTGTTTTGTTCCCTGCTGAGCATCAGAATCACACATTTCTCACCAGCAAAATTGACTGTAAAGTCTGCGAAAAAGGCCGCAAGTGCCAGCGGAAAATCCACCTTTTGCCTCAGATGCGCCAGGACCTTAATGGCAAATTTTGCCTGCTTGTCCGCAAAACCCGGAAAAATCGCCTCCGCCAGGCCGCTTTTAATCAGCTTGGCCGCTCCCAAAGAACGGTTAGGGTCAACAAGGATACTTTCCAGCTCCATTGCTATGCGCTCGCCGCTTATTCTGGTGATATTCTTTGCGTAAGCGCCAATCGCCGACCAGCTTTGAGGTTCGATTGCAAAGTCCAATTGTGTCGAAAACCGCACCGCCCGCAGCATTCGCAGGTAATCTTCACCGAAGCGCTCTTCGGGTTTGCCTATGGTTCGTATTACTTTATTGCTCAGGTCCTGCTGGCCGCCGACGTAATCGATGACCTCTTTTTTCAGCGGGTCGTAAAACATCCCGTTGATGGTAAAGTCTCTTCGCAGGGCGTCTTCTTGTGCACCCGAAAATTGCACCTGGTTGGGATGTCGCCCGTCCTCGTAACTGCCCTCGCTCCTGAACGTAGCGACCTCAACCTGCTGACCTTTGAGCAAAACCACCACCACCCCGAAATGCGCGCCGATTTTTATTGTGCGGCCAAACAGCCTTATAACTTCTCGGGGGCTGGCGCTGGTTGCGACATCATAATCGTTGGCCGTTCTGCCGAGCAGCAAATCCCGCACGCATCCGCCGGCCAGCACGGCCTCGAAACCTGCTGCCCGAAGCTGTTTTATTACCTCTATCGACGCCGATTTGCTGCTCATTGCCGTGCCTGTGAAAGTAAGCTTATCGCCATAGTCCCCCACACTCGCCTGTCTATTATCTCCAGTTGGCCGTATTTGTCCAGCAGTTCTGTGGTTTTGGCCGTCCTGACCACAACAAGGCCCGGCCGCCGCAGACACTGGTGCAGTGTTTCCAGCAATAGCCCTAAAGGCCCCTCAGACCCGGCATCTTTTGTATTTTCATAAGGCGGGTCAACAAAAACAAGGTTGTACTGCCGGCCTGGGGGTAAACCGCCGGCGGCAATGATTCTGAAGGCGTCGTCGATTATCACTTTGCTTTGTCTTTCGAAGCCGGCCTTTGCTATGTTTTTTTTCAGGACATCGACGACTTTTTTGTCTCTTTCGACGAAAGCAACGAATTCAGCCCCTCTGCTGAGTGCCTCAAGTCCCAGGGACCCGACGCCGCAGAACAAATCAGCCGCTGTTTTGCCGGCCGGCATATCATAATTATACAGCACATTGAAAAGCGACTCTTTGATCCTGTCGGTGATAGGGCGGGACACATCGGTTTTGGGACTGAGTAATTTCATCCCTTTTTTCTGGCCTGCGATTATTCGCATAACGTTATAATATACACTACAAGGCGGTTATCAGCGAGAAATTTTGCTGGTCCGGATTTCGATAAATCAGCGATGTGCTCCGGGTGACGCAGTACACAATACGCAAGCCCGCACTGAGCAAAGCCGAAGAAGCGCAACACGATATACGAGTCACCAGCGGCGAGCGACGAGCGACGAAATAAACCCGCCCTTGGCGTCCCCGGCTAAAGTAAAAACCGGTCAATCGGCACGGCGTAACGCCGGAAATCCTCGGCAGCCAATGTTACCGTCCGCCATTTGCCGCTACGCTGCTTCATCGCCCCAACGTAATCGGCCAGCCGGATGCAGAAAAATACATACCTGTTGGAATCAAACTCGTAAGCGTCCCTGCCGTCAAAATCAACGTCTGGCTGTTCTGTCTTGTACACAAAAACAAAAATTGCCGTACTGCCTTTTGCGAACACCCTCTGCCAGCCGCTTAGTCCCTCGATGTCGTCGATTGTTACCCAGCATTCCAGGCTTGTCAGCTTCTCGAAACTTGTCCCCTTGAATTTCCTGCCCTTTACCTCGGCTGTTACAGCCTGCCCATTTTTTTTGTAAAGCAGGTAATCAAAACTTTTTAGCTTCGACCTGCCGAACACAGCCTTTTTATGCTCATCCACCGCGATGTATTGAATACGATTATCAATCAACCAGTTCCCGAAGGCCTGCTCGTAATGGTTGAGGTGGTAATTCTTCATTCCGGCCGAGTCTCGTTATTATCAGCTGTTCGGCCCTGAATCTGAATACGACCGATTTTATACCTGCGATGACCGTCATTGTCTTCATAAGGCAATGCAATAACAGGTGTCCCGTCCCGTTTCCCGGCAGAAACGTAAAGTTCATAGCTGCCGGATTTCACCTTAGCACTATGGCCGTACGTTTCCATCGCAGCCGTGCATTCGGTACGTAATTCTTTTACCGGTGCTTTGCCGGCAGAAGCTGTTTGCAAACTGCGAAGGTTCGTCGATTCATCAACGAAGACCGCCGCAATACCACCCTTTTCATCTTTGAGCGTAAAGCCGACAAATCCGCCGGGATAGCATGGAGCCACCCCGGCATTGGCCCATGCAGTTTCGATATGAAATGGTGTGTTCGGCGTAACAGAAGATGGAAACTGTGCCCGTCTCAATTGAATTCTATAACCCATACGCTGGTTTATTCGGTCGATGATTGCACGGTTCTCGTTTAAAAGAACTCTGGGCCACCAATGAATAGACATATAACTTGCGTGATATTCCTCAACCGACTGCAGCAACAGAGAACCGTCTTCCCATGCGCCGCGCCTTTTCGACTGTCCATAGTGTTCGTGCTCAAGAATAACCGGCATTTTCGGCCAAAACCGGCCTGCCATTTCGGCGTGAAACCAAGACTCGGGTCTTGGCTGCACGCAAATCGAATCATCACGAAGGGTAACGCCTTTTGCCAATGCATAATCTGTAATTGGGAAATGGATGCCTTTAGCCTCAGGTCCTGCGAAATCATCGCTGATTACCAACTGTGTATTTCGAAAATACCTGCAGTACAAATCAACGTGCTTTTTCATGGCCTCAAAGCCATACTCCAGTTTAGTGCTGGACCAGGTATGTCCTTCTCCCCAAACGCCGAAAGACCCGATATCTATAAACGCAATATTAGTGTTCCCGTCATAGCGCTTAGCCAAAACTGCCACGAAGTTTTCCAGTTTTTCCAAAAAGACAGGGTCATTGTAATCCGGCTCCCAAAAAGGCCCATTTTCATCAAGGCCTTTACCAACCGTAAAATTATAGCCTTTGGCTCCTGCGTCGTGAACCCATTTGGGGGTAGCCCACCGCATCCAGGATTCCGAAGATGTGATGCGAAGGGCGACCTGCTTTCCTTTATCTATCCACCGCATAGCCGGTGTGTCCAGCAGCGACCAGTTATACTTGTTCTCCTGAGGTTCCAGAAAAGACCATGGCACTCGCAGATACACAACAGATAATCCGGGAAAATCATCTATTGTGTCTGACGGTTCCAGTTTCGAGCCGTAATTGGTGATCATATTTGAGTAAAAGTGCATTGTCCAACCCATCCCAGGATTGACCAGAGCCCGTCCATTATCCACCGGCTGGACAATCTGTATTTGGCCGGCATGAACAACAGAACCGCAAAGAAATACTAACCATAATGAATTATTTATCAGATTTTTCATTTCCTTAACTCCTCAACTACTGCATCAAGACTTCGGCTGCGTTAGGAACCGGTCGACCATCACAAGCTCCTGGCTGCCCGTTTGCATGTCCTTGACCACCAGTTGCCCCTGGCTGTATTCGGCGCCGATGATTATACACTTTTTGGCCTTTTGGGCTGAAGCTTCTTTTAGCTGTTTCGAAAGACCATCTAAAGGTTTATAGCTGAAATTTGCTGAAAAACCTTTTCTGCGAAGTTCTGCAGCTATCCGGTACACGGCACTTGCAAAAGTCTTATCCGCCCAGGCCACAAAATACTCAAGTTCGTTTTTGGTGATATTTTTGTCAAGCAATCCCTTTTCCTTGAGCAGAATCTCAAGAACGCAGTCGCCCATTCCCATCCCCGTCGCCGGTATTGCCGGCCCGCCGAAATCGCGCAGCAGGTTGTCGTACCTTCCTCCGCCGCATATCGCCCGAAGCTGCGAGCCGACTGCATGAACCTCGAATACCACCCCGGTATAATAGGCCAGCCCCCGCACTATGCTCGGGTCATACTCACAGAAATCATCGACACCCATAAATGACAGGTAATTAAATACGTTTTGCATCTCAGTATATGCAACGAACTCATCATCGGGCAGCTTGATGAAACTTTCCAATTCCGGTATCGATGCGACAGACATAAAATCCAGTACCTTCGTCATCTTGTCTTTGTCCCCGATTTGCTCGCGGAGCATCTGCTCGAATGCATCATCCGGGACCCTGGCTTTTTTATCGAGCACCGCATAAATCGATTCGAATTTTTCCTGGGCGATATCGAGGCTCTTAAGAAATGCTGCCAGTAATTTCCTGCTGGATATCCTGACTTTAATATCTTTGCCTGTCAAACCAGCCTCCTGAAGATAATCCAGCGTTGTGAAAATCACCTCCGCGTCGGCAAGCACATCATCGATGCCGATTATGTCGATGTTCCACTGGAAAAATTCGCGCAGTCTGCCCTTCTGCGGCCGTTCCGCCCTGCACAGCCGCGGTACCGAAAACCACTTTATCGGAAGCGGCAGCGACCTTATCTGCTGATTGACCATCCGCGCCAGTGTCGGCGTTATCTCAGGCCGGATTGCAAGCTCCCTGTTGCCCCTGTCGCTAAACGAAAAAAGCTGTTCGACTATCTCCTGGCCACTTTTTTTCGTGAACATATCCAGGCGCTCGAATATCGGCCCGTCATATTCCTCGAAACCGTTGCGAATGGAAACCTGTTTCCATCCGTCGATTATCCGGTTTCTGACAGCCATCGCTTCCGGGTAAAAATCCCTTGTCCCTTTTACCGCTGGTACCTTCATTTCTTCACCTTCTTGTTTGCTTTCCGGCCTTTCTTGGTTTTACTTTTAACCTTTTTCTTTTTGTTATTTTCAAATTTTACCCTCATATACTCCGCCATCTGCCTGTCATTGGTAAAGTGCAGTTCGTACTCGTAATCGCCTTTGGTTCGGTCGCAGTCACGCGTGGTATAGCCCCTGCATATCCGCGGCCTTTTATTATAGATTTTGCATTTGCGGCCGTTTGCCGAAAGATACCTGCACCTGTTCTTTATATTGATATACCAGTCGCCCTCTTCCACGAACACCGTTATTGCCTTGTGACAAAGATACCATCGTATATCGTCGTAATCTCCCTTGTCTTCGGGCGTGTCTATCGGCAGCGCAAAATACCGGCAGCAAAGACCGTTGCACCTGTGACACAGTTTCTTTTTCGCCATAAACTTTTACTCCAACTAAAACTATTGGCTGCACATCTGCCAAAAAACCCGTACAATATACGTTATCGGCCTTCTGTCGTCAAGAAATGCAGGACGGCCCGTTTACGGACTTTGTATGCTCGATGGCAAAGCCACGGATTCAAATAATATATGAAGACAGCGACATCGTCGTGCTCAACAAGCCTGCCGGTGTTTCCGTTACCAGCGACCGCAGCGGCGCACTGCGGCTTATTGACGTACTTGCCGGGCAATTGTCTGCTGAAACTGCCGCCGCCCTGCGATTGGTTCACAGACTCGACAAGGATACGTCCGGCGTAATGCTCTTAGCCAAAAACCGTGATGCTCAGAGCCTGTTTTGCGGTTACTTTGAAAAAAAACTTGTTAAAAAAACCTATCTGGCAATTGTTTCTTCCGTGTCCGCCGACACCTGCGGCACGATAAACGCCCCCCTTGCGCCGAACCGGAAAAATCCCGCAATTATGGTCGTATCCGAAAAAGGCAAGCCCGCCGTTACACACTGGCGACTGCTTGCCGACTTCGGCGCCTTAGCCTTGTTGGCCGTTAATCCGGTCACGGACAGAACACATCAGATTCGCGTACACTTAAACAGCATCGGCCTGCCTTTGGCCGTTGACCCCTTGTACGGCGGCAGTGCCGGCGTATTCCTTTCTGATTTCAAACCTGACTACACCCTTGCAAAAAACAAGACCGAAAAACCGCTTATCGACCGCCTAACACTGCACGCCTACCGCCTCTCGATCGTAAATAATCAATCGCAAATCGCCAATGACTTCGTAGCCCCTTTGGAGAAAAAGTTTGCCGCCGCGGTTAAAATGCTCACCAAGCACAACCCCAAAGGCCCTGCTGCCTTTCTCGAAACCGACGACTTCTCAAAAATTCTCAACGCGCGGATACTGGATTGATACCGGATTTGCCATATAATAAACTATTGTGGGATTGTCGGTTTTGGCTATAATGGCCCGGAATTAAAAGGCATTATTCCACGAGAAACTGAAGAACAAAAGGAACTGTTTGAACTGTTGGACTATGCCTATATCGGCGCAAGATACGACAGAGAATACAAGATAACAAAAGAACAGTTGGAACAATTAGCCCCTCGCGTCAAAAGACTGCATGAGGTGACGGAAAGAATCTGTAAGGAGAAAATAAACTCTTTTGTTTGAAAAAAAGGTCTTAAGAAACCAGAGCAATATCAAATCCAGCCCGTGACTAGTAACAGAAAAGGTTTGGAAGGAAAGAATGGGAATGGTTATATAAGGTTCTCATTGCAAAAAAAATTTATAGCTTTTCCCACAAATTTGCCGAAAATGTCAAGCAGAGGTCTGTTTTTTCTTCTTTTGTTTAGGGATTAACTTTATGTCAAGGGAATTATTCACTGTTGGATATGAGGGGACTGATATTGACAACTTCATAACGCACCTAAAAGACAATGCTATTAACTGCCTTCTTGATGTAAGGGAAACCCCGCTTTCAAGAAAGCGGGGTTTTTCCAAAACCGCGCTTTCTGAACGGCTTAACCGAGAAAATATTTATTATGTTCATTTTAGAGAACTTGGAAGCCCAAAACCTATCAGGGAAAAACTTAAGGTGAACCATGATTACTCAGTTTTTTTCAAAAGGGTGGACGAATACCTTACTAGTAAAATAGAAACTATCGAAAATGCCTACCGTTACGTTAGGGAAAATACTTGTTGCCTCATGTGTTTTGAGCATCTTGCTGCAACATGCCATCGCAAAATCGTTGCCAGAAAAATCAAAGAACTGGATGGAACGGGTCTGCAAATAAAGAACATCTGATTAGCTACAAAGGGGGCAACCTTGAAACTTAAGACAAAAACTGTTCTAATTACAGTTAAAGCTTATCCAAATCCGAGTAAGAAACATGGTGAGACTGTTTGCTGTGCTGGAATTGATATGGATATACTACAATGGATTAGGCTATATCCAATTCCTTTCAGGGATCTTGACCAATCTCAAAAGTTCAAAAAATACAATATTATCAAGGTAAAATGCTACAAGTCCACAGATAAGCGTATCGAAAGCTATAAAGTTGATTCAGGTACAATCGAAATTTTAGACCATCTTAATAGTAGTAAAAACTGGGCTCGTCGAAAGGAGATTGTTTTGCCCACAGTTTCCTCTTCATTCTGCGGAATATTGAAAAATGCCCCTCAAAATAGATCATTAGGTGCTTTCAAGCCTTCCAATGTTAGCTTTGCTTGGAAGAAATCGCCCGTAAAAGATAGTAAGAAACGAGAAGCTTCTTATGCTCAGCTATCTTTTTTCAACAACAGCAAAAAAGCGATAGAGCAAATACCTTTCGATTTTTATTATGAATTCAAGTGTTATGGCCTGCCCGAATGTCCTGGCCACAAGTTGCTGATAGTCGACTGGGAACTGGGACAATCTTACAGAAGTTGGAGACGTATTTACAAAACTCAGCAACTCCTGTTGGAGAAAATAAAAGAGAAATGGTTCTATCGCATGTGTACATGCAAATATGATACATATTTTTTTGTTGGCAACCAACGCCGATTTGTAAATCAGTTTATGGTTTTAGGGGTCTTCTATCCACAAAAGCAATTCAATGAAAATCATGGTACTAGTAACGCAGTTTAATTTGTGTCCCGCCACTGTTTTTATTTCCGGCCATATAAACCCGCCCTTGGTGGCAATTAGTATTTCTTTCGTGGTGTTGTTATACACGGCGGTGGTCGTGATAACCTGGCGTGGGATTTTCAACAGTTCATAGAGGATTATGAAGCTGGAAAGCGATATAAGTTTGTCAATTCTCGGTAATTAGAACCGATTCTACCCGGGGAAATAAGCATTGATTTATTCTGTTACCTTATGATGTTTATTTGGCGGTTTTTACTTGACAGCATTACCGCCCGCAGGATAGCGTATAGCCTTAATTAACCGCTGCGGCTGGTGTATGCCTATGCGCACAGGTTATAAAAATGAGTGAAAAAAAAGTAAAAGTCGGAATTGTCGGCTTCGGCACCGTCGGAAGCGGCGTGGCAAAGCTGATACTCGAACAGGCTGAGGCCATCGCCGCCAGGAACGGCCTGCGCCTCGAATTAGGCTGCGTGGTTGATATCGATACCAGCTTGCCCCGGCCGGTGAAACTGCCCGAAGGAATTCTTACCGCCGATATAAACAGACTGCTGAACGACGACTCTATTACAATCGGCGTCGAGCTTGTCGGCGGAACCACTGCGGCAAAGGATATTCAGCTTAAAATCCTCGCCGCGGGAAAAGACGTAGTTACCGCCAACAAGGCCCTGCTTGCCGAGCACGGATACGAGCTTATGCAGTGCGCCCGTAAAAACAACCGCTGTATCGCCTTCGAAGCAAGCTGCGCCGGCGGCATACCGATTGTCTCAGGCATCAGGACCGGCCTGGCCGCAAACGACATCAGCGCCATGTACGGCATTGTAAACGGCACCTGTAACTACATACTCTCGAACATGACAAAAAACAACCTCGATTTTGCCGCTGCCCTTGCCGGAGCCCAAAAGCTCGGATACGCCGAGGCCGACCCGGCATTA
>Ga0307379_10013977_pt1 | contig 10381 bp, 6 predicted proteins | sample UN2MG_FD_202237 | JGI IMG/M metagenome (GOLD analysis project Ga0307379, IMG submission 202237) | Soil microbial communities from Risofladan, Vaasa, Finland - UN-2 | ecosystem: Environmental > Terrestrial > Soil > Coastal area > Acid sulfate soil | place: Finland: Risofladan, Vaasa | collected... | reverse complement strand
TGCATTTTCCGGCGATACAAATATCCGTGTGGTCGATAAGCCTGATACCGATGTGGGTAATGACTTTTACGTCGGCAATCGCGCGCCGTTGATGCCGAGTCCGCTGATAAAGCTGCCGGTCGGGGCGATAAAGTCGGCCGGATGGGTCCGCAGACAGCTCGAATTGCAGGCGGATGGATTCCACGGGCACCTGACCGAAATCAGCCAGTTCCTAAAGAAAGAAGGCAACGCGTGGCTCAGCCCTGCGGGTGAAGGCGATCACGGCTGGGAAGAGCCTGCCTACTGGCTCAAGGGATTCAGCAACTGCGGCTACATCCTCGGCGACGAGCGAATAATCAAAGAATCGAAGATATGGATAGAAGCGGCGCTTGCAAGCCAGAAAGACGACGGCTGGTTCGGGCCGGACAAGGGCAGGAAAGGAGCGGCGACAAGCTTAGAGGGCCGTGAAGACCTGTGGCCTAATATGATTATGCTCTTCTGCCTGCAGGATTATTATGAGTTCACCGGCGACAAACGGGTCATCGAGCTGATGACCAAATATATGAAGTACCTTACGACCGTGCCGGAAGACAAGTTCCTGGTGGGCTATTGGCCGAAGATGCGCGGAGGCGACCTGCTCTACAGTGTATATTGGCTGTACAACCGGACAGGGGATAAATTCCTGCTGGAGCTGGCCGGGAAAGTGCATCGCAATACCGCCGAATGGGAAAAGGACGTTATCAACTGGCACAACGTCAATATGTCGCAGGGCTTCGGCGAGGCCGGCACGTTCTATATGCAATCGAAGAATCCGAACCATCTGCAGGCGGCCGAGCGCAACTGGCAAAAGATTCGGGACATGTACGGCCAGGTTCCCGGCGGGATGTTCGGCGGCGATGAGAACTGCCGGGAAGGATTTATTGGGCCCCGCCAAGCAGTCGAAACATGCGGTATGGTCGAAATGATGCTGTCACACGAAACTCTGCTGACTATCAGCGGCGATGTGAAATGGGCCGACCGCTGCGAGGATGTAGCGTTTAATTCGCTGCCGGCGGCGTTTACCGCCGACCTCAAGGCGCTGCATTATCTAACAGCGCCGAATATGATTCTCTGCGACCGAAAAAGCAAGTCGCCGGGTCTGCAGAACGGCGGGCCGATGCTGCATTTCAATCCGCATGATCATCGCTGCTGCCAGCACAACACGGGGCACGGCTGGCCTTATTACGCCGAGCATCTTTGGCTGGCGACGCCGGGCAATGGCCTTGCTGCGGCTCTGTACGCCCCGAGTAAAGTCACGGCGAAGGTCGGCGATGGAACTCAAGTGACCATCATCGAAAAGACACGCTATCCGTTTGCCGAGAGTATCGAGTTTACAGTCAAAACGAGCAAACCGGTTAAGTTCCCGCTGTACCTGCGAGTACCCGGATGGTGCAAGAAACCTGAAGTGACGATGAACAAAAAGATGCTCGAACTTTTCAGCCCCGGTTCCTATATCGAGATTAATCGCTTGTGGACCGACGGCGACAAAGTAGAGCTTAACCTGCCGATGGAAATCACGCTGAGAACATGGAAAAAGAATCAAAACAGCGTATCGGTAGATCGAGGGCCCCTGACCTATTCGCTGAAGATCGGCGAAAAATACGTCCGCGAAGGAGGCACAGACGAATGGCCCGCGTGGGAAATCCATCCGACTACGCCGTGGAATTACGGATTGGTGCTAAATGAGGAACAACCAGCATCCTTATTCGAGGTTGTACACAACGACTGGCCCGGCGACAACCAGCCTTTTAAGGCCGATGCCGCACCGATAGAGCTTCGCGCCAAAGCAAAGAAAATTCCGGCATGGCAGAAAGACCATCTGGGCCTGGTCGGCAAGCTCCAGCAAAGCCCCGCTAAATCCACCGAACCGGCCGAAAATGTCACGCTTATACCAATGGGCTGCGCCCGGCTGCGGATTTCCGCGTTTCCGACTATCGGCTCGGGCACCGGCGCTTATCAGTGGAAACAGCCGCCCAAGACAACTCCCGCCACAGCATCGCACTGCTTTGACGGTGACACGGTCGCAGCTCTCAGCGATAAATTAGAACCGCGAAACTCGAACGACCAGGATATGCCGCGTTTCACATGGTGGCCTCGTAAAGGCACAGCGGAATGGGCGCAGTACGATTTCGAGAAGCCCAAACGTATTTCCGGCTCAGCGGTTTATTTCTTCGACGACACAGGCGGAGGCGGCTGCCGGATTCCTAAATCCTGGCGATTGCTGTACAAAGACGGCAACAATTTCAAGCAAGTATCAAACGCCGGCAGCTACGGCGTCGAAAAAGATAAATTCAACAGCGTAAGATTCGAGCCGGTGCAGACAACGGCACTGCGACTGGAAGTGCAATTGCAGCAAGATTTTTCCGGCGGTATTCTCGAATGGCGTGTTGACACAAAACAAAGATGACAATAGTATAGCTCACTTATATGGCAAGAAATAAAATTACTATAGTAGGAGCCGGCAACGTCGGCGCAACAACCGCACATATCGCGGCGACCAGACAGCTCGGGGATATCGTTCTGATCGACATCATCAAAGGCCTGCCCGAGGGCAAAGCTCTCGATATCGCCGAAGCGGCCCCGGTCCAGCTTTACGACTCCAACGTCGTCGGCACCTGCGACTGGAAAGAAACCGCCGGCAGCGACATAGTTATTATAACGAGCGGCCTTCCGCGCAAACCCGGGATGAGCCGGGACGATTTGCTCGCAAAGAACGCCGGAATCGTCAAGGATGTCAGCGAGAAAACGGCGAAATATTCGCCGGAAAGCATCGTTATTGTAGTGTGCAATCCGCTCGATGCGATGGTTTATACCGCCGGCAAAGTTACAGGCTTTGCAAAAAATAAGGTTATGGGCATGGCCGGCGTGCTGGATTCGGCACGCTTTAGCTGCTTTCTCGCCGCCGAGCTTGGCGTGAGCGTCGAGGACATAAAGTGCACATTGATGGGCGGCCACGGCGACGATATGGTTCCTTTACCCAGATTCACATCCGTCGGGGGAATATCGGTAACGGAGTTGCTCGACGAAGCAAAAATCGCCGAACTGATAGAACGAACGCGAAAAGGCGGTATCGAAGTGGTAAACCTGCTCGGCTTCAGCGCTTATTATGCCCCTGCCGCCGGGGCGGCCAAGATGGCCGAAGCAATACTAAAAGACAAGAAAACCGTACTTTCATGCTGCGCCTATTGTGACAATCAATATGACGCTGGGGGATATTTCATCGGCGTTCCCGCCATTCTCGGCAAAAATGGAATCGAAAAAGTAATCGAGCTTAATTTGAACGAATCCGAACAGACCCAGTTCGAAAAATCCCTCGCCCACGTCAAACAGCTCGCGGCAAAAATTGACGAGCTTATATAAACAGAAAAATTCTTCCGGTTATTTGTTGCTATCTGTTGGATAATGGTGTAATCTTTTAACCTTTTAGGGATATTGGATCCTGTACAAGAGGTACAAATGGAATTGATAAAGAAACCATTCCAATGCTACCAAATAAACTTCAAAGAATATGCATGTATTTGGCCCTTGCTGTCAAATAACAAGATTGAGGAAATAAGAATATGCCTACAAATATAGAATCCTTCGTCAAAACGTTAGAATCAGAAGGTGTGGATGCCGGCAAGAAAGCCGCTATGAAGATTGAGGCCGAGGCCAGAGAGAAGGCAGACGAAATTAATGCCGAGGCCAAAGAAACGGCAAACCAGATAATTTCTGAAGCACAGGCCGAAGCCGAAAAAATAAAGGTCCGAATGGATTCAAGTTTGGAATTAGCTGTACGCGATACTATTTTCCTGCTTCGTGAAAAGCTTGGCCAACTGCTTAAAACCATACTTAAATTGAATGTTGAAACAGCCCTTAAAGATGAAGAAACACTTGTGCAGGTTTTGCGTGAAGTAATCCCTGCTTATGCAAAGGCCGATACGGGAAAAAAACTTACCACGGAGATTAACATATCCGACAGCTTAAACAGCCGGCTGGTTGAAACTTCACTTAGAGAGTTGGCACATTCACTTAAGGATCAGAACGTTCAGCTTGAGATCGGTTACAACCTGGCTAAAGAGGGTTTCGAATATAAGATAGAAGGTTCAACTGTAGAAGTAAGTACTGACTCTGTAACATCTTTGCTGGCGGAGATGATTGACCCCGGCCTTCAGCAATTTCTTGAGAAAGCAGCTAATGCCAAGGACTAAGACAACACTGTAAATTTGGTAGCTTTCACGAAAGAACCAAAGAGAATAATGAGTAAACTTCATCGATATGACTATTTATTAAGCGTTCTTCCGACGTTGGAACCGATGGGCAGCATTCCTCCATTGAGCAAGCACGGTTTACTGGAGCAGGTTATTGGCTCGAATGGTCCTGTTAGTACGGTTGAGATGCTTCTTCTAAGCGATGATCTCATGCAATATCAAGCATTACTGGCAGAAGAAATTGAACAGGATCGAGCCGATTTGGCCATTCTTTCTCTTGATAAGGCCGAAAACGAGTCTGTTTTGCCGGATTTCCTTTTGCCGAAAGAAACAATGGAAAAACAGGAAAGCATGCGCTTGTCTGTCGACGAAATCTGGACACGATATTTCCATCACGCTGCGTCTGTAGCAAAACGCGCGCGAAGCAGCTTTTTGAAAGCCTGGATTGGATTTGAGGTTGGTCTTCGCAATGCCCTGGCCACAGCTCGTGCTCACACCCTCGAGTTAGATTCCGCCGCTTATCTGGTCGCACCCGAATTGGCTGACAAGGATACGGATTATAGTCACGCCGTATCGGATTGGTCCGGAGCTCCTGATCCCCTAACTGCACTTAAAGTACTGGATGAGGCAAGATGGGACTGGCTTGAGGAGCATGGGGGCTGGTACAGTTTTTCCGCCTGTGAAATTGAAGTGTATGCTGCAAGACTGGTGCTTCTGCAACGCTGGCGGAGGATTTTATCTGAGAAACAACAACGCAATGAGACAAGTTTAACATAAGCCTGGTAACATGATACAATGTTAATATCGCCTGATAGTGAGGGAATATTGTGATAGGACAAATTAAAGCCGTCTTTGGAAATATGGTCGTGGCTCAAACCAAAGACCGAGTTGTTAAAAACGCCGTAGGTTATTGTATTCGCAACGATGGAATAAAGCTTTTGTGCGAAATTATCCGAGTTCGGCGCGATTCGGTTGATCTTCAAATATTTGAAGAGACTCGGGGCCTGAGGGTAGGAGACCGGGTAGAGTTTCAGGATCAAATGCTCTCTGTAGTGTTGGGTCCGGGCCTGTTAGGCCAGATATATGATGGACTTCAGAATCCACTGCCTATGTTAGCTGAACAGGTTGGTTTTTTTCTCGAGCCGGGCAATTATATTCACGCTCTTGATACCGAATGTTCATGGGACTGGACTCCCAAAGTACAAGCTGGCGCCGTGGTTGAGGCAGGAGACACCATCGGCAGCGTTCCGGAGAAGATATTTGAGCACAACATTATGGTACCTTTCGGCTGGGAAGGCCAATATACAGTTCAATCCGTTGCCGAACCAGGTTCATATCCCATTGTAAAAGAAATTGCAACTCTGACCGATTCGGCGGGCAACGAGCACGCTGTAACAATGGAACAAACCTGGCCGGTAAAACAACCGCTGTGCGTAGCTAAGAGGCGATTGCTGCCAAGTAAACCGCTGGTTACAAGCGTTCGCATCGTTGATTCGATGTTCCCGATTGTTCAGGGCGGTACGTACTGTATTCCAGGGCCTTTCGGCGCCGGCAAAACCGTATTGCAGCAGATAACATCACGGCATGCCCATGTCGATATCGTAATAATTACCGCCTGCGGCGAACGGGCAGGCGAAGTTGTCGATACGATTAGAGAATTCCCTAAACTGCAGGATCCGCGTACAGGCAAGAGTCTGATGGAACGAACAATCATAATCTGTAATACTTCCGCAATGCCTGTAGCCGCCCGCGATGCATCCGTATATACGGGAGTGACTCTGGCGGAATACTATCGCCAGATAGGTTTGAATGTTTTGCTTCTGGCCGATTCGACCAGTCGCTGGGCCCAGGCTATGCGTGAGATTTCAGGGCGTTTGGAAGAGATACCCGGTGAGGAGGCATTTCCCGCCTACCTTGAAAGTCGCATCGCAAATTTCTATGAGCGGGCGGGATCTATTGAGCTTCGTGACAAACGCATAGCATCGGTGACTATCGGCGGCACAGTCAGTCCCGCCGGAGGCAACTTCGATGAACCTGTTACACAGGCAACACTCAAAGTTGTTGGCGCTTTCCACGGCCTGAGTCGATCCCGAAGTGATGCACGTCGTTATCCCGCCATCGATCCGCTGGATAGCTGGAGCAAGTATGTCGGCATCATCGAACAAAAAAAAGTTGAAATAATAAATCGCTTACTCAGGCGAGGTGACGAAGTACGCCAGATGATGACAGTAGTCGGTGAAGAAGGAACACCCATTGAAGATTTCACAATAATGCTCAAAGCGGAATTCTTCGATTCCGCCTATTTGCAGCAAAATGCGTTTGACGATGTGGATGCCGCTACATCGGTGGATCGACAACGTTTCGTCTTCGATAAGATACTCGAAGTCGTCGAGGCGGATTTTGCCTTCAAGGACAAAAATGAGGCACGTCACACGCTCAAGAAGATCAGCAGTATGTTCATTAACTGGAACTATGCCCCCTGGGATGAAAGTGTTGTCCCTGAATCGGACAGGCAGGATGAACCCATAAACAAATCTGTGCTTAAAGATGACGGGGAAACCGAACGGGGCAACTTTAAAGAAATCCTCGGCCAGATCGATCAGTATATCCAATCGCTTCTGCTTCTGAATGATGAAGACAAATTAGAATCAGAGAACGAACTTGAGCAAGCGACAGCCTGAGGCTATACGCAAGGGCAAACTCAGAGCAAGGAAAATGACAGTTATAAAGGCTTGAAACAGCATTATGATGCTAAGCTCAACAATCTAAGGCGGTCGATAATGAAAACATATTATGATGAGATTTCAGCAATAGCCGGTAACGTCGTGACTGTCAAGGCTCAGGGAATAGGTTACGACGAACTTGCTGTAATTACAACAGACCATGGCTCTTCGCTGGCTCAGGTTATCCGCATCGAGGATGACCAGGTAAGTCTTCAGATATTTGGTGGTACCGAAGGAATCTCAAACGGAGACAAGATTCGATTCCTGGGCCACTCCTTCGAAGTGCAATTCGGAGATGCCCTGCTCGGACGTGTTTTTGACGGATCAGGACACCCAAGAGATGGCAGGCCTGAGGTCAAAGCAGAAGCAGTGGAAACCAACTCGCCGGCGGTAAATCCGATCAAACGGCAAGTTCCGAACAAAATGATACAAACACGCATACCGATGATCGATATTTTCAATACGTTAGTCGGCTCACAGAAGTTGCCGATTTTTTCAGTTGCCGGTGAGCCATACAATGATGTGCTGGCAAGAGTCGGAATGCAGGCCGATGCAGAGATTATCATCCTCGGCGGTATGGGTTTGCGTCACGACGACTATCTGATATTCCGTCAACGTTTTGACGAAGCCGGCGTGCTTGGGCGAACTATTATGTTCATTCATACGGCGGCCGATCCCGTAGTCGAATGCCTGCTTATACCGGACCTGGCATTGGCCGTAGGTGAACAGTATGCCTTGCAGGGCAAGAACGTTCTTGTGCTTCTCTCGGATATGACATCTTTCTCGGACGCCCTGAAAGAGATAGCCATTACTATGGAACAGGTACCTTCAAACCGCGGGTATCCAGGTGACTTATATACTCAATTGGCCAAACGTTACGAGAAAGCTGTTGATTTCGACGGGGCCGGCTCCATGACCTTATTGGCCTGCGTAACGATGCCGGGCGATGATGTCACTCATCCGGTTCCCGACAACACCGGTTACATTACCGAAGGCCAGCTCTACTTGCGCAATGGCCGGATCGAACCATTCGGCTCCCTGTCTCGTTTGAAGCAGTTGGTCAACGGCGAAACAAGAGACGATCATCGAGCCATTATGAACGCTTGTATTCAGCTTTACGCACAATGTGACGAAAGTCGGGAAAAACGGGAAATGGGCTTCGAGCTGTCCGAATGGGACACCAGGTTGCTGCAGTACGGCGATATGTTCGAAGAAAAGATAATGGACCTGAATCTGAACATAGAGCTTTTCGATGCTCTGGACAAATGCTGGGAAATCCTCTCCGAGTGTTTCAGTCCGGAGGAAACCGGCATTAGAGGTGCTATTATTGAAAAACACTGGCTCCATAAGAACTCTAAGGCAAAATCGGAGCCACAACTCGAAACAGCTAAGTCATAACAGCTTTTGCAGAACGCACATGGCTAAACGGAAGATAAAATTTACACGAACAGAACTGAAGCATCAGCGCGATGCCCTGGCGCGTTTTATTCGGTATTTACCTACTCTCAAGCTTAAACAACAGCAAGTGCAGTCGAGCATTGTACAGACTCGCCAAATGTTTCGTGCGAAGCAGGAAGCAGTTAACGCAACAGAAAGAACAATCTTTGCATATGACAGCTTGTTTAATGACGTTGCAGGTGTCAATTTTACAAAATTGGCTAAGCCCGATTCTGTTGATACTTCCACACACAGTATAGCCGGCGTATATGTACCAAAGTTTGAAACGATCACCTTTCCCAAAGCCGATTTTAGCCTGTTTGCAACCGCGACGTGGGTCGACAAGGCTCTTGCAGATTTGAAAAAACTCAATCACCAGACAGCGGAATTAGGTATTTTGCAGGAGTGTCTCGATCTGTTGCAGGCCGAACTGAAGAAAGTAATGCAACGAGTGAATCTTTTTGAAAAAGTCATGATCCCGAACACTCTTGAGAATATTCGCCGGATTCGCATCGCATTGGGTGATCAGATGACCGCCGGTGTTGCTCGGGCCAAAATAGCCAAGGCCAAATTAGAGCAAAAAGAACATAAAGATTACATGGAGGCTGTCGTTCAATGATCGTACCGATGTCCAAAGTTTACATCGTAACCCAGTCTCACAACCGTGATCGGCTTTTGGATGCGCTTGGGCAATTGGGAGTTGTGCACGTTGAACCGGTAGATCCCGGCAAAGCAGTCGCAAAAGAATTCACCGTACATGCGATCTCCACCATTGGCCGCGCCCTGCAAGTATTGGAGGGGATTGAACCTTCGGGCGATACTCCCGACCTGCCGGCGCTGGACACGGCCAGGGAAGCTCTTTCGATTCAAAAGGCAATAGCGGACCAAGAGGATCGTCTCAATACTCTACACCGAAAAGCCAGCCAACTCACACTCTGGGGAAATGTCGAACTCAAGCAGCTTGAGCAACTCCGTGCAACGGGTATTGATATAAAATTTTTCTCAGTAGCTCAAAAAGACCTGGCCGAACTCGAAGCGGAGTGTGCCGAAACGATCGCCGAACTACCGGGCCGGGAGGCGTTAGTCGCCATCATTGATCGAACCGGACAGTTTCAAGCTCCCGAAGGGGCTAAGCAAATACCATGGCCTGCCACAGATCTCCCCACAGTCAGGAGGCAAGCCGCCGAGGTGGACGCTTCCATCAAACAACACAACAAACGCCTGGCTGAACTGGCGAATCTGTCAGAAGCAATGAGTCATCAGCTCAAGCATTACCAGGCAGAGGCGGATATCTGTGTCGTGCAGAACAGCGGTCTTTCCAGCGGCGCTCTGTTTGCTTTGCAGGGCTGGGCGCCTTCTCGCAAGGCCGAGTCACTGTCAGACAAACTCGCTGGACGGGAAATCACCGCCGCGGTGGACGTTCTGCCCGTCGAGGAGAAAGAACAACCGCCGACACTGATCGAATACCCACGCTGGGCCAGGCCCATCAAGGCACTTTTTGATATGCTTGGCACACTGCCCGGCTACGAGGAACATGACGTGTCTTCTTTCTTCATGGTTGCCTTACCGCTTTTTGCCGCCATGCTCATCGGCGATGCCGGCTACGGAATGATCTTAGCTGGCGCCGGATTGGTCTTCTATCGTCGAATTGTGCGTGCCGCCGGCAAGCCGCCCGCCCACTTGCTCATTATTTTCGGTCTGGCAACGATGCTTTGGGGCATCCTGACGGCCAACTATTTCGGTATCACGCCGCAGACTCTTATAGATGTCGGACACGAAGGAGCCGCAAACACAATGCTGGCCCTGGCTCCACTATGGCGTTCGGACGGGGAGGAAGCACGCGCTCTCATTATGAAATTATCGCTCATCGTCGGATGCGCCCATCTTGTTCTGGCACACCTGTACACTGCCGTCAAGTTATTCCCCGACGTCAGAGCATACGCACAAGTCGCATGGATGGTGATACTGGTCGATATGCTTGTTCTTATATGGTATCTGATGTTCATCGGAGTG
>Ga0307379_10013976_pt1 | contig 10381 bp, 9 predicted proteins | sample UN2MG_FD_202237 | JGI IMG/M metagenome (GOLD analysis project Ga0307379, IMG submission 202237) | Soil microbial communities from Risofladan, Vaasa, Finland - UN-2 | ecosystem: Environmental > Terrestrial > Soil > Coastal area > Acid sulfate soil | place: Finland: Risofladan, Vaasa | collected... | reverse complement strand
ACCCGTACTGCCTCGCTTCGGGAACGTGAACGTTCCCTGTTACCTCGTCAGATACGGGAAAACACGCTTATTTAAGGTTAGGTTATCTTTAATAGGTGGGTATTTAGGGGAGAAGGGAAAAACTGCGGTCAATTCACCTATCCTCTACAAGATTAAATGTTAGTGTATCGGCTTTTCCTCTTTCCCTTGCCCCGTCCCTATTCTTACTCTTTCATTGCATATGGTGCTGTAATATTCCCTTACAAATGTTTTAGCCAGGAGAAAATATTATTTATTTAGCCTTCCCGAGAAAACTCTCTCGGGAAGACTAAAAAACAAAACTTTCTCCTGTTGTTAGCCATTAAAGACAGACGAAAGAACGCCCCTCATATAAGACAAAACGCTATATATAGCCTTTAATTTCGGGTATACTACCATATATAGCGTTTTCGCTTATATTCGGGGCTTGGTATATACAAACCTTGATATTAAGACTATAATTAAAACTGTCCATACGTTTCGCTTTGCTCAAAAAGATACTTTAAGAAAGGAGGTTATAGGCTCCTTATTAGAATTAATTGATCGTTAGAATAATGGCCGGGTATTTCCTCAACTTTATACCCGGTCGAATTTTTAAATTTTAAAAGAAAGAGAGGTTTTTATTATGTCAATAGTTTTAAGTTTCATTTATAAATATTTTTTTGAGGCCATAGCTGTTTTCTTAACCGGTATGGTTACAAAATACCTGGTAAAGCAGTTTGGAATAGATCGCGCCGAAGCCATTAAAGATGCTGTTGTAACCGCTATGTTATGGGCAGAAGAAGTATTTGGAATAGGACATGGAGATGAAAAATGGTCCAAAGCCTGGCAGAAAATAATTGAACTCTTAAAAACACAGGGTATCACTTTATCTGAAAAAGAAATTAATAATGTTACTACTTTAATGAAAGCAACCGTCCCGGAAATAAATCAAATAGTTTACTCAGCTTTACCGGAAACATTAAAATCTGCTAGAGAGCCTAACCTCAGAAAAAAAGACGTAACCTCAATAATAGATGCACTCAAGAAAAAACACCAGGTAAAAAAACCATGACAAAAGATAAAAAAAATAAACCTTCTGATGTCGATCTAGCCAATTATAATTACTTGATCAGTATACCTGGCTCAAAAAAAACTTTACTTGATTTAATAGCTTTAGCGGTTTTAGAGGAAAAATATCAGGAGTTAAAACCATGCCAAAAATAAGATTAAATCAATATTTTTGTCTTGAAGAATTTATTTGTCCTTGCTGTAAAACTGTAAAGTTATCTCCATTATTACTTCAAAAACTGACTCGTTTCCGTTTCCTTGTTAATAGACCTGTTATCTTAAATTCCGGTTATCGATGTCCTTTTGAAAATACTAGAGTCAATGGAGATCTTAACTCTTACCATATGAAAGGCATGGCAGCCGATATATACGTAGCCGATATTTACCTGGATAATCTTTTTAGTGTAGCAAAGGAAGTGGGTTTTACCGGTATAGGTTATTATTCAAAAAAGAACTTCCTTCACCTTGACGTTAGACCAGGCAAACAAAAAATATGGAAGGACCCTCCGGATCAATGACTATTGAAGAACTATTTAAGCTCATAGGTACTTATGGTTTTCCAACCGTATTATCATTTTACCTGATAATACGGTTGGATTATTTTTTAAAAGAGACGATCAAGACAAATAACAGCTTGGCAAGTACTATTTCAAGCGAAATTAGAGAACTTAAAATTGTAATGACTGAAATCAGGTCCGACCTATCCCAGAAATAGCTTTTTTCAATATCCCTTGTATATAGATCCTTTATTTTAGCTAAAATTAGGTACAATCATACCAACCTTTTTTTTGACCCCCTTTAAAATCAAAATAGAGAAGATTTTTTTTTCATAATATTGATTTTAAAGGCCTTTTTATTTTTAGATCTAAAAATAAGTTATACACTAGTTATGCACATTTTTTTTTGTTTGCATACCAGGCCATAAAGTTTACTTTACATAATAATTATTATTGGCCGTTAAAAAAACGGTTTTTCTCATTTTTAACCTGTTGATAACCTGTTAACAATTCCCTTACTTATTAACAGTTTCCACAGAACTAATGTTTATCCCTCATTTATTAACATTTTATTAACATTTAGTTAACATGGTTATTAACATTTTTTTAAGTATTAAAAAATGACTTCTGTTCGCCCCTCTTTTAATCTTTTTTATTACCTGCTCATATTACCATTTTTTTCAACCGGGTACGAACAGATAAAAAAACTTTTTTTTCTGAGTTATCCACATTATACAATACCCTACTACTAATACGATCCTAAAGAAAGAAAAAAAGGAATTAAAAAAAAATATCAATGTCTTGATTTTTTTTTAATTCCTCTATTTATCAAATTGACTTCTCGGCCTATTTATTTTAATTATTAAAAATCCTAATTACTCTCCGTATCAAATGCGCAGTTTAGAGTGTTGTTTTAGTTATATTATCCTTTTTTTAGTAAGTTCTTCGTACTTTGTGGAGTAAAGCTCATTGATAGCGGTCATAATATATGTGCTAAAATGTATTTTATATTTTTAGATTTCTTTAAGATATGTATTTTTTACTTATTTCTTTCCTCTCAGTTAATTAATTTTTTGTTGTAAAGCCTTTCACAATTCCGAAAATTGTATCTGCAGCGGTCCCCGTATTCCTCAATAATGCCTTATATTTATATTCAGTACTTGGAGTTAGACCTGATATATATTCCGAATAATCTTTTTCATCTGTACTAAATGAGCTTTTAGACGTTTTTTCTATGATCACTCCCGGAGTTTCTTTTTTCCATAACTGAAATCCTCTTATAAAATATCCATTTTTAGCACCTAAAACTCTTCCATAAAGCGTAACATAATTTGGACCAATATCCCATTCAATACTTTGAAATCCCAATGTTATTATTAAGGAGTTTTTATATCTTACAACACAGTAATTATGATAACACCTGGTCCGGTTTACTCCCCAGTTTAACGGATCTGTTTCAGTACATTGATCCACTCTAAACCCTATTTTTGATTTTTCTTCAAGATATTCCATATCCCAATTTCTTGCACTTACATATGGCGGTTTGCACTTATTCCAAATATATGATATTTCATATCTGATACCGGGTAATAAGCAAATAGATTGCCATGAATTTTCTGTATATGTGCAGATTATATATAACCTTCCTTGACCAGGTCCGCAAAAGTAATGAGTACCAGGTACATATACAAATACCTCTCCTTTCATATGCACTTCTACATTCTGAATAGCCACAACTTTATGAATCAGTTTAGGTAATAAACTTTCCTTATTATATATTGCCTGACCTGCACCTGCTCCCCACATTGTTTTAGTATATAGATATATCTCGTCATCGTTTACTACAAATCCTGGATCACAAGTATTATATCCTAAAGGCGCATATAAATTTGGTGGCCAACCCGATTCTCCGCATTGATAAATTGTTGTAACCTTCAATAATGTTTCATATATAGGAAAAGGCTCTGTTGGCATATCTTCCAATAAAAAAGGATCCGGATTCGGTTGTATATTACATGGCATAATTGTTCCATGGTAAGAGTAATATTTTTGTAGTGGTACCTTGATATAAGCATTTACAAAACCTGTTTTCATATTTCAATCCCAAAAGTAATATATGGTGCAACTAACCTTATCCCTTCCTCATTTAATAGAGTAAAATATATTGGTTTAGGTGCTAACAATATATCTTCTTTATTTATCAATAATGTTTCTACTTCTGTATATTCCCAGGGTACATTTATATCAATATATCTTTGTAGAATATTCCATTTTACTTTAAATTGTGTTTCGGTTTCAGTTACCAGATAATCAATAGCTATAGGTGCAATTATCCTATTTAACTTCCAATATTTCATTATCAAGCTTCTAAATACATCGGTCCAGGCTGCAACACTTCCCACAGATCCAACACGCCAGGCATTTATCATATTATCAGTAAGACACTTAAAAGAATCATTAGCAATAGCAAAAACCGCCATAGCCTCCGCTTGTAAAATAGTGTATGGCGGTTTTGGTTTTTTTGGCCATGATCTAGCAACCGGCAAGATCCCTCTTAACATATAGAAATCAATTACCCCTCGTAACTTTTCTATGGTTTCACCGGTTACTGTGTCCACTATAGCCATTTTTAAACTTCCTTTTTTTAGATCTTAATTATTTACTAGGCTGCAATAGTTGTAAAACTATATATGCCTGTCCTTCCGTCATCATCTGCAAATGTGTTTTTAATGTAAAAATAGTATTTTGTTAAAGCGCTTAAATCGGTAATTGTAAATACATATTCCCCGGCTGTATCTACTCCTACAAATTCAGTAAACATAGAAGTCTTTGAAGTACCAATATAGAGCGTAGCCACTTTTGCAACCACACCGGTTACAGTAACCGTACAACCTACCGCGGTTATAGCGGTAACAAGACAGTTAACTAATTTTGACCAGGCATTTCCGGCCACCAATGCAAGTACTTTCAATTTTGTGCATACATTAAAACCACTCTGTGCCACCTTCAAAGCCAGCGCGTACAAATTCCAAGCTGCTACATCTACCGCAGTAAACCCGTCAGTGTGCCATTGACCAACCGCAGTTGAAAAAAATCCTCTTTGTTCTTGCTGTCCTGCTGTATTCGGATTTGCCGGTATGACGTATTTTCTTACGTCTGCTATACCTTTCCAAGACATATAAACCAATGTTTTAGCGATCTGGCCACTTGCAGCCAACGAAAATAACGGACCCTTTACTTTAGCCATTTTTCCTCACCTCCTTTCATTTTTTGATACTAATAATCTATTTTCTAACATATCAACCGGTTGTTTCTCCAGTTCCACAAATACTCTTTAGAATTATATTAGTAGAGAATGTAAAAGCCTGATTTACACATGGAATTTTGTTGCTTTGAATAAACCACATTCCAGTTCCAGTAAGCGATCCGTAATATGTATTACTTATATATGCTCCAATAAAATCGCCTATCTGTACATTTAAATCAACATCATAGGTTTGTACAGAGCCACCAGGAACGGACCCTGGTATTATTTCAGTATCACGCGTCGATAGATGAGTAGAATCTACCATATAAAAAGTGGCAACTTTAACATTTATAGATTCATAAGAAATAAGAATTTTTACAGATGTTATTTTTCCATTACCATTTGCGGGATTAGATTTATCAACCGTAGTATAATCATATAATCTATAAGAAGTTACACCGGGAATAGCCCCTATATCAATTATACTTGGAATAAAACCGCCTACATGATAATGTGTATATATTCCCGATCTTGCACCTTCACCGGGAGAAGTATTTTTTATATAAAAATATACCATTGTTTCATCTGGTAAACCGGTAACAGTGAATATATATTTATCAACTGAAAATATACCAATATATTCTTTTAGCATTGAATATTTAGAAGTTCCCAAATATAATATACCGCTATAATCATCACTAATATTAATTGCCACCTTAAACCCGGCACCGGTTACATCATATATAGTACAATTCTTTAACTCATGCCATGTAAGTCCTTCTTTATATGCTGATATTCTAAAACTCGAATACCTGTTAAAACCGCTTGTGATTATTTTAGATATTTTTGCAACTTGATCCCATGCAAATTTGTCTAAAACGCTATACCCGTCTACCCTCCAACCCTCTATTGCAGTTTTAAAATAACCTTTTTGTATTGACTGGCCACTTGTATTTGGATTAATTGTTTTTGTGTATTTTTTTACATCATCAATACCTTTTCTTTTCCGGTATATTAAACTCTTATCGATCGTACCCATAGCCACTATTGAAAATAATGGATTTTTTATTTTTGCCAAACAATAACACCCCTTTATATATGATATTTATTTCACATGATACACTCTATTTTATAATAATACAATATTCCCTCCACTTTACGTTTGGATCTAAATGATCTACCTCCACCAATTATTTTCAGTAGCACGATTTTTTCCTCTGCAGCAAATGATCATGATCAGTAAAATTCAATAAAATCCTTTGTTTTTACCAATCTGTTTTTTGGCCAGTAACACGAATTTTATGATTTATCTTATTTTCCCCGGGAATCTATCCTCTAATCCCAAGCGATCTATTCTCTAATCCCCGGTGATCTATCCTCTAATCCCAAGCGATCTATTCTCTAATCCCCGGTGATCTATCCTCTAATCCCAAGCGATCGCTGGCAATTATCCTCTATAAGAGATTTTATTAACTCAATGGTTAGTATTCGACTCCCGATTGTTACTCCATACCATGAACGGGACGGGTAGCTTTCCCTTCTCCCCTATTCCCCCCTAAAACCCCCCTAAAACCCCTCTTCCTTTTTAAAGCGTGTTTTTTACCCGTACTGCCTCGCTTCGGGGACGTGAACGTCCCCTGTTACCTCGTCAGATACGGGAAAACACGCTTATTTAAGGTTAGGTTATCTTTAATAGGTGGGTATTTAGGGGAGAAGGGAAAAACTGCGGTCAATTCACCTATCCTCTACAGGATTAAATGTTAGTGTATCGGCTTTTCCTCTTTCCCTTGCCCCGTCCCTATTCTTACTCTTTCAGTGCATATGGTGCTGTAATATTCCCTTACAAATGTTTTAGCCAGGAGAAAATATTATTTATTTAGTCTTCCCGAGAAAACTCTCTCGGGAAGACTAAAAAACAAAACTTTCTCCTGTTGTTAGCCTTTTAAGACAGCCGAAAAATTGCCCCTCATACAAGACAAAACGCTATATATAGCCTTTAATTTCGGGTATACTACCATATATAGCGTTTTCGCTTATATTCGGTGCTTGGTATATACAAACTTTTATATTAAGAGTATGATTAGAACTGTCCGGACGTTTCGCTTTGCTCAAAAAGATACTTTAAGAAAGGAGGTTATGGGCTCCTTATTAGAATTAATTGATCGTTAGAATAATTGCCGGGTATTTCATCAATTTTATATCCGGCCAAATTTTTAAATTTTAAAAGAAAGAGAGGTTTTTATTATGTCAATAGTTTTAAGTTTCATTTATAAATATTTTTTTGAGGCCATAGCTGTTTTCTTAACCGGTATGGTTACAAAATACCTGGTAAAGCAGTTTGGAATAGATCGCGCCGAAGCTATTAAAGATGCTGTTGTAACCGCTATGTTATGGGCAGAAGAAGTATTTGGAATAGGTCATGGAGATGAAAAATGGTCCAAAGCCTGGCAGAAAATAATTGAACTCTTGAAAACACAGGGTATCACTTTATCTGAAAAAGAAATTAATAATGTTACTACTTTAATGAAATCAACCGTCCCTGAAATAAATCAAATAGTCTATTCTGCTTTACCGGAAACGTTGAAATCTGCCAGAGAGCCTAACCTCAGAAAAAAAGATGTAACCGCAATAATAGACTCACTTAAGAAAAAACACCAGGTAAAAAAACCATGACAAAAGATAAAATAAATAAGCCTTCTGATGTCGATCTAGCCAATTATAATTACTTGATCAGTATACCTGACTCAAATAAAACTTTACTTGATTTAATGGCTTTAGCTGCTTTAGAGGAAAAATATCAGGAGTTAAAACCATGCCAAAAATAAGATTAAATCAATATTTTTTTCTTGAAGAATTTATTTGTCCTTGCTGTAAAACTGTAAAGTTATCTCCATTATTACTTCAAAAACTGACTCGTTTCCGTTTCCTTGTTAATAGACCTGTTATCTTAAATTCCGGTTATCGATGTCCTTTTGAAAATACTAGAGTCAATGGAGATCTTAACTCTTACCATATGAAAGGCATGGCAGCCGATATATACGTAGCCGATATTTACCTGGATAATCTTTTTAGTGTAGCAAAGGAAGTGGGTTTTACCGGTATAGGTTATTATTCAAAAAAGAACTTCCTTCACCTTGACGTTAGACCAGGCAAACAAAAAATATGGAAGGACCCTCCGGATCAATGACTATTGAAGAACTATTTAAGCTCATAGGTACTTATGGTTTTCCAACCGTATTATCATTTTACCTGATAATACGGTTGGATTATTTTTTAAAAGAGACGATCAAGACAAATAACAGCTTGGCAAGTACTATTTCAAGCGAAATTAGAGAACTTAAAATTGTAATGACTGAAATCAGGTCCGACCTATCCCAGAAATAGCTTTTTTCAATATCCCTTGTATATAGATCCTTTATTTTAGCTAAAATTAGGTACAATCATACCAACCTTTTTTTTGACCCCCTTTAAAATCAAAATAGAGAAGATTTTTTTTTCATAATATTGATTTTAAAGGCCTTTTTATTTTTAGATCTAAAAATAAGTTATACACTAGTTATTCACATTTTTTTTTGTTTGCATACCAGGCCATAAAGTTTACTTTACATAGTAATTATTATTGGCCGTTAAAAAGACAGTTTTTCTCATTTTTAGACTGTTGATAACCTGTTAATAACTACCCTACTTATCAACAGTTTCCACAGAACCTATGTTTATCCTTCATTTATTAACATTTTATTAACATTTAGTCAACATAGTTATTAACAATTTTTTAAGTATCAAAAAATGACTTTTGTTCGTACCTATTTTCTTCTTTTTTATTACCTGCTCATATAACCATTTTTTTTAACCGGGTACGAACAAAGAAAAAAATCTTTTTTTTTGAGTTATCCACATTATACAATCCCCTACTACTAATACGATCCTAAATAAAGAAAAAAAGGAATTTAAAAAAAATATCAACGTGTTGATTTTTTTTAAATTCCTTCAATTATAAAATCGACTTTTCGATCTATATATTTTATTTATAAAAAATTCCGATCACACTCCGTATCAAATGCGCAAAAAAACATAGTATTATAGTAATATTATTCGTATGCTTATAAGTTCTTTGTAGTTTATTGCTTTATTATTAGCGGTTTATCGTGTGTTCTTGTAGTATTTTATTGTTATTTTATTTGTAATATTTGTTTTAATGCTTTTATATTTATTTTCTGGATCCCACAGTAAAAAAATCACCTTCTAATTGGATCGTATTCCCCAATTGTATAAATATGCTTGTATATCTCCTTAAAAACCATTTATACCATCCTCCGGTGTATTCTGTCATCATTTTTATAGCAACAATAAAGGTATCTTCTACAACTCCTAAATAAATATGATCTATTGCTATTATTTCACCGGTAACAGGACAAGCTTCCGGCCTATATTCTATAACTTCTCCAATTAAAGATTTTTCCATTCTGAATAATCTTCCAGTCCTACTTCCACCTAATATGTTCCCTATTACTCCCAGGGAGTATGCTGGCCCTGCTGGATTATTTATTGCTGTAAATATTTTTATTTGTTCTTCCCAACTCCATTTTTCTATTTTTATTTCGTCTGTATTGCATACATAAAATATATTGTCATCTTCAAAAAATAGGCTGCTATATTCCCTATTAGCTGTTAAATATAATAACCCCCTTAATGATAGCCAGGTAGTTCCTTGCCATACTCTGTATTTTCTAAATTGTACCCTTGATAATGCGTTTACATATCCTGCTGTGTCCATAGCAACACTTCGAATTTCTGATATAAAAGCAGTATACATTTTTGACCCTACAATATTATATTTATATAATGCTATACTACCTAACCAACCAAAATAGGTATTACCGAAACTATCTTCCGCAAAATTATATACTGTTTTTAATGATGTACTAATTTCCCATTCTCTTATAAAAACAAAATAAGGATCATATTCCTGTATATATGTTTTTCCATTTTTTTGACAACATAACCTTATATTAATCGTATACCACACCTCTTTTTCTTTTGTTTCTTTACAATCAAATGCTCCCGGATCTGGTTGTTTATTACATGCCATTTGTATTCCATGATAAGAAAAATAATTGTTCAATTGTTTTTTTATAAATGTATTTGTAAACATTGTACATGTTTCGATATATGAAGAAAATTCTTTCCATTCCCCCCATATTTTTACTAATTCCCCGGCCACTGTGTAAGTTTGCCATGCCCTACAAAAATATATTTTTTTAGCAGTTAAATAATTTGGTTTATTCCCCAGTTCATACCAAAATGGGTTTTTAGGATATCCTATGTTTATGTTTTTTATTTCTTCACCTTCTTTTTTCCACTCAAAACCCTCATCTACCGGTATATCCCACCCCTCGCAATGTCCTTGCAAAATAAAATGGTAAAAATCGCGTTTGTATGGATCATCTGTAATACATATAAAGGCCATATATCCTCTTTCTAATTTTTATTTTACGAAACATCTAATAATATAAATGGTGCCACTTGCCTGGTCCCTGAGCTATCTCTTAATGTAAAATATACTGGTTTT
>Ga0307379_10013975_pt1 | contig 10381 bp, 8 predicted proteins | sample UN2MG_FD_202237 | JGI IMG/M metagenome (GOLD analysis project Ga0307379, IMG submission 202237) | Soil microbial communities from Risofladan, Vaasa, Finland - UN-2 | ecosystem: Environmental > Terrestrial > Soil > Coastal area > Acid sulfate soil | place: Finland: Risofladan, Vaasa | collected... | reverse complement strand
GTCTCTGTATTGCGTGAAAATAATCATCTTATTGTTTCGATAATCTTCGATTTCTTCAGTTATTATTGAAAATAACTTTTCTATTTTAGGGTGTGAATATTCATTAAGCTTATTCTTTATTAGATTGTTTTTGATGAATTTGTAGTGTTCAGATTTTACAATTCGTTTAGCTGAGAGTATATCTTGATCGGATTTGTATTCAATTTTTTCTAGAAATTTTAAAAAGAGCGTAATGTTTTGAGATTCCAATAAATCTTTACCGTGAAGTAAACTTATAAAACTTGAGCAATAGGAGAAAATCGATTGAACGTTTAACGAGTTTTCTTTAACTAAATCTCTTATTCGATCAGTCTTAAAATAGAGCGCATTGAAATAATCCTCCTCAGATAGTTCTGGTAAATAGCCGTTCTCGTACTTGAGAGAAAGTGTCAAATCGCGAGATATCCCTAAGAAATCTAATTTAGAATAATATCTTTTGTTAGGGGGCAATAATTTTTTGTCAATAAAAAATTTTAGAAATTTTTCAAACAAGTTATACCAGACTGCGCTCAGTTCAATTATTTTTACGGGTAAATCTACGAACTCTAAATATGTATCGATATCATATATATACTTTTTTACATCTAGGTCCTCGTAAGTTTTGACAATTACATTTTCAATGAACAAATTGTTACATAATTGCTGAATGTGAAAATAGCTTTTTCCTGGAGATGCGGTTAATCCTAAAATGAGAGGATCTTGGCATGTATTGAGATATTCGTTCGATATAAAACAATACGAATAATTACCTCTCGTTCTGTGAGCTTCGTCAAAGATGATTAGAGAAACATGCTTTAAATTGTATCTACCTCTTTCTACATCATTTTTTATTATCTGAGGTGTTGATATAATAATTTTAGAGTTATTAAAGTGAATAATCCTTTTCTCAGGCGATATTCTACCCGTAAACGAAATAATCTCATCTGGTTCAATGATAAGAAATTCCTTACATGACGCTTTATGTTGCGAAACTAAAGGTCTAGTGGGAGCAAGAATAATAATTTTAGATTCAGGATATTTTTCTAAAGCCTTACCTACAAGTAAAATACCAATAATCGTTTTTCCTAAGCCAGTTGGTAAAACAATTAAAGAATTTCTTCCCTTACATCTTTTTATGATACTATTCTGATATTGTCTATATAAAACTCGATTTTTTTTCAGAAAAAGATGATTAAAATACCCAGAAACTTCCGTTTGCATTAAAGAAAAGTTGAAGTTAATTCTTTTTAATACCGAGGGGGTTATGGTTTAATAAGATTTATAAAAAAAGCACTTTAAACTAATTTATAGTTTTAAGTAACTTAGTTTTAATTATTACTTTCTTTTAATATAGTAATTATTGAGAGATGGCACTATATCGATTAAACAAATACTATGTAGATTCAACAAGTTTATATATGATAATATGCTAATGAATAATAACTAACTGAATAACAGCTTAACCTCTTCTTACAAGTTAGTACGTACACACTTTGGCTCACTTTAAATTAGGTTAAGCTTGATAATTGGGAAAAGTATGTGAATAAAAATGAAAATTTTATATATTAATCCGGCCCGTCTGGAATCGGGGATGGATGCTATTATTACTGGTGCTCCATTAAGTTTAATTTCGATAGCTGCTATGGTCCCAGAACATGATGCAAAATTATTTGATTTCAAGATTGATAAATATCGCGAGAAAAAATTTCGTAGCGAGTTAAATCGGTACGATACAGTAGCGATCACAAGCATGACTCCACAAATATATTCCGCCTTAGAAGTTGCTAAAATGGCGAAAGAGCAAGGTTGTAACACAATTATAGGTGGATACCAGCCTACCTTGGTACCAGAATTTGTAGCCGACCATGAGTATGTAGATTTTACGGTAAGAGGAGAAGGAGAACATACATTTAAAGAAATTATCGATTACCTTGATGGGAATAAAAAGCGAATTTCTCTTAAAGAGATTGATGGAATCTCGTATAAAAATAAGGAAGGTAATATTATCCATAATTCTGAAAGAGAATTAGAACCCAACTTAGATAATTTTCCAATGCCTAGACGAGATTTATTAAAAGGAAAGCTTTACACGTACTTGGGCACCACAACTCGCCAAGTAGAGACTTCAAGAGGTTGTCCGCACAATTGCAAGTTTTGCTGTATTATAAAAATGTGGAGAAATTCAGACAAGGGAACTACTTACAGAACCAAATCAATTTCAAGAATAATGAGAGAAGTGTACGATGTTGACTGGAAAAATAATTTTATTTTTTTCTGTGAAGATAACTTCACAATTAACGTGAAAAGAACAACCAAGATATTAGATACTTTAATTAAATCAGGAGTCCACAATAAAATACACTTTTCTTGCCAATCAAGAGTGGATACTCTATATAGGAACCCAGAATTAATCGATAAATTGTACAAAGCCAATTTTAGGCAAGTTTTTCTTGGAATTGAATCCGTTCATCAGCAGAGTCTAGACGCGATGAATAAGAAGAACACTACGCCTGCAATGGTTAAAACGGTAGTAAAAAGTTTACGAGACAAAGGAATTTCTATTTTTGGTGGCGTGATAATTGGATTTCCTGGCGAAACCAAACGAATGGTTAGGCAAAATATTCAAAATACGATAGAATTAGATTTAGACTGTGTTCAGTTTACCCCCATTACTGCTTTTCCGGGAACGGATTTTTATGATGAAATGATGGAAAAAGGTATGATAACCGCGAGTAATTATAAATTTTACGACTTATTTCATCCAATGATGAGAACTGAAGAATTAACCTCTAAAGAGTTCCTTCAATTAGTAGCTGAAGCATATGCCTCTTTTTATCTGAAAGGATGGCTATTAAGAAGAGCCAAAGAATACTTGAATCCTTTTGGAAAATTCAATTGGATGATGTCATCCTTGGTAAGGCTAATTAAGCAGGGGGTATTAGGCGGTTTAGGAATGCTCTATTCTCAAGGTATCACAACTAAAGTGATTTCAAAGGAATTAAAAAATAAGGTTGATTTAATGAAAGACCTCACTCCTACTATTAAAATATCTACAACAAAAAAAACTGGAGAATCATTAAAGCATGATTCGCTAACACCAGAAATAGCTGAAAAAATATACTAATTTATTTATTACTTATTTTATAATATACACAAAATTGATTCATTTTAGGTAGTTTTGCCTTAACTTCTCGTTTTTAAGTTGATAGATTTGAAAAACAAAAAAATTTATCTGGTAAATAATTTTTAAATTCAAATTTTAGACTGAATATGTGATAAAACTGAAAATTGCATTTATTGGTGCAGGCTCCTTTGTCTTCGGAGAGGCTGTCCTTACCGATCTCCTAACTTTTCCTTCAATTCAAAAGGATACGATAATTTGTCTTGAAGATATTAACGAGCATCGATTAAACCTAATGTATAATTTGATGCTGAAGTATAAAGAAACGCGTCCCGAGTTATTAGAAGGTGTTACATTCGAAAGTACAACAGATTTAAAAAAAGCAATAACTGATGCAAAGTATGTTATCAGCGCGATTCATGTTGGTGGTAATGAAGCGTTTAAAGTAGATTTAGATATTCCTTTAAAATATGGGGTCTCTCAATGTATCGGAGATACATTAGGTCCTGGTGGAGTCTTTCGATTTTTACGAAATGCTCCGATGTTAAAGCAGATAGTCGAACTACTTAGCGAAGTAGGTTTCAATGGTGAAAAAGATGAAGGAAAACCTCTCTTTCTTAATTATACGAACCCTATGGCAATGAATACTTGGTATTGTAATATTATCAATCCAGATTCAACTGTTGGACTCTGCCACGGAGTGCAAGGAACTAGCATGATGTTAAACAATTGGATTGGAGTAGAACGAGAAAATTTCAGCTTTTTATGCGCAGGAATTAATCATATGGCTTGGTTCCTCGAGTTGTGGTATCGTGAATCTAAATCATCAAACTCTCCATGGAAAAATGCGTATCCACTATTACATGAAAAATACAAAACCAATCCAAAAATGATTGGAGGAGAACTTCTTAGATGGGATATGATGGAAGCAACGGGATATTTCATGACAGAGTCTACGGGACACCTTAGTGAGTATCTTCCTTATTACCGTAAAAGAAATGAATTATTAGAAAAATATAGTGGGGAAAAAACAGGTCCTTTAAGTCTATTACAAGCAGAAGATTATCGAATACAGGTAAAGAACCAAGGAAAGATGGATCGCCGGTTTGAGCGAAAATTATCACGGAAAAAGCAAAATCTAAAACAAGCGCAATCCAGTGAGTATGTTTCTCACATAATCAATGCAATGGAAACGGATATCCCGTTTAGATTTAATGGTAATGTCATGAACAAAAATGGATCGCTAATTACCAACTTGCCTAAGGATTGTTGCGTTGAAGTCCCAATATTCGCTGATTACCACGGACTACATCCCCAAGGAGGAATTGAATTACCAACGGTGTGCCAGGCTCTCTGTATCTCAAACGTTATGGTTCAAAAAGCAGCAATAGAAGGACAGCTCTCGCTCGACAGAGAAAAGATATACCACGCAGTTCTCTTAGATCCTAATACAGCTAGCGTTTGTTCTCCTAAGGAAGTGAAAGACATGGTTGAGGATATGTTTGAAGCTGAAAAGCAATGGCTTCCACAATTTAACCAATAATTTAAAATCCTAAAATTTTTTTTTTAGAGTAGCATAGTTTGATCTTTGAATAAGATTTAATTTTTGTCTTAAAACTCATTAATATTTGTCATTTTATACCCTTCTTAATAGAAATGTTCCTTACCTGTTATTCTTAAAATATTCTCAATCCAATTGGGGGAATATTAAAAAAAAGAAAAAAAAAGAGTATTAATTGCGAAACTAATTTATATGTCTTTTTAGAAGTATTTAATTGCGAGTAAAATGTCGTCTCGGGTAATTTTCTTTCTTTTACCGTGTTTTGTGAGTACTAAGGCAGATTTTGTAATCTTTACTGCAGATGTACTCATCCAATCTACTAATTCATCGACAGCATCTCGAGCAACGATTATAGCGCCGTTATGTTTCATTAATCTTCTAATTGGACTCCAACTAATATATTCAGCCATTTTTTATTCAATCCTCCACTTTTTAATTATTTGAGTTAATTTCCTTAAATGTTACTTTTTTGATCAAATTTAATTAATCAAATAAAATATGGTCTTTTATATATTTAAAGATTTTGATTAAATCTTAATTTTCTAAAGAAAAAAAGGTTAAAAATTTCACGACAAAATTCAAATCATATTAATTGAATCATCTCGTGCAATATAGATTTCTTTTACCAGTTTGTCGAATCTATTAAAATTTAATTTCAAATGATATATAAAATGGGAAATTTTTAGCTGATATAGAAATGTGGAAATAATTTTAAAAGATTTCAAAAAATAAATTAAAATGTGAATCGCTGCATTATGAATTTTTCCGTCATAGGAAACTTAAAAAAATCAAATTTATACTTATTCTTTTCTGTTGAGAGGAAGAAGTTCTTACGAAGCTAGTTGAATTAATTAATTCCAAACAATTTGTTCATATTTACTCTTATTGTACTCAATTGATTCACCTTTTAGTGGAAAGTAAGTAAATAGTTTCCCAGAATACTTGCATTCCAGAGCGTAAATTTGCTCTTTAGACACTATATGACCAAGCGTTATCATTTCTCTTTCAAACACGGTAATATAGTTCGTTAAGAGAGATATGAGTAAGTGAGGATTGGACGATGTTGCTAACCACTCTATTTTGTGACCCGATACTTGACAAATAATCAAAACATCGTTCCTTGTGACTAAATCAGTTCTATAAAACCAACTTATTTTGTTGTTTTGATCTTTAACAATGCCCTTCTAAATAGAAATGTTTCTTTCTTTTTATCCCAAAATATTCTCAATACAATTGGAGGCATATTAAAAAAAAAAGAAAAAAATGAGTATTAATTACAAAACTAATTCATGTGTCTTTTTAGAAGTATTTAATAGCGAGTAAAATGTCGTCTCGGGTTACTTTCTTTCTTTTGCCATGTTTCGTGAGTGTTAACGCAGATTTTGTAATTTTTACTGCGGATGCACTCATCCAATCTACTAATTCATTGACAGCATCTCGAGCAACAATTATGGCGCCGTTATGTTTCATTAATCTTCTAATTGGACTCCAACTAATATATTCAGCCATTTTTTATTCAATCCTCCACTTTTTAATTATTTGAGTTAATTTCCTTTAATGTTTCTTTTTTGATCAAATTTAATTAATCAAATAAACTATGGTCTTTTATTTATTTAAAGATTTTGATTAAATCTTAATTTTCTAAAGAAAAAAAAGAAAAAAATTTCACGACAAAATTCAAATCATATTAATTGAATCATCTCGTGCAATATAAGTTTCTTTTACTAGATTGTCGAGTCTATCAAAATTTACTGTAAAAAGATATATAAAATGGGAAAATTTTAGCCGATATAGAAATGTGGAAATAATTTTAAAAGATTTCAAAAAATAAATTAAAATGTGAATCGCTGCCTTATGAATTTTTCCATCATAGAAAACTTAAAAAAATCAAACTTATACTTTTTCTTTTCTGTTGAGAGGAAGAGATTTTTACGAAGCTAGTTGATTTGATTAATTCCAAACAATTTGCTCATAGTTACATTTATTGCACTCAATAGATTCGCCTTTGAGGGGAAAATAAGCTAAAATATTCCCACAATATTTGCATTCCAGAGTATAAATTTGTTCTTCAGATTCTATTTGACCAAGTATTATCATATCTTTTTCAAACACTGTGATAAATTTCGTTAAGAGAGATATGAGTAAGTGAGGATTGGACGAGGCTGCTAACCACTCTATTTTGCGATCTAGTACTTGACAAATAATCAAAACATCGTTTCCTGATACTAAATCAGTTCCGTAAAACCAACTAATTTTGTTGTTTTGATCTTTAACAAGTAGCTGGAAGTTATTACTTTCAACAATTTTATTTATTTGCTCAAAAAAATTATTTTCATCAAGTTGGCCGTCAATTCCAATTCCGATGCTTTTAATTGCTTTTTTAATCCACGGTTTTTCTAGATATTGTTTAATTTCTGACGATGGTATTATTTTCCTTTCAATAGTGAAGGGATCAAACTGAATTGGGATGGCATCAATATCAATTGCCCTTATGAAATCAATGTTGTTAACAAAAGTAACAAAGGATCTAATTGTACCTTTTTCTTCTAAGAAAAGGGGGCATAGATATAGGTTTATCTGTTTCTTGGAATTTTTATCTAGGTTTTCAAATTCCATAACGACTTGTTGTTGTTCAAATTCTTTTTGATCGCTATTACTTTCATCTTCTTCAGATTCTAACGATTCTAGGATCAAAGTTGGCGGAGTGCTCCTACATAATTTAAAAAAGCTTGGAAAATTAATTCTAATTTTAACCTCTGTAATAGGATCGGCGCTCTGATTAGTTATTAGTAAAGAATAAAGGTAATTTCCACCAAATGGGACTAATTTATAGACCATTTTTATTTTGTCTTCTTGATCCACATATTCCAACGGTTCAGGTTCAAATGGTTTTGACTTTTTTCCTGTAGTTTCATTAAATAGCATTAATTCATGGATACCTTCTTGACTTTTATCTTTATTTTTCCTTTCCATGAATCATTCGCCGGTTTCTTAATAAAAAGATTATATTCGATTGTATAAAAAATATAAAACTATTTAGATTTATAATTTTATTTGACCTAGTTTTTTTTACAGATGATTCCTATTATATATAACCAGTATGAATAAATTGAGCGAATTAGACCCATTATTTGCAAGTCCCACTATTAAACCAACATTCGATTATGTGCATATTATACTGTCATTATATCTTTTTGGTGAGAATAAAGAAGGGATTGGTAGGTATCGACTTCAAAAAGAATTACAAATCGGAGCTGGAACTGTAAAATCATTATTTAATAAATTGAAAAAGGTTACCAATTTTATAATTGTTCCAAGCGAAGGAGAAACGAATGTTGGTGAAATGCAGAGGAGAGGACATGTTTTAACTCAAAAAGGTTTTGAATTTTTAGCAAAAGTAAAAAGGAAGATTCCTTTATTGAAGAAAGCAGATTTGGAGTATTTACAAGATATTATAATTAAACAAGAATATGTTAATTCGTATTTCTGTTTAGTCAAAAAGGCCTCTACGAAGTTAAGTGATGGAGTAGACCAAAGAGATGCTGCTATAAAAGTTAACGGCTCTGGTGCTACCTGTCTAGTTTACGATGGTGTTAACCTGTTTTTTCCCTCAAAAACAGAATTTAAAGATGATAAAGATAATATCAAAATTAATCCTAAAACATTGAATTATTTTATGTTGGAAATTGAAGATGCTAATGCTAAAATTGAAAAAGATGATGTAATTATAATAGGTTCGGGAGATAACCATCAAAAGGCACGATTAGCTACTTTGAACGCTGCATTAACTTTATTCTGATTTTATATATGGAGTTAAATATGAGATTTGAGAAAGATATTGTTTTTTATATTAGTAATGATATAGTTGAAAAAATCAACAACTGTATTAAATTAACATCCCCTAACGAAGCTAGCGGTTTTATCCTAGGATATATTCAAGAAGTTAATAATAATCGTGATTTTAATTATAACTACTACAGTGTTTCTTTTCATTGTATAGAATCCAACAAAGGAAGCACTGTATCATTTTTATTAGATAATGATCAGAAAATTTTAGAGCTTTCAGAACATTTAATGAAAAATGAAAACCTAAAATTAATAGCAATTCTTCACTCTCATCCAACTGGAACAACACCTAGTAGCACCGATAAACTTAACATGAAATATTACCATAATAGCGGTTTAAAGAAATTCACACACTTAATTTGGATCATCGTAGACTCCCGGAACAAAGAGATGAATGGGTTTATTTATTTGAGTAAAAAGCTTACACAAATAAACCTTATTTTGAGCAATTATAGAAATATATCATAATACACACCACCATATCGATTTCAAATTTAATATTGTAATAAACTTACTTAAGTATTATTGATAGTTTTATTAAAATAAAGCTAGATTTAAATTATTGTTCGTTGATAGTTTTTTTAACATTAAATAACAAGAAAGGTATTATAAACATGTTATTAACACCACTGGAAATTTTTTATGGAAGTTTTACGCTTATTTCATTCATAATTTCTACAACTTTAGGAATTCTTATTGCTCTAAAGTATAGAAGATACGGAAAAGTGGAATATCTCGCTGTTGGAATTACATGGATATTGTTAGCAAGTCCATACTGGTCTGATGTATTACAATTCATTACGACTATGATTTTTGGATTTCAAATACCCACTAATTTATATTACTTCTTAGCAAATGCGTTTATTGCTCTAATATATGTCACCTGGATAATTGCATTAACAAAAATTCTGTTTACAAAACAAAAAAAAATCCTTCGAACCATATTTTTTCTTACTGCCCTGATTTTTGAAACAATCTTTTTAATTGTATTCTTCATAGATGCAAACTTAATCGGAGATCAAAAAAGCGCTTTTGTGGTTGAATGGACTCTTTGGGTTCAAATATATCTCCTTATATCAATCGCCATTCTTTTAATAACCGGATTCTTGCTTGCTAGAACGAGTCTTAAATCAGATGAAGCAGAATTAAGAATAAAAGGAATGTTTTTATTAATAGCGTTTATATGCTTCACAGTTGCTACGGTAATTGATGTTATTGGGGCTGATAGTCCAACTGAAATCACGATATTGCTCGCAAGAACATTTTTGATTGTTAGCTCTTTATGCTTCTACATCGGCTTTATATTACCCAAATTTGTAAAGAAGATGTTTGTTAAACAACGAGATTAAATTTTTTTTTATACCTTTTTTTTTAGTTTTTAAAGAAACAACTGATTTAAGAAAGAATATATCAGGTTGACTTTTAAATAAAGAATTAATTTCAAAATAACAATTTATTGAACTTGTTTAAAACCAGTTTTATCAATCGTACATATTTGAAGGTTGAACCCCGAAGCAGCATCCCTTTCTCTAGAGCTTGAAATCGCTGTTTCTATCAAGCTTATTCCTGCTGGTTTAGTTAATTTTGGTTTCCAATCGGCTTCTAACACTCCTAATGAAAATGGAGATCCTGAACCAAACGAAATGAATTTATCTTCTTCATATAGTGTTCCTAATAAATCAATACCATAAAGAATTCCGTTATTAGCTTTATGTGAGAAACCTCCTACGATCATCATACACAAGAAGTATGATCTTCCGCTAAACAAAATATTCCTTGTCATGCTTGCAATATACTGTGGATCTGGTATTTTATCTTCTTCTACTTGTTTTAAT
>Ga0307379_10013973_pt1 | contig 10382 bp, 6 predicted proteins | sample UN2MG_FD_202237 | JGI IMG/M metagenome (GOLD analysis project Ga0307379, IMG submission 202237) | Soil microbial communities from Risofladan, Vaasa, Finland - UN-2 | ecosystem: Environmental > Terrestrial > Soil > Coastal area > Acid sulfate soil | place: Finland: Risofladan, Vaasa | collected... | reverse complement strand
CTTCAACCCCTCTGGGAATGGATGACCGTCCGCGGCTTCGCCGGCTTCATGGCCGGCTGCTACCCCAAGTGGGACCCGCAGGCCGTCTCCACCGTCCTCGACCGCATCGGCATCGACGAGAACGCCCCCCTCGGCGTCCTCTCCCGCGGCCAGCGCGCCGTCGTCTCCATCGCCGTCGCCGTCGGCCACCAGCCCGATCTGCTCATCCTCGACGAGGCCCTCACCGGCCTCGATCCCATCGCCCGCCGCGAGATCCTCCGCAACATCATCGACGCCATGCAGGCCGAGGGCCGCACCGTCCTCATCACCGGCCAGGACATCGCCGACATGGAGCGCATCTGCGACCACGTTGGCTTCCTCGTCAAGGGGCGGCTCGTCCTCGAATCCACCCTCGACCATCTCAAAGCCCGCGTCAAGCGCATCCACGTCGAGCACACACCCGAGGCCGCCGTGGACATCCCCTCCGGCGCGCTCCAGGTAGAGCGCCGCGCCCGCGAGACCCTCTTCACCGTCACCGATTTCACGCCCGCCCTTTTCGACTCCCTCGATGGCTCCGACCGCACGGCGACCGCCGCCGACCTCAGCCTCGAGGACATCTTCATCGACCTCGCCCAGTCGCACATGAAGGAGGCCGCCCGGTGAGGTCCGTCTTCGCCAAAGAATGGCTCCAGGGCCACATGATCGCCATCTTCGGCCTCCTCCTCGGCGGGCTGATCGTCGCCCTCTGGGGAATCCTCACCGCCACCTGGGTGAAGAACGGGGACGACCAGGGCGCCGTCAACCTCTTCTGCGGCATCCTCTACCTCATCGTCCCCCTCATCCTCGCCACCTTCGTCGGCTCCGGCCTCATCGCCGCAGAGGCCGAGCGCGGCACCCTTCCCCTGCTGCTCGGCCTGCCCTTCACCCGCCGCCAAGTCTGGCTCGGCAAAACCCTCGCCGGCCTCGCCCTCCTTCTCTCCGCCGTCGTCCTCGTCATCATCCCCGGCGCCATCGCCGCCCGGCCGGCGCTCGAAGAAGTGATGTTCTGGCAGCTCCTCCCCGACCTCGCCGTCGCCACACTCCTGCTGTTCTGCGGCGCGCTCCTCTTCTCCAGCCTCTCCCTCAGCATCAGCAACGCCTTTATCGGCGCCCTCGGGCTCAGCGCCGCCCTCGTCATCTCGCTCATCGCCTTCACGTTCTTGGCGGGCGCGCGTCTGACTCCCTACGGCCCCCTCATCGACATCGACCTCTGGGCACTCGCCTCCTGTCCCGCACTCCTCGCCGGCTCCTACGTCGGCTTCACCCGCGGCGAGCTACTCCGCGGCCGCCGCCGTTGGCTCCTCCCGATTGCCACCGCCCTTCTCGTCATGCTCATCATCTCGATCCCCATCATCGCCGCCGCTCGTTGGACCACCCGCTACGACCGAGACCAGGTCGAGACAGTGTGGAAGCCCCTCATCACCGGCGGTGGACGTGTCGCTACGCTCTATACGCAGGCATCACAGGTTCGCCCACTGCGATCCTTCGAAGAACGCTGGATCGGCGACAGCACCGAGTATCGCCGCGCCTACTCGGTCACCCTCGACCTCGACACTGGAAAGGAGCTGCTCGTCCTCCGCGAGACCGATCCCCCTGTCGTTTCACCCGACGGCGCGCTCGCCGCCGTGCTCCCAGACATCCGCCCGCTCACCTGGCGGGGCGGCGATGATCTGGATATCCCCAAGCGGTCAGTCGAGGTGTGGGACCTAAAGGCGAAGCGAGTGACCTACCGCGGCCTCCCGAAGGCGTTTCTGCGCGACCGTCCGCCCAACATCCAGTACGCCGCCTGGTCCCCCGACGGCCGCTGGCTAACGCTCCTCTCTCAGGATTCGCACGGCTGGCAGCCCCAGGGCGATCACTGGCGCCTCCTCATCATGAAGCCCGACGGCTCCCAGCCTCAGACGGTCGAACTCCACGGCGGCCGCTACGGTCGCTACGACCAGCCGACCTACGCCTGGGCGCCCGACGGAAGCGCCGTCTACAGCTTCTCCGCGAAAGGCGACGTGGTCCGCTTCACCCTCCCCGACGGCGAGACAAAGACGATCTGGAGCTGGCGCGATGAACTCACGCCCCCCATGTTTGCTGGCCGCATCGCCGCCTCCCCCGACGGGAACTCACTCGCGGTGTCGCTCATCGACTACTCTCCGCTGCAGGTGAACGCCCAGCCCCACAAGTTCTTCGCCTTCGTCCTCTCCGCAGACGGCAAGCAGTCCGACATGATCTGGAGCGATGTCAGCGAACCAACCTCGAGCCTAAATCCAGGCTCGATCGTCTGGACTGAGGACAGCTCCGGCGTGCGCGTAGGTCGTGTCACCCTTGAGAACGGGTCGCGCCAGAACCAGGGCGAGACCATCACCTGGCGCCGCGGCGAAGCGGCCACCATAGAATCCAAGCCCCCTCCCGGAGACGGCCCAACCGCCCCCAGCGACCGTGACCTCCAGCAGCTCGACCCCACCGGCGCGCTGACACCCGTCACCACCGCCGCCTTGAGAGAGGCGCTGTCCTGGGCCTCCGTCATCGGAAACGATCACCGCGGGCGCATCATTCTCCGAAACTGGGACTTCCCCCCAGCCATCTTCGCCTTCGATCCGGCCACCGGCGAACGCACCCACATCTACCCATGAGGCGATGACGATGAGAGCCCTCTTCCTCAAAGAACTCAACCAAGGCCGCCCCCTCCTCGTCTTCGCGCTCGTACTCGCCCTCCTCATCCCCATCGGCTACGCCGTCGTCTCCCGTGCGCTCTTCCGCCTGGACCCGGGCTACGGGCCGGGGCCCGTTCAGTTCTTCTTTGGCCTCGCCGTCATCTTCAGCCCGCTCATCATCGCACTCGTCGCCTCCAGCGGCATCTTCTCCAGTGAGGTCGCCGCCGGTACGACCCCCATCCTCTTCGCCCTCCCCCTCAGCCGCCGCCGCATCTGGGCCGCCATGGTCCTCGCCGCCCTCGCCCTCACCGCCGCCGGGACCATCCTCCTCATCGGCCTCGACCGCCTCCTCCTCCCCTCCGCCTTCCGCCTGCTTCCCCTCCGCGCCTACCTCCCGGATATCATCTGCTTCACGCTCTTCTACCTCTCCGTCGGCATCTTCTGCTCCAGCCTCACCCGAAGCGTCACCGCGGCTCTCGCCGTCTCCATCCTCCTCGCCGCCGCGCTCACCTTCGGCGCCACGTGGATCGTCCTATCCTTCGGCGCCTTCATCCTCGGGCTGCCCACCCTCGACGTCGCCCTCTGGTGTCTCCTCGCCTCCCCCGCTCTCCTTCTCTCGTCGCTCCTGCCCATCACCCGCGGCGAGCTCCTCACCGCCCCGCGCAAGTGGCACGCCCTCGCCGTCTGGACCGCGACCATCGGCGTGGCCGTGACGGTCTTCCTCGTCTGTGGCATCGTCCGCCTCGCCACTCGCTACGACCGCAGCCGCGTCACCTCCGTGTCCGAAGCCTCTCTCCAAGATGACGGCCGCGTCCTCTCTCTCCTATCCCACTCCAAAGACGTAAGCTTCTCCACCCGCCGCTTGGAAGTCAGGCAGCACCTCAGGCACCTCAGTCCGCTGCACACAGACCGAGAGCGATCCGAGGACATCCCCGAGACACTCCCTGTCCCACTCGCCAACTACTGGGTTGCCCTCGATCTCGACACGGGAGAGGAGCTTTCCACTGAGCGGATACCGATGCCCTATCTCGGCATCTACGCGGGCGAGTTCGAGCAAGGCTTCGGCGCCGCCCTCTCCCCCGATGGCAGCCGCCGGGCCGTCTACAGCGATGCCCCGGGCTTCACGTGGGGTCGGGGGGAAACACACGGGCTGCAGCTCCGAATCCTGGACACCAAGGACAACCCAGAGATCTACCGGGGGATTCCGGACTCCCTCCAATGGCGAAGCTTCTACGACATCTCCTGGTCACCAACAGGACGGTACTTCGCGTTGACGCGTGACGGAACCTTCCACGTCTTCAACGCCGACGGCTCTCAGCCCGGCGAGCACCCGGTTCCCATTCGTCTCGACTCAACCACCTGGTCCCCCGTCGAGGACGTCATCCTCGGCCTCGACCGCAGCGGCGCCCTCGTGCGCGCCTACCCCGACGGACGGAAGACCGAGACCATCTGGGCACCGCCCCCCGACCCGACGGTAGCCCAACGTTCGTTCAGCCCGCACTACATCTCCCCCGACGGTCGCTGGCTTATCCTCACGGAGATGATCTCCAAGACCGCCGAAGACGAAGCCGGCCGATCTTACGAGCAACGTCTCGAGGCCGCCCTCCTCGTGAACACAGTAGATGGCCGCTCGCAGGAGATCTGGCGAGCGCCGGATGAATGGCCCGTACTCCGCGATCTCCGATGGCTTCCCGACGGCACCGTGGTGGCCTTGCTGCGGGTCAAGTGGGACCCCACCACACAGCTTGTGTCGTTCCGCCTGCTCCGGATGCGCCCGGGCGAAGACCGCCTCTCCCCCGTCGGTTGGGAGATCGAAGCCACCTCTGTCAGGCTCTTCGTCGGTTCGACACCGGACGAAGCCTTCGTCCATGCCCAATCGTGGGACTACCCCGATGAGCAGGACCACATGGGCCCGCCCGTCCCTCCGACCCTCGAGCGCGAGGAACTCACCGCCGTGTCGATGGACGGCTCCACCCGCAAGCTCGAACTCCCGCCCGACCCCGGCGCCCTGCCCTACTCCGAGCGCATCGTCGGCTTCGACCATCGCGGCCGCCTGATCGTGCTCGGCGCCTCCCAGCAGGATCTCAGGAGTTACCCAGCCTTCGACAGCGTCGACGCTCTCGACGTCGCTACCGGCCAGGTGACTGCCATCTACCCCTAACCTCCTCCAGGGGATTGAGCACCTATAGAGTTTCCTGCATTATGGTTAGGACCACCCATAATGCAGGAAACTCTACAGCGCACGGCGTGAGGCTCACACAGCAGATTCTCTTGCATTACGGTCGTAACCGTAATGCAAGAGAATCCGTACTCAGGAGACCGAGGATCGCCAGAGATGGCGATCCTCGGTGTGTGTCCGGCATCTCCGTCCACCTACCTCCCAAACAGCCGCAGCACCGGCCACATCAGCACCCGTCCCGCCCCGAATCCTCCAGCTATTCGAGCCGGCCTTCCCGCCTACACATCCATCCCCGACGCCCGCAGCACCGTCAGCACGAGCACCCATATCCCCTGGCTTACGAAATCGCCCACGATCAAGCCAATCGCCAGCGGCACCGTCCGCCGGTAGAGCGGCAGCCCCCCATACCGAATCGCCGCGCTCTTGAGCAGCCACCCCAGGAAGAACGGCTGCGAGTACCAGTGCATCCCCCAGCAGAAGGCAGCCAAGTACCCGATCGGGTGGAACGGCCACCACCAAAACCTCAGCCGGAGCGCCCCCAGCACGAGCGCCACCACCGCCCCCGCCCCCATGGCGATCGTCCCATTCACGTCCATCTTCGACGGGTTCGTGATCAGCTCGAATGTCTGGCTCCCGGTACCCCTTAGCTGGCCGCTCAGCCAGCCCGATGAAGCCGCCCGCGTGTTGAGGAACCCGTACTCGTACATGCCGCTCATCACGACGAACACTCCGACCGCCAGCGCGAGGACGAAGCCCCCCACCATTGCGTAGAGCAGCCGCCGCGACGAAATCCGCGCGGAGTCGGCGATCTTCAGCGACTCCAGGCTGTTCCCCGTGCATACCTCGAACGATTCTCCAAACCCCGGGAAGTAGGCCCACCGGGTCGATGACAGCCCCACGATCTCTCGCGGTCGAAAGATCGCGCTCCCGAACGGCACCACGATCATGCTGTTCACGATCAGCGGGAAGGGAATGAACCCGAGCCCCGTCTCCGCCCGCAGCCTCGCCCACACCACGTAGTTGACGATGATGAGGCCGGCAATCGCCGCCCCGACCGGAACCCTCGCCCCCGCCACCCAGTAGAAATAGATGAGGGCGCTAAACGACAGGATGAAGGCGAGCATGGCCCAGCGGTACGGCAGTGGCTCCTGCTCGTCCTGGGCCTTCCCCCGAAGGCTGAAGACCGATCGAAGCGCCCGCGCCAGATGATGCCGTCCCACCCACAGCGTCCACGCCCCCACCGCCAACATCGCGCCTCCCCCCTGATACGTCGGCGCAGGAAACGTGCTCGTCCACCACTCCTCCGGCCGGTTCGGCGTTGCACCCGCCGCGATCGCCGCCACCGTCAACGCCATCCGCACCACCCAGAAGAACCAGCAGGAAAACGACAGTTCCTTAGGGATCAGGTAGGCCACCGCCACCATCCACGGCAGCAGCCACAGCTCCCACGCGCCCAACCCCGCCAGCGGCCCCACCCGCTGCCACGGGATCAGTGTCACCCCATCCAGCGGAATATTCGGCACCGCCGGAAAGAGCGCCGACAACCTGCTCATCGACGTCAAACCCAGCGACAGCAGGAACCCAATCCAGAACACCCACGTCCCCGGCAGAAGCCCCCGCCCACCTTCCTCTCGCACCAGCTCCAGCGGTACCTGCGCCAGCGGGAACGACAAGCGCTCGTGCGTGATCCACTGCCGCTGCAGCAGGAGCACCAGCGACAGCGTCGCCACGAACAGCGCCAGCATGAACGAAGACCAGGCCGCCGCCGGCGTCCACCACAGCGACCACGGCACCGAAGCGCCGCCCTGGAAGTAGGCCTCCACCGCCGCCGGGTCCGTGGGGCAGAACCACGGCGGCACGAGCTGCAGGAACGTCGTCTCCCATTCCGGCATAGCCCGCGCCAGGTACTGCTGCGTGACCGGCGTGGACAGCATCCAGACCAGGATGCCGTGTGTCACCAGCGGAGCCCCCACCACCACGATCCCGTACACCGCCAGTAGCTCCCGGCGACTGAACCCACCGCGGCGCTTCCGCGCGCCGGCCCGGTTCAGCGCCGCCAGGATGAAGAGGATGGCCAACGGCGCCATGCCCGGCACGCCGGAGCCGAACGTGTAGATCGTCCCGTACAGCACCTCGCCATAGAACGCGGCCGGCGCAAGAAGGACGAGCAGAACGAGAGACAGGACGATGACCCGCCGGCTGACGCCGCCATCGCCGCCCTCACGGGTGGGCGCCTCGGCCGAGGCAGCGCGCGACGACCCCTGCTGCGGCGTCTGCCACTGCATCTATATCTCCCCGGTCAACTGCAACTTCGGGGATTCACGTTCGCTGCAGCGGGTCCCTCACCTCTCGGAAGGCACCCCCGTCTTGCTAATGAACGCCTCAGTTGCCCGAAACGTCATCCACCCGCTGGAACATCAGCTTCAGGCGCGCCACATCCTCCTCCGGCAGCGGCGGCCGTCCCAGCGCGGTCGCGTTCCGGTCGAGGTGATCCAGCTTCCCCGTGCCGGAGAGCACGACATGCACGCCAGGCTCGTACCGGCAGAACCGATAGGCCGCCTCCGGAAGACTCTCGGCTCCGCCCTCGCGCAGGAGGAAGTCGAGGGCGTGCTCGCCCTCCACAAGATCGGGATCGACCAGGCCGCGGGAGCGTAGGTCGAGAAGAAGCTCCTTGAGAGCGGCGGGGTCGCTGAGGGCGCGGCGGACGGCGAACATGATGAGGACGCCGATGTCCTTCTCGATGGTCTTGGCGAAGAGGCGCTCGCGCGCGCTCTGGTTGAGCATGTTGAACCCGACCATGACGACGTCCCAGCAGTCGTCCCGCACCGCCCGCTGGAGCATCTCGTGTCCGGGATCGGAGGCGAAAGCCTCGGTGACACCGATGAACCGGAGCTTCCCCTGCTCCCGCAGTCTCAGCAGCTCCGGCGCCAGCTCGCTCACGGCGTGATCGTACTGCTCGGCCGGTAGCCCGTGCAGGTGGTAGACGTCCACGTAGTCTGTCTGAAGGCGGCGCAGGCTTGCCTCGAGGCCCCGAGCGACTTCCGAAGCAGGCAGGGGACTCTCCCCATCGTGCCACGTGGACTTCTTCGTGGAGATAACGACGTCTTCGCGGCGGGCGCCGGCGAGGCCCTTCCCCAGGATCTCCTCAGTGCCATAGCCCTCCGCCGTGTCGAAAAAGGTGACCCCGAGGTCCAGCGCGCGCCGGACCACCTCGACGGACTCGGTCTCGGTGTTTCCGTAGCTCTGGCCGAGGCGGCTGTGACCGCCACAGCCGAGCCCCATGACACTCACCCGCAAACCGGTGCGACCGAGGACGGTGTAATCCACTTCCGGCTCCTTCCTTCTGCTACCGAGCTTGGCGCCTCGGCGCCGCGTCGCCGCCGGCAGAGAAGACGATCACCTCGCCTCCCAGTCGAACCCCGAAGCCTTCCGCCTCCACCGCCGCCATCTCGGGCGCATCATCCCCCTCCGCCACCGGCGCCAGCACCACCACGAACTCCATCTCTCGCGCCTCCCCCGGCGCCGCAATCCGCAGCGTGAGCGGGTCCTCTACGTTGATGCGCTCGCCAATGCCGGGAGCCAGCGACATGGTCACGCCCTTCGGCGCCAGGACTCGCCCGACCAACCGCGCCTTCTCGCCCTGAATGGTGAACGTGTCTCCGTCCATCTCGACCTCACCGCCCGGCTGGAGCATGAACTCGAACGCCCCCGGTTCGGACATCCGCGCTCGGTCTCGCACGACCACGACGCCCCACCGTCCACCACCTTCACCAGGCCGCACCAACGCCAGCTCGCGCACGACCGACTCCGCGCCTTCGTGGCACTTCGTCGCATCGGACCGGAACCAGATGACTCCGTCGCGCTCCGCCGCGTCGGTGATCGTTCCGATGCTGTCGCCCTCCTTGCGCTGGTCCTTCCCGTCGATCACGAGGCAGTTGTGCGACAAGGTGCTCGTGCTGAAGTAAATAGTTTCCTTGGAGAAGTAGCCGGGGCCTACCTTGCCGTAGCCGTAGTCCCGCAGGAGCCATTCGCCGGCGACGTTGAGGAGGAAGTTATTGACGTCGAGGTGCGAGTGGGAGACGTCCGCCTTCCCGCTGCGCAGATGGAGCGTCAGCGCATCGTCGCCCCAGCTCGTCCGCGCCCCGGCGAAGCCAGTCTCCGAGAAGGCGTGCCAGAGCGGCTGCTCGGGCGGGAGCTCTGCCTTCACTGTGGGATCGTACCAGAGGAGGCCCCAGCACGTGGCGTCGAGGTCGCGGCGGTCGGAGAGATGCTCGGCGAGCCACTGCGTGGTGGGGTTGCGGTACTCGGAGGCGAGTCGATACATGGTGGTGCGCATGGCGTGCCAGTCCCGCGTGAGGCCGTCGCCGAAGTTGGCGACGCTCGGGATATCCGGCCCAGCAAGGTAGAGCCTGAACAGATGCGTGTTGTGGAAGTACGGGGCTGAGTAGAAGTCAACCCCGTACGGCTTCACGGCCGTGATGAGGCGCACGAGCGCCTCCATGCCATAGCCCCAATACGGTATCCCCTCCTCGTACGCGCCCTCATCCGGAAGCTCGGCGACGATGCGCTGCCCGCCCCAGATGGCCTTCTCCAGCCAGACGCCCGCCTCCGGCTCGACTCCGGCGAGACCGATGGCGGTCACGCCCAGCGCCTGGTAGCCGTTCCACGCGTGATTCTGCTTCCACGTGTCCTTCCACCACCCGCGGTCGTTGATCCCCTCCGCCGCCTCGTACAGAGTGCGGCCGTGCTCGCGGAGCATCGCCTCCAGCCGAGCGCGATCCTCCGGCGACCAGCGATCGTAGAGCCAGTCATAGGCGATGGATACTCCGAACAGAACGTGCTTGGCGGCGAGGCCCGTGTTCTCGAAAATGCCGGCACCCCAGAGGGGATACTCCGCAGGCTTGAGCGCCCACCGGCGGACCTGCTCGAAGTACTTCGGATCGTCGTCGAGCACCGCCACCAGCGCCATCCCCGGCAGCTTGTAGCCGAACTGCCGCAGCCAGAGCATCTCGTCATTCGCTGTGCCGGGTCGAGTCTCGTCACCCCCAATTCGGGGCGGCTGGTAGTCCGGCGGGCCCTCATCCAGCGACGCATCCACCGCCGCCTTCAGCTTCTCCCACTTCTCCCGATGCGTCGTCCCGATCGCCTCCCTCAGCCCCTCCAACCCATCCTCTTGAAGGAACAGCCGCGGCCGTCCGGCGGCTGTGACACGTGCCTCCAACTCCGATGAACTCATCTCGACCTCTCTCCCCAATTCGGCTCCAGCGCACCCGCATGCAAGCAGCACCGTCGCCCCGGCTATCAGCGCAATCGCTCTCGCCATTTCCATGTCTTCCCAAAGGGGTGGGGCAGGAGTCTCTCTTCTGCCCTCGACTCCCGACCAATGATTCTCTGCCGAATCGTCATATCATCCCCGGGCCCACTTCGCCTCCGGCCATCCATCTCGCCATCGCAGAATAGACACCACCCTTCAGGCGTTGTCAATACCCAGGCCCGTGCGACACGCACACGCGAGGGGGTCTGGGGGACGGCGGACGGAG
>Ga0307379_10013972_pt1 | contig 10382 bp, 5 predicted proteins | sample UN2MG_FD_202237 | JGI IMG/M metagenome (GOLD analysis project Ga0307379, IMG submission 202237) | Soil microbial communities from Risofladan, Vaasa, Finland - UN-2 | ecosystem: Environmental > Terrestrial > Soil > Coastal area > Acid sulfate soil | place: Finland: Risofladan, Vaasa | collected... | reverse complement strand
GACGCTCTTGGCGACGCGCAGCGCCTGCGCGAACGCCTTGAAGATCGCCTCGGCGATGTGGTGGTCGTTGGTGCCATACGGGACGTTCACGTGCAGGTTCATCGCCGCCACCGCCCCGAGCCGGCGGAGGAACTCCTCGATCAACTGCACGTCGAACGTGCCGATCTTGTCGCCGACGAACGGGACGTTCATCACCACCGCCGCCCGGCCGGACAGGTCCAGCGCCACGTTCGCCAGCGACTCCTCCATCGGCACCGACGCCCAGCCGTACCGGCGAATCCCGGCCTTGTCTCCCAACGCCTCTGCCAGCGCCTGCCCCAGGCAGATGGCCACGTCCTCGACCGTGTGATGATCGTCCACGTGCAGATCGCCGCTGGCGGTGACCGTCAGGTCGCACAGGCTGTGCTTGCCGAGATGGTCCAGCATGTGGTCGAGAAAACCCACGCCCGTGGCGGCACTGACCTGGCCGGCGCCGTCGAGGTTGAGCTTCAGCTCGATGTTCGTTTCCTTGGTCTTGCGGCGGATCGTCGAGTTGCGGTGGCTCATTGGGGCGTCGTCCGATATTCGAAGCGGAAATAGGTCCAAGGTCTAAGGCAGTAGGTCTAAGGGCACTGCCGGAAGCTCCAAGGTCTAAGGCAATATTTCTAAGGGCACTGCCGGAAGCTCCAAGGTCTAAGGGCGAAACGGCGTCGGTTGTCGACTGACTGATATCCGTGGACAGGCGCCTCAGGCGTCGAGTTGCTTTGCTTGCCTGGGGACCTGTTCCGAAGCACGAGTTAGCCTCTTGCTGGGGCTTCTGTCAAGGCTGAGGATCAGTCCCGAGACAACCCGCTGTACCTCGTTGGTCAGATCGAAGACAGGCGGGAACTCCGAAGCCGTACCCATCTTGAGGAGCTTCGCCGCCAGCAATTCCGTCTCCAGTTCGTTGGCCGAGCCCCGGGCAATCTCCAGGAATCTCATATAGTCCCTCTTGCTGGACCGGCCATAGCCTTCAGCAATGTTGCTCGGGACGCTGATGACCGCTTTCCGGGCCTGGGCTGTCAGGCCGAAGCGCTCCTCTCTCGGAAAGGACGCCGTCAGGCGGTACACCAGCACAACCAGATCCATCGCCTTCTGCCACGCGATCAGGTCTTTGTACCCTCGAATCTCACCCATGCCCGCCATCCCTCTATCCGTGAGGCCCGCACCAACCCGCTTTCCGTTCGATCTGCTTCCTTGGACCTATTGCCTTAAACGCTGGACCTGTGCCAGCTCCCTTAGACCTACTGCCTTAGACCTTGGACCTGTTCCAGCTCCCTTAGACCTACTGCCTCAGACCTTGGACCTGTTCCAACGCCCGCACAAGCACACCATTCTGCTCATCGGTGCCGACAGTAATCCGCAGCTTGTCTTCCAGGGCTGGCTGTTGGAAGTATCGGACGAAGATTCCCTCCGCCTTGAGGGCGAGGTATATCCGTCCCGCATCCCCCGCCGGCGGCCGGGCCAGGAGGAAGTTCGACTGGCTGGGCCAGACGCGGTAGCCCAAAGCCTCCAACTCGCCGGCCAGCTTCGCCCGCGAGGCCTTGACCTTCTCGGCGTTGGCGATCTTGTAGGCCTGGTCGGCGAATGCGGCCGCTCCCACGGCCAGCTCGATCGCGTCGACGTTATAGCTGTCCTTGACCTTCCACAGGCCCTCCAGCAGGGAAGGCTGCCCCGCGCCGAACCCCAGCCGCAGCCCGGCGAGGGAGTAGCCCTTCGACAACGTCCGCAGCACCAGCACGTTGTCGCGCCGGCGGACCAGGTCCAAGGCCGTCGCGTCGGCGAAGTCCACGTACGCCTCGTCCACCACCAGCACGCCCGGCACCCGCCCGGCCAACTCTTCCAACTCCTTGAGGCCGTAGGCGGTGCCCGAGGGGCTGTTGGGGCTGGCGACAAAGGTCAGCTTCGCCCGCGCCGCCGCCAACTCCTCGGCGGGCAGGCGGTACTCCTCGTCGAACGGCACCTCCACGCACCGGCCTTCCTGGATCTCCGTCAGCGTCCGGTACAGCACGTAGGTCGGCATCGGATACGCCACGGCGTCGCCGGGCCCGACGAAGGCCTGCAGGATCATCGTCAGCACCTCGTCGCTACCGTTGCCGGCAATGATCCAGTCCACCGGCACGCCGAGCACCTCCGCGACCACCGCCCGGAAGCGCGTCGCCAGCGGGTCCGGGTAGCGGCGGAGGGCATCTTCCCCGATCGCCCGCAGCGCCTCCAACGCCTTCGGCGAAGGCGGATACGGGTTCTCGTTGGTGTTCAGCTTGACGACCTTCGCCCCCGCCGCCGGCTGCTCGCCCGGCACATACCCGGCCATCCGTTCAATATTCTCGCGAAAGTAGGTCATGGGTTCGGCCTTTTAGCCGCGAACGACGCGAACAACAGAAGATACAACTTGTTGTGAAACAACGATCATTTCGTGAACACGACTCTCTCAAAGGTGAAGTGCTCCTTCCCGAAGTTCACCAGGAACCCCAAGGGCAGCCCGGCGGCCTTGAGGTAGTTGATCAACTGAGCCTTGTGCAGCGGATGATCCCGCTCCGTGGCCTTGATCTCCATGATAAACGTCTCGTTCACCAGCAGGTCCACCACGAAATCGCCGACCAATACGCGCCCGTAGAACACTTGTAAGGCGCTTTGCTGCTGGACCTTGAACCCCTCCCGGCGGAGCTCGACGGCCAGTGCGTTCTCGTACACCTTCTCCAGGAACCCACATCCGAGTTCATCGTGTACCGCGATGCAGGCGGCCTTGATCCTGTAGCTCTCCTCGGGATACAGCAGGTCCCGTTTACGTATTGGACGGCCTTCGCCCTGCACGCGCCCGCCTTTTCCCATTGCCCGGCGTCGTTGTTCTCGTCGTTCGTTTCACCAAATCTGTCTTGTCGTTGTTCGCGCCGTTCGCGGCTAATCCCGCCGCACCCGAACCGCCTCGGCGTGGGCGGTCAGGCCTTCGCGGGTGGCGAAGTCGATCACGTCGGCGGCGTCCGCGTTGGCGGCGTCGGCGTCGTAGCGGAGCAGGCTGGTGGATTTGAGGAAGTCGTTGGCCGACAGCGGGCCGAAGAACCTCGCCGTTCCGCCGGTCGGCAGCACGTGCGACGGGCCGGCGTAGTAGTCGCCCAGCGGCACCGGGGTGTGCGGGCCCAGGAAGATCGCCCCGGCGTGGCGGATCCGCTCGAGGGCGGCCCGCTCGTCGGCGACGATGATCTGGAGGTGCTCGGGGGCGAAGTCGTTGGCGACGTCGCAGGCGGCCTCCAGGCTGCCCGTGACGATGATGGCCGAATACGCCTCCAGGGCCGAGGCGATCGCCCCCGCCCGGGCGAGCTCGGGAAGCTGCCGGTCGATCTCCGCGGCGACCTTCTCGGCCAGGTCCTTCGACGGCGTGACCAGCACGGCCGAGCCGGGGTCGTGCTCGGCCTGGGCGAGCATGTCGGCCGCCAGCCACTTCGGCGGGGCGGTCTCGTCGGCGACGATCAGCACCTCCGAGGGTCCGGCGATGCTGTCGATGCCGACCCGCCCGAAGAGCTGTCGCTTGGCCTCGGCGATGAAGGCGTTGCCGGGGCCCACGATCTTCGCCACCGGCTGGATCGAGCGGGTTCCCAGCGCCAGCGCCGCCAGCGCCGGCACCCCCGCCGCCCGCAGCACGCCCCAGACGCCCAGCTCCCCCGCCAGGGCCAGCACCATCGGATTGACGTCGCCGCCGCTCAGCGGCGGGCTGGCGATGACGATCTCGCCCACCCCCGCCACCTGCGCCGGCACCACGGTCATCAGCACCGTCGAGGGGTACACCGCCCTGCCGCCCGGCACGTACACGCCCACCCGGTCCAGCGGTGTGTATCGCACGCCCAGCTCCCGCCCGCCGCGGCGGAGCGGGTCGGGGGCGGTCACCATGATCCGCTGCTGGTACTGGCGGATGTTGGCCGTCGCCCGGCGAATCAGGGCCAGGAAGTCCGCATCAGCCGCCTCGTGGGCGGCGCGGATCTGCTCGGCCGGCACCCACAGCGTCTCCGGCGTCAGCTCGGCCCGGTCCAGCCTCACCGTCCAGTCGATGACCGCTTCGTCGCCCCGCTCGGCCACGTCAGCGATGATCTCCCGCACGGCCGCGGGCACGTCCACCTGCTCACCTTCGGCCGACACCAGCCCGCCGGCGCGGAGCTTCTCCCGCAGCGCGATCACCGCCGGATCGGCCAGGGGGTCGTCGCAATGTAGAACCCGCACGCTCATGGGAACGGATGATTGTACGCCCGGCCGCTCCGCCCTGCAATCCGCCCGGACTTTTTCGGCCGTCGCGCCGATCTTGCTGGTTGACCCCGCCGCCGCCACCGGCTACACTTCGACTGCATAGACGCCCCCATCGTCTAGTGGCCTAGGATACCAGGTTCTCATCCTGGCGACAGGGGTTCGACTCCCCTTGGGGGTATTCCCTTGCTTGGCAGGGAGTTGCAACAAGTAGCATCCTCCGGCACAAGCCCGCAGAATGCGGGTTCTGTGCGCTCGTCCCGGCTACCTTGCGAACCTGTGCGAGGCGATTCCGCTGGGTGCTGCGCCGGATTCTGCGCCGCTTTCCGGTAGTGGTCCTCCGTCACCTGCAAGTAATGCTTGGCCGCGACGGGCTGGGAGTTGCCGATCCAGGCGCAGACCACCTGCATCGGGAATTCCTCAGCAAGCTCCGTTTGGCGGGTGCTCCGGCAGTTCTGGAACAGCTTGGACCAAGGCGTCAGGCCCGCCCGCTTGATGATCCGAGCGAGTTGCGTCCGCAGGTTCGCGTTCGTGTCCCGGTACCGAGTGATGACGTACTCCGTGCCGGCCTCCGCCTGTTCAAAGCAGTCTCTCAGGTGCGGCAGTAGCTCCGGGAAGATCGGCACCTGCCGGATGCCTCCGCCGGCGTGGTGCTCGGTCTTGCTGGCGTGAACCGTGAACCGTTGGCGCTCCCAGTCCACGTCGCCCCACCGCAGCCGCAACACTTCCGAGGGACACCGCCGCCCGCCGTACCGGCACAAGGCGAAGAGGGCCCGCCACTCCACATCGCCGCAAGCGTCAAGAACCGCCTTGGTCTGTTCCCTGCTGACGAAATAGAAGCGCTCCGCGTTGGCGTAGTTGCCGCACTTGATGTCCGCGAAGGGATTCTCGGTGGTGAGCTTCTTCTTCATGGCGGCCGTGAAGAACTGCCGCGCCCGCTTGCAGCGCCGTCGGACGGTCCCTTCGGCCAAGCCCTCGGCCTTCCTGTGAATCCGCAGATCCTCGGCATCACCCGGGGTGATTTCGTCCAGTCGCTTGGCCTTTCCGAGGAAGCCGATCAGGCTGCGTTCGGCCTGTTCCAGATTCCGCCGCGTGTTGGGCTTCACATCGGAGCGGCCTTCGCTGTAGCTGCGGACCCATTCGGCCAACGTAGGACAGGTGGACGTGGAACGTGAACTCGCCGCCCTCGTCAGCGGGCGGCACGGCCGCGATTCGTTTCAGCCGCAACATCTCGGGGCTCCTTTCCTGCCAGTCCTGCGCATTACCCCTTACCGCGCATTACCGGTAATTGGCATATCGGGGCTTTGCTCGCGCGCGTAGGGTCGATAATAGGCGCTTACCGGTAAGGGTAATGGTTTCCGGTAATGCGCCGGGGCGGTGTCATTCGTGGTCGCGAGCATCGCCGGCAGTGCGGGCCAGGCGTCGATTACCTTGGCCAAGTCGCCATCGGCCATGGAACGTTCGCCGGCGTGCGTGGCGGAGATCTCCCAGTGGCTGGCCAGGGAGGTCCTCCAGAAGGTAGACGAGGTTCTTGTTGGGATCTGCGTTGTCAAAGAGGCGGCTGCGCGGTATAAGTCCTGTTGCCACGAATCCCCGGTGCGTGTGTGCTGGCATGTGGCTAGGCCCGCCGCGTGTCGTTTGCTTTCTGTCCGATTTCACCCAGGGCAAGGTGCGGGGACGGGGACGAGGCTGCGGCTGTCTGCCCCCTGGAGCGATGCGCCTATTCTACCGGATCCGTCGGGCCTCCGTTCCAGGGACACCTGAGCACATGTCCGGTGAGGTTGGCATATGAGGTCGAACTCTCTGGGGAACCTGCGATTGCCTGACGCCTCGGGGGTGTGTTGGGGCCACGCGGCGTGCCCTGGGCAAGGGATATGGGGGATCACCAGGCGCAGGCCGGCCTTCCTGATCGAACGCTGCGAGCCTTCCTCGCCGGTTCTGATGTGTAACGTCGGCCTCGCCTTCGTCCGGCGAAGCCCGCGAAGGGCCCTTGTCCGTCAGACACATGATGGCTGCATGACCAGCAATTCCGTCGCGGATGCCCGCGCACGGCAGTGATGGGGCCTCAGCCCCGTGGGAGCAAAAGGAGGCACAACATGGAGGCGCCTACGCCCAATCGGGTCCGCGCCAGTTGGCTGGACATGGAGCACCTCGAGCCGCGCATCCTCCTCGACGCCGGCTCCATCACCGGATCCGACAAGACGGCCCTGGTGGGAGGGCTGACCGACCTGGCGGGCTTCGCGGAGTCCATCGAGCACTTCGGTGATCTGGCCGCCGTCCTGCCCGTCACGGGCCAGGCGATCGGCCAGGGGGCCGATCTGTCGGACATCATCAGCCGGGGCCTGCTGCAGCCGCTGGAGGGGTTCCTCAACCCCGACGGATCGCAGGCGGCGGCAGACGTCGTGGCCTTCCTGGGCAGCGCCGAGATCAACCGGCAGTTGGCTGACGGCCTGCGGATCGAGGTTCTCTCCCCAAGCCAGGTAGGCAACGAGCTGGCGTTCGGACTGACGCTTGTGGCGGATCGGCCGGTCGATTACGTGCTGGACCTCGGCGCGGCGGGGGCCGCCATCGGGATGACTCCGCCGCAGGCGCCGGCCGTCACTGGGACGCTGGACTACCGCATGCAACTGGAGTTCACGTTCGGCCTCGATGCGCTGGGGATATTCTACGTCGAGATCGACGGCCTGACCGTGGGGGCATCGGCCTGGCAGATGGTGGAGCGCACGGCGGAGGACTCGCCGCCGGCAGGCGGGTCGCTGACGACCAACGTCCTTCTGACGCTGTTTGCCAACGGGGGCGTCACGATCAATGCCTCTCTGCCTCGAGCCGCCTACCCGGCGGGGGCCTCGACCGAGGACCTGGCGGCGGCCCTGAACGCGGCCCTGGCCAATCCGCTGGCGGCGGCAGGCTTCTCCGGCGGCCTGGAGGCGACCGTCCGCGACGGGCGGCTGGTGCTGTCGGCCACGACGGCGGCGATTCAATCCCTTCGCGTCACGGGCGCCGAGGCGATCGGGTTCCACTCGGACGTGTCCGTAACCGGACCCATCCACCACGGGCTGGACGTGGGCTTCGTCGGCCTTGACATCGTCGGCGGCACGGCGCTGCTCGACGCGTCCGTTGGGGTCGACATCGACCCCGGCGCCGACGGGCGCCTCACTTCCGATGAGCTGGCCACGCCGCTTGAGCAACTGGACCAACTGGTCTCCCTGTCGGCGGCGGGCACGGCCGAGGCCGTCCTGCCCGTGACGCCCGGACAGGTCTCCCTCCTGATCGACGGTCAACCGGAGCTCGTGGCCGCCAGCAGCGACGTGTTCTCGGCCGCGGGGCTCACGATCGACAAGCGCGACTTCGAGGCCATCGACGAGTTGAACGAGCAGACGGCGGAGGCCATCGCGGACGGGCTGGGCGGCCTGGCGGACTTCGCCGATCAGCTCGACGAGGCCGGCCTGCTGGGCACGGAGCTGTTCCCTCTGCTGGACTCGATGGGCGGGGTGATGGACCTGGGATCGATCCTCCGCGATCGTCTGGCCATCCCCGTGGCGGATGTGATGACCGCCGGCGCGCCGACACTGGACGGGCTGGTGGAGGTGATCGGGTCGCTTGGCGGGGTCTTCGGCGACCTGACGTTTGACGTGCACGACGTCGTCTGCCATCGCGACGGCGACGAGCTGCGGTTCGACCTGTCCCTCAGCGCCGAGCGTGTGCTGTCCGAAGTCAGCCTGGAGCTCGGTGAGCAGATCGACGAGATGCTGTACGTGGAGGAGGTCCTGGGCGATCTGACCACGACCCTCACCTGGGGCTTCACCTTCGGCGTGAACATGTCACGGCTGCCGGACGCCGCGGAGGCCTTCTTCCTGCGGCTGCCGGCGCCGCTGGAGCTGACCGGGTACCTGGACGTCCCGGCTATGGCGGTGGACGCCGAAGTGGGCTTCCTCCACCTCGCCGTCGGCACCTTCGCGGGCAGCAACAGCAGTTACCTGCTCGACACCGGCCTGAGTCTGGTGTTCGGCAATCCCGACGCCGATCCGGCCGGCAACGTCACCCTCGCCGAGCTGCGGACCACGGTCCCGGAGGACCTGGTGGCCCAGGACGGCTCGGCCGAGGTGGCCATCGACCTGTACGCGACGAGCGACGTGCCCGGAGCGGCCGACGACCCGCTGAACCCGGCGTTCCTGCACCTCAGCGACGACCTGTACGACGGCACCGACGCCGTCTTCACCCACAACTTCGACACCCTGGGACTGACCGCCTTCCAGAACACCGACGCCAGCCAGATGCTGTACAACCTGACGCAACTGGCCGACTTCCTGGGCTATTTCACGGCCACCACGGCATTCGGCGCGCCCGTTCCCCTGGTCCTCAGCACGACGCTGGGAGACGCACTGGAGCTGAAGGACCTCTTCACGGCCGGGGTGATCGACCTGCTGCTGGATGAACCCGCCCCCGACAGTGGGGACGAGGGGCCCATGCCGAACTTCTATGTCGTCCAGGAGATGGCAGCGAACCTGGGCGCCGCGATCGCCAACGTGGCCTACGACAAGGCCGCCAGCCTGCTGACGTTCGACCTGTCGCTCAGCGCCATCCTGGATGCGATGGAGGCCCCCATCAGCCTGCCGATCCTGGGCGCGCTGCACGGCATCCAAACCGACAGCACCGTCGTGCTGTCGCCCCAGGCGGCGCTGAACCTCTCGGTTGCCCTGGACCTGACGGAGATCGGCTCGAACGTCGGCCCGCTGGATGCGGCCACGCCGCTGAAGCTCCTCAACCGGGGCAAGGGCATCCGGGCGAAGCAGGGCGCCGCCGACGTCGAGTTCGCCCTCCGCAACGGCGTGGTGTTTCAGGTGAACCTGGACCACGATCCCGACACGGCCACCGTGGGCGAGATCCTGGGCCTGATCCAGGCCGCCGCCGACGCGGCCGCCGGGGCGGGCGCATTCGAGATCCGCATTGACGACGGGCGCACGGGCTTCATCGCCTTCGACCACACCGGCGGGCAGCAGCCGTTCGAGGTGCGGGACGTCAACGGCTCCTTCGCGCGGTTCGACATGTGGATGTCGGGCGAGGGCCTCCCGGACGACGAAGAGGATCCCGCTTCGCCCCTGTACATCCAGGGCGGGGACCTCCACGGTGATACGCTGGGGGACCATTTCCAGATAACCAGCGGCTTGGTGGACGTGTCGTTCGCCCTGACGGCGGACGACATCGACGCGCAGGCGATGTGGGGGCCGCTGGCCGTCGGGATCGACGGCGGCACGGGAACGGGGACGTCGTTCATCCACCTGGAGCTGACCGAGCCGCCCGCCGCCGGCGACGACGGCGCCGCCACGCTGCGCGAGCTGTTCGCCGGCCTGTCCGATCCCGACACGCTCGTGGGGACGAATGACCAGGGCGGCACAGTGCACCTGGAGCTTCCGGTCCGGCCCGCGCCGGCGTTTGCGGGACTGAGCGGCGCCGACCCGGTGCTGGTGGTCGACATGACCGACGTGTACGACGTCGACACGCTCCAGACGTCGCTTGCGCCGGATGCGGGCAACGCGCTCCGCGGCCTGCTGGCGGCCGTGGAAAACCTGAACGTCGACGACGTGATCGCGGCCCTGCGGTCAGCGGCCGGCTACCTCGGTCAGATCAAGGCCCACGAGCTGCTGGGCTACGACCTGCCGGGGCTCAACCAGAGCATCGGTGAGCTCTTGAACGTCGGCGGTGCCTTCGGCGCCGTGGTGGATGCGCTGGAGTTCGATCCCCCCCAGACGCTGCAGGACGTGGAGGCGGCGCTGAACGCCCAGGCCGGCGTCAGCGCGGCAGTGCTGGAGCTGGTGGACACGCCGGGCAGCGAGGCCCTCCGCATTCGCCTGACCTACGACGTGCCCCAGCTCCTGACCCAGCGGCCGCTGGTGCTGGACCTGACGACGCTGGGCGTGGACCTGGCGAGCATGGGGCTGGACCCGGTGGCGCTGGTCATGGACTCGACCGGCGCGACGCCGCTGGCGGTCGATGCCGGCGGGACACTGCAATTGGATCTGGGCGTGGACATGGCCGATCCGGCGAACCCCCAGCCGTTCCTCTTCGACACCACGTCGATGGACCTGCACATCCTGGCGACGCAGCCGGCGTTGACGTTTAACGCGCTGTTC
>Ga0307379_10013971_pt1 | contig 10382 bp, 9 predicted proteins | sample UN2MG_FD_202237 | JGI IMG/M metagenome (GOLD analysis project Ga0307379, IMG submission 202237) | Soil microbial communities from Risofladan, Vaasa, Finland - UN-2 | ecosystem: Environmental > Terrestrial > Soil > Coastal area > Acid sulfate soil | place: Finland: Risofladan, Vaasa | collected... | reverse complement strand
CGGTGCCTTCGCCATGTGGATCGGGGGCGACGCCGATCGAGCGGTCGTGGCTGCCCTGCAGGCGGGTTTTCGCCTCGATACGTTCCCGGTCCTGCTCGCCTGGGATCGATCGTTCGCCGACTTTGAATGCTACATGCCGGCCTCCCCTGGCCTCCTCTAGGGACGCCAAGCTCGCCTCGCGACGGCGGACGTCCGGTGCGCGGATGCACCATTCGTCACGTTTGCCGGACCCCGACACGGGTGGTAGCCTCGGTGCCGATGTGGCTCCCAGGTCGTGCCCGCGGACGGAGTCGACGAACGTGATGATGTGCGGCGTCGTGTGCCGCCCCAGCCCGCGGAGCCGAACTTGACCGTCGCCCCAGCGCAGAACGTCGCGCGCTCCATCCGCCATCGAGTCCTTCGCCGGACCCAGGATCAGGCCAAGCTGGAACGTGCCGTCCTCGTCATGCACGACGTGACGAAGGAGTACCCGAACGGCAAGATCGCCCTGCGCGACGTTGATCTAGTCATCCCGGAGGGGGCGTTCGTCTTCCTCGTCGGACCGTCTGGAGCGGGCAAGTCGACGCTCATCAAGCTGCTGATCCGGGACGAGGTCGCGACCCGCGGTGAAGTCGTGCTCGACGGCCAGGACGTCGCGCGGCTCGGCCGCCGGCAGGTCCCCAGGATGCGCCGCAAGATCGGGATCATCTTCCAGGACTTCAAGTTGTTGCCGTCCAAGTCGGTCTATGAGAACGTCGCGTTCGCACTCGAAGTGACGGGCGCGCCGCGACGCCAGATCCGGCCGGCCGTGGAGCGAGTCCTCGCGCTGGTCGGGCTGACCGCTCAGTCGAGTCAGAAGCCCTCCCAGCTTTCCGGAGGCGAGCAGCAGCGGACGGCGATCGCTCGAGCCCTGGTCCACGACCCGCGACTGATCATCGCAGACGAACCGACCGGCAACCTCGATCCGCTCATCAGCTGGGAGATCCTGCAACTGCTGCTCCGGATCAATGAACTGGGCGTGACGGTCATGATGGCCACCCACAACGCCGAGGTCGTCACCGCCTTGCGCAAGCGGGTGGTGGCGCTGGAAGAGGGTCGGATCATCCGGGACGAAATCGGTGGCGCCTACCACCGCGAAGACTGACCGATGATCACGTTCGTCCTGTTCAGCATCAAGCGGGCCTGGCAGGGTTTCTGGCGAAACGCGGTCATGAGTCTGGCCGCGACCGCCACGATGGTCCTGATGCTCCTCCTGCTGGCTGGGTTCTGGATCATCCAGACGGGTCTGCTGGCCGGTCTCCAGTTCACCGAGCAGAAGGTGCAGGTCGAAGCCTCGCTTCAACCGAACACGACGGACACCCAAGTTCAGGCGCTTCAGGTGCAACTCCGGGCGATGCCCGAGGTGGCGGCGGTCGCGTACGTCAGCCGCGAGGCTGCGCTCGTCCGGTTCCGGGAATCGATGGCCGCCCAGGGTCGCGAGGACCTGACTCGCTATCTCGATGCCAACCCGCTGTACGCCAGCCTGGAGGTCCAGCTGACCGACCCAACGCACGTGCGCATCGTGGGCGACGCTCTGCGGGCTGATCCGACCGTCCGCAATGTCTACAACATCGAAGACCTCGTCGATCGGGTACTGACGATCACGAGCATCCTCCGGACCGCGGGCACGGTCGTGCTGCTCATCGTCGGGGTGATCGCCCTGTTCATCATCATCAACACGATCCGTCTGGCCGTGCTCGCCCGCGCAGAGGAGATCGAGGTTATGCGCCTCGTTGGTGCGTCGGACGCGTTCATCCGCTGGCCGTTCGTGTTCGAGGGCGCCTTCGTTGGTTTCCTTGGGTCGGTCGTGACCCTTGCGATCCTGGCCGCGGTCGCTGATCCACTCAGCGCATTCATGGCCGACTTCTTCCGGGTCCTGCCGCTCCAGTTCGGCTCGCTGACGCGCGACCTGGTCACGCTGATCATGGGCGCCGGCGTCGGCCTGGGGATCCTGGGTTCGTGGCTGTCCGTCCGGACCTACCTCATCCGCTGACGGGTCCGTCGGCCGCGATTCTGCTGATCCCGATGTACCCTTGCCGCCCTTTCGCGGACGCCGCACGCAGAACGGACTGACGATGGTTCCCTTCGACCCCGAACATCCCACGCCCGGCGAGCCCTCTGAGCCCAGCGCGCCCTCCATGCCCGGCCCGCCGGTCGCGCCAGTCGAGGCCGCCGGACCGCCACCTGCGCCGCGGCTCAGCCCGATCCTCGCAATCTCTATCACCCTGGTCGTCGTACTCGCGGGAGCGGCTCTCTTCATGTCCGGATACACGACGGGGCGCCAGGCGGCCTCGGACCCGGGCACACCGGCCTCCGACACCGAGGCATTCCAGCCGTTCTGGGACACCTATCACATGATCAACGACCGGTACGCCGGTGGCGAAGTCGATCGTTCGATCCTCGTCCAGGGGGCGATCCGCGGGCTGATCGATTCGTTGGGCGACCCGTATTCTGCCTACCTCACGTCGGAGGAGTACCGCCAGAGCCTCCAGGGGATCAGCGGTCAGTTCGAAGGGATCGGGGCGGAGATCCGGGCCCGGGCGACCGATGGCACTGACGACTGTTCGCCGCTCGGCGCGACCTGCCGACTGGTCGTCACCAGGCCGATCCCGGGGTCCCCGGCCGAATCTGCGGGCGTGCGAGCGGAGGACGTCGTCCTGCTGGTTGATGGCGCGTCGATCGATGGTTTGACAGTGGCCGAGGCCGTTGAGCGGATCCGGGGCCCGAAGGGGACCGTCGTCACGCTGACGATCGAGCGTGGGGCGCAGGCACCGATCGAGATCGCGATCACTCGCGACGTCGTCCAGCAGCAGGAGGTCGAAAGCGAAGTCCTGGCCGATGGGACGGTCGGCTATCTGCGAGTGTCGGGTTTTTCGGATGCGGCCGCCGATCAGGTCGTCGTCGCGCTGACCGACTATCTCGCAGCGGGTCGGACCGATCTGATCCTGGATGTGCGCGGCAATCCCGGAGGGTACGTGACCGCGGCGCGCAAGATCGCCAGCCAGTTCATCGCCTCCGGACCGGTCTTCTGGGAACAGGATGCCCAGGGCGGGCAGGTCGCGACCGAAGCCCTGACCGACGGCATCGCGACCGATCCCAAGATCCGACTCGTGGTCCTGGTCGACGGCGGCAGTGCCTCGGCCAGCGAGATCGTGGCCGGAGCCCTCCAGGATGCGCAGCGAGCCACCCTCGTGGGGCAGCAATCCTTCGGTAAGGGCACCGTCCAGCAGTGGCAGGAACTGACGGGCGAGGGCGGCGCATTCAAGCTGACCATCGCCCGTTGGCTCACGCCCGACAAGCGCTGGATCCACGGAGTCGGCCTGACGCCGGATGTCGTGGTGACGCTGCCCGACCCCTTGCCCGCCGGCACCGATCCCACCCTTGAAAAGGCACTCGAGGTATTCGGACGCTCGGCCGGTACCGGGATGGAACGCCTGGCCGCATGATCCTCTTGCACTCGCCGAATGCATCGAGTACGGTTCCCGGGAACGAAAGGAGGTGATGTGCAGTGATCGACAGTATGCCTAGCTGCACCACCTCGCAGGAGATGGCCGTTTAGTCGGACACCCTGTGGGTGGTAAGCAACTCGGACGCCGGCCCAAGATCGGGCCGGCGTTCGTGCGCCCCGACAATGAAGGAGCCGTCCCATGCGCGACGAACAGACCGTCGCCACGAACCGAAGAGCGCGCCACGACTACACGATCGACGAGACGTTCGAGGCCGGCCTCGTGCTGACCGGAACGGAGATCAAGTCGATCCGGGCCGGCAAGATCACGCTGTCCGATGCGTACGCACGGGTCGAGCGCAACGAAGCCTGGCTGATCGGGGCCCACATCGCCCCGTTCGAGGGCGGAAACCGCTACAACCACGAGCCCAAGCGGACTCGCAAGCTCCTGATGCACCGCTCCGAGATCGACGAACTGCTCGGCCGGGCCAAGGCCAAGGGACAGACGATCGTGCCCCTTCGGCTGTACATCAACCCGAAGGGACGGGCCAAGGTCGAGCTCGGCCTGGCCCGCGGCAAGCAACTCCACGATAGACGCCGGGACATCGCGGAACGCGACTCCCGGCGCGACGTTGCTCGTGAGTTAGCAGATGCACAGAAGGGCCGCTAGTGGGGCGCGGCAGGCCGACGCGTTGTGCCTGGGCGTACGCGCCACATGCCTGACATGCGGACTACGGAACACCAAAGAAGGGATCTCCGACCGGCGCGAGCCCTGAGACGGTCGCGCGGACACCGCGATGGCTGTGCCTGCCGATATGCACTCCACGCTTAGGTGTCGGGCTACGGCGCGCCTAGCTCTGCCAGCCGGCCGCTATTCGTGCTCACCAGCACCGCGGTGACCGCGGTGCGGGCCTCCAGCTGCTCGATAGATGGGCTCGTTGTGCGAGAGGTACGACCTAGGTGCATGAAGTGGCGCGCAAGACGATGATGACCCCGTGACGACCATCCCAGAGCGACTTCGTATCGGGCCGGTCATCGAGGCCGTCGACGCCCATGCGGCGGGCGAGCCGGGACGAGTCATCGTCGGTGGCGTGGAAGGTGTGCCGGGCACCACGATGTTCGAGGCGATGACCTGGCTGCAGGCGAACCGCGACGACCTTCGGCTCCGGATGCTGCGCGAACCACGCGGCTTTCCCGCCGCCAACTGCAACCTCATCCTGCCATCGGCACACCCGGATGCCGACGCGGGCTACGTGATCATGGAGCACGTCGAATATCCTGGGATGTCCGGCACGAACACGATCTGCGTCGTCACCGTCCTGCTCGAAACCGGCATCCTGCCGATGACGGAGCCCGTGACCGAATTGACCCTCGAGGCGCCGGCCGGGCTCATCCGCGTCCGTGCGGAATGCCGCGACGGCAAGGTCACGGCCGTGACGTTCCGTAACGTGCCGGCGTTCGCGACCCACCTGGATGCCCTCGTCGAGGTCCCGCAGCTCGGCACGGTCGCGGTCGATGTCGCCTATGGCGGGATGTTCTATGTCATCGCCGACGCGCAGCGGTTCGGGCTGCGACTCACCCCGGATGAGGGCGCCGACATCGTGCGTGTCACCGAGATGATCAAGGCGGCCGCGAACGAGCAACTCCCGGTCGTCCATCCAGACCAGCCCGGCTTCGCCGGGATCACGATCGGGCAGTTGTCCGGCCCTGCGCACGATCCCGTGAACAGCCGGCGCAACGTCGTGACCGTCTCTACAGGCAAGCTCGACTGGGAGCGCCCGGCGACCTGGACCGGGGCGATCGATCGTTCACCGTGCGGGACCGGGACCTCCGCCAGGATGGCTTCACTCCACGCACGCGGCGAGCTGGCGGTCGGCGACGCATTCCGCCACGAAGGCATCCTCGGTACGGTCTTCACCGGCAATGTGCTTGAGGAAACGTCGGTCGGAGAGTACCGCGCGATCGTTCCGAGCATCACCGGTCAGGCCTGGATCACCGGGTTTGCCAACTACGTCGTGGACCCGACCGACCCATTCCCGGACGGCTTCACGGTCGGCGACATCTGGGGCTAGGGCGTCTCACGAGATCAGCGGCTGGCGACCGCTCGCAAGCCCTGGACCGCCCGACCCATTCGGGATGGTCGCAGGGCTCCCTCCGGCTCGGACTCCATCTCCGCTTCCTCAGCGCTCGTCTGCGCGTAGAGCACCACCCCGATCCCGGAGATCGCCGCGCACAGGAGTAGTCCGCTGGTGACATTCACGAAGCCGAGCTGGAGCAGGGCGCTCATCGCAAAGGCGGCCGCGATACCGCGTGCGCCGGTGATCGCATTCCAACCGGCCATGGCCGAAGCTCTCGATTCGATCGTCGTTTGGTCGCTGACGGCTGCGGCGATCCCGACGTCGATCGAGGCGCTTCCGGCACCCGCACCGATCGCCGCGATCCACAGGACACCCACACTCGGGGCAAGCGCGTATGCGACCAGGGCGACGAGCCCGAAGGCACTGCCGATGCGCATCGCGACGAGCGGTCCGCGCCGATCGGCCACCCCGCCCCAGATGAGGAAGAAGATCGTCGTCGCGCCAGCAGTCATGATCCCGATGATCCCGACATCCGACAGTGAGAGGTCCAGTCGATCGACGTTCACGATCGCGTACAACGGAACGGCGGCGATCAGGCCGCCGCCGTAGAACCCCTGGGCCAGGGCGATCCTTGCCAGTACTGGTCGCTCGCGAAGTGCCCGGATCGAATCCCGAGCGGAGAACGCGGTCGGACGTGTCGCCGTCGGTGCCCGCAGACCGGCATACGCCGAGGCACAGACGAGTCCGACTGCTCCGGCCAGCGCCACGGCCGTCAGCCCACCGACGCGGTCGGCAAAGATCCCGCCGGCAAGGGCCGCGGTCGCTGCGGCCCCGGCCTTTACTGAGCCAGCGACCCCGACCAACCGTCCCAGCATGCGGGCTGGGTACATGGACCCCCAGAGTCGGAGATAGAACGGGCCGGAGAGGGAGAGACTGAGCCAGAAGGCGAAGGTCACCGCGATCACCACGAGCGGCGCCGAGGAGACGATGAGGACGAGCAGCGATGCCGCGCCCGCCCCACGGATCATCCCCAGCTGGCGTGCCGAGCGTGGACCGACTCGTCCGGCGAAGATGCCGAGCAGGTTCGCCACGAACGGCGCCGCGGCCAGCGCGGCCAAGCCGATCGGTTCCAGCCCCCCACGCCGAGCGATCGTTGGGAGCAGGGTGGTGATCAAGGCGACCGTCACGCCCGCCCCGACTGCGGCGACCAGGTCGAGGGCGAGATTGCGCCCGAGCGCACGCCGGCGCACAGATGGATGGAGAAGCGACCGGTTCACGAGGTACCTCGAAGCAGCCCGTTCCGGCCTGCGAGGTGAGCTGTCGGGCTCGGCGTTGGGTTCGCCGTCGCGTGTCGCGATTTGCCCCGAGGACTTGGGTCCCCCGTCCTCCTTGCGGAGGTTCGGCCACCGTCAACACTATCAGTCATCCTGGAGGTCGTCCTGTGGTTCCTTCGTCAGGACCGGCCGACTACCATCGGCGCCGTGACCACGAAACCAAACATCCACATCTCGCCGCTCCTCGTCGCCGGTTTCAGGCACCCCGACGGCAGCGCGCTCGCGGGATCACCGGGCATCGGCATGGCCCATGCGGTCATCCATCCGGACGGGTCCTGCTCTTCGACACCCGGATCGGCATGGGTGAAGCGAAGATCGAGAGCGCGTATCGACCGCTCGTGCGCAGACTTTCCGACCTCATGCGTGCCCACGGCATCGAGCCCGACGACGTCGATGGCGCTGGCGAATTCCCACCTCCATTTCGATCATCGCGGCCAGAGCGCGGCATTCCTGGGGGCGCCCGATCCATGTCCAGGCGCGCGAGTGCGATGCCGGGCAAGCCGCCGAGTGCACGGTCCCGTCCTCGTTTGATTGTTCGGCCACGACGATCGGTGGTAGCATCCCCGGTCCGAGCCGGTTCTCGGACCTGTGGGGATGTGTGGTTTCGACAGGGCTTGGCTACCGGGGAACGCGAGCCGAGGACGCCACTGGGCCTCGTTAATCACGTGGCAAAAAGAAGTACCTGGCAACCGCCAGTCGACTCTCGCTCTCGCTGCTTAGGCAGTAGAGTGAGCGTGGAAGCTGCCTCCGCCTCGCGGGTAGTGGAAGCGTCATGCAGCGAGGCTGCGATCCGGACAAGCGTTACGTAGTCCGGAGTCAAGCCCGATCTAGGGGAACGTGACTGGACCGCCCGGCAGGGTGCCGATGTTCGTTCGGGCGGTCGACGATAAATCATCGGACACGCTCGTAGTGGATCCCGGCGAAGGGTTCTGGACGGGGAGTTCGACTCTCCCCCATCTCCACCAACACACCACGCCCCGTGACGGCCGGAGCGGGCGGCGGGCGGTGCGGGGCGGGCGGCGGGCGGGGCCGGCGCGCGGCGGGCGGTGCGGGCGGGGCCGGAGCGGGCGGCGGCCGGCGCGGGGCCGGAGCGGGCGGCGGTGCGGGCATCCGGGCTCGATTCGGCTACATATGGCCGAATTCCCATCCACAGATCCTTGTGGCGGATCTGGGCCCGGATCTGGGCCTCACGGAACCCGAAGTGAAGGTCCATCGGCAGGATCCACGCTCAAGGATCCCTTGGGTTGGTCGGTCCCCGGCGGGCGTTCGGCCATAGCGTTCCCCCCACGAGAGTCCCGCCGGGTCGTCTTGCGCCGGGTCGTCTTGCGCCGGGTCGTCTTGCGCCGGGTCGTCTTGCGCCGGGTCGTCTTGCGCCGGGTCAAGGTTCGCCGAGCGGGACTCCATCATGGTCTAGGCGATCGTGGCGATCGGCGACGCCGCGGACGAGGCGAGGCGGCGGCTCGCCGGCCGACCACGGCAGGCCTGAGCGACCTGTGGTTTCATGGGATCATGTCCCATCGTCGGTCGATGCCCGCCACGGCCGGCGCGCTGCTCGCCGTCATCCTCGCGACGACTGCCGGCGGATCCCCCGCGCTGGTGCTCGCGGCCGACCCGGTACTCGTCGGTGCCGGCGACATCGCCGATTGCAGCACGGCATCCGACAGCTCGACGGCGGCCCTGCTCGATGACATCGGTGGCACGGTCTTCACCCTCGGTGACAACGCCTACCCCTCCGGGACGGCTGCGAATTTCCGCGACTGCTACACGCCGACCTGGGGCAGACACCTGGCCCGGACACGGCCGGCGGCGGGCAACCACGACTACGCGACGCAAGGCGCGAAGGGGTACTTCGACTACTTTGGCGCGGCCGCCGGCGAGCCGGGCAAGGGCTACTACAGCTACGACTTGGGGACCTGGCACATCGTCGTCCTCAACTCGAACTGCGGGCCCGCCGGTGGCTGTGAGGTGACATCGCCGCAGGTCGTCTGGCTGAAGGCGGACCTAGCCGCCAGCGATGGCAAGGATGTCCTCGCGTACTGGCACAAGCCGCTTTTCAGCTCCGGTTTCCACGGAGCGTCGGCGAAGGTCCACGTCCTCTGGCAGGTCCTGTATGACGCAGGAGCCGACGTCGTCCTGAACGGACATGACCACGACTACGAGCGCTTTGCCCCGCAGGATCCCGAGGGACGGCTCGATGCCGACTACGGCCTGCGCGAGTTCGTGGTCGGCACCGGTGGCACGGAGCTCCGGCCGCGATCGACCCACGCCGCGAACAGCCAGGTCTTCTCGACGACCCACGGCCTCCTGCGCCTGACCCTTCACCCGGGCAACTACGACTGGTCGTTCGAGCCGATCGCCGGGAGCACCTTCACGGACTCGGGCAGCGCCGCGACGCATGGACCGCCGCCGCAGCGGACGACATTCGCCGTGTCGGGCGATGCCCATGTCGACCAGGCGCGACCGACGGCCAACTTCGGCGGTTCGAGGAAGCTTCGTGTCGACGGCGATACCGGTCACGGTCTCGATCGAGAGGCGTATCTGAAGGTGCGGGTGAAAGGCCTGACCGGGATCGTGGACCGAGCCGTCCTGCGCGTGTGGGTCAGGAACGGGACGACGGACGGACCACGTGCCTACCCGACGACCACGGACTGGAGGGCGAAGACGATCCGCTGGCGCAACCGACCGGCAGCGACCAGTCCGTGGGTTTCCGATTCGGGAACGATCCCGGGTGGCGCCTGGTTCGACATCGACGTGACCGCGATCGTCGATGGGAACGGCACGTTCGGCCTCCTGCTCCGACCGACATCGGGCAACGGCCTGGCGATCGACTCCAACCAGGGCGCCCATCCGCCGCGACTCATCGTCGAGACGATCCCAAACTAGCGCTGATGCACGCGGCTGACCGGATCCCGGTGGCTGCGCTCGATGTCAGTCCAGGTCCGGAGGCATCAGGGACTCGATCGACGCCCGGGCCGAACCGTTGACTTGCTGTCCCCTGGCCTCGGTCATCACCGCGAAGCCGCCGGCGACCAGCAGGCCATCGATGGTCAGCGTGGGCGCATCGTCGGCAAGATCCCCGGTGTCCCGAGTGTCCTGGAGACCGCCCAGTCCGCGCGTGTTGGCGACGACGCGCCAGGTAGCCGGGACGAGGATCTGGCCACCGCCGAAGATCGCCCGCACCCGAAGCGTGGCCCCGGCCGGATCGAGCGTGGCGTCGCGAAGGTCGAGGTCACCACCGCCATACCACAGCTCAAGCGACCCGCCTCGAAGCTGCGTCGAGGTGCTGTGATAGGCGAGCGGACCGAAAATGGCGGACGCGAAGATCTCATCGGCTGACTCGTCCGTGTTCGGGCCGATCTGGCTCTTGACTCGGAGCGCGGCCAGCGCACCGACGACCATGCTGCCCATCCAGCCGATGACGAGCAGGCGGATGATTCCCTTGAGCAATGTCGTCCTCCTTCTTCCGTCTGTCCGATCAGGAGATCGGCAGGACGTATGTGGCGCCGA
>Ga0307379_10013970_pt1 | contig 10383 bp, 6 predicted proteins | sample UN2MG_FD_202237 | JGI IMG/M metagenome (GOLD analysis project Ga0307379, IMG submission 202237) | Soil microbial communities from Risofladan, Vaasa, Finland - UN-2 | ecosystem: Environmental > Terrestrial > Soil > Coastal area > Acid sulfate soil | place: Finland: Risofladan, Vaasa | collected... | reverse complement strand
GGTTCCTTTTTTGGCAGCGGTCAGATAGCCGAACCTGAGCATATTTTAAGACCCTTAAACAACGTCTTGGCTCCCAATCACGGTCAGGGGGCTATGTTACTTGAGCAACAATTTTCATTGAAAAGTGGAGAGAGTAAAAACTGTTTCTACGCATTTGGGTACCTGCCCAAAAACCGCTCTCTCAAAGAGATTGTGGATGATTATTCCGGGAAAAAAGAGAAGCTCTTTGAACAAAGCATGTCCCAGTGGAAAGAGGACGGCATCAGTTTTAGTATCCCGGATAAAGATTGGGTGGCCAGGGAGGTCACCTGGCATAATTACTACCTGCACAGTAATCTAACCTATGACTCCTATTTTGATGAACACTCTCAGCAGCAGAACGGTATCTATCAATATGCATTTGGTTTCAATGCAGCTTTGCGAGATCTTTGTCAATTTACTCTCCCGCATACTTTGCTTTTACCGTCTATGGCCAAACAGCTGATCCGCTCCATCCTCAAACAAATGCATTCGGATGGATCATTCCCTTATGGGATATGTGGGTATGGTATGATTGTACCGGCTCCTTTCATTCCAAGCGACCTTCATCTCTGGATGCTGTGGGCTGTGAGTGAATATATTCTCGGTACCAAGGATTGGGATTTTTTGCAGGAAGAACTGCCTTTTTATCCTCTCCATGGTTCTCCAGAGAATAGTCAATCAGTTATTGATCGCCTGATCCTTGGCTATCGCTACCTGGTGAACACAATTGGCTTTGGTCCACATGGTCTTTTGCGTCTTTTAAACGGGGATTGGAATGATAATATTGTGGTGGGATATGTACCGGACAAATTTCACAGCCAAGTGATAAAGCGGGCAGAAAGTATCTTCAATGCATCCATGGCGGTCTATGTACTGGAAAAGTTTGTGGAGGTGTTGAATTTTGCCGGAATGCCGCACTTGGTGGAAGAAGTAAAAAACAATATCAAGGCACAAAAACAAGCTGTGCAAAAACAATGGAATGAAAGATGGTTCAAAAGGGCCTGGTTATCCGATTCATACGGGTGGGTCGGAGAAGACCACCTTTGGCTTGAACCGCAACCATGGACCATAATTGGAAAGATCGCCGATTTGACTCAACGGCATTCTCTCTTGAAGGCTATTGATAGGCTTCTCAGGGAACCATCTCCAATTGGTGCTATGCTCCTGGATAAACCACTGAAAGGAATCTTCAACAAGGATGGAGTATTTGCCAATGGGGGCGTTTGGGCTGCCATAAATGGCTTGCTTATCTGGGCAATGGCCAAAGAGCAGCAGGAGGGTGCCTGGGATGAATGGAAAAAGAACTCGCTGGCTTGCCATGCTGATGTCTATCCGGACATCTGGTATGGGATCTGGAGTGGCCCTGATTGTTACAATTCCATTCTTTCCTCTTTTCCGGGGCATACGATGTTCAATGAAGAACTTATTTCAAAGGAAAAAACCTCCCCAGAAGATAAACGGGAATCGGGAAATCATCTGGATTTGAATATGACTGATTTTCCGGTCATGAATATGAATTGTCACGCCTGGCCACTCTATTCTCTAGCAAAGCTCGTGGGTATTGAATTCTCCCCAAACGGGATCTCCATTACCCCGGTCCTTAAGCAATCTCAATTCGAATTTGTCTCCCCTTTAGTAGGCGTAAGAAAAGACCTTGATGGGTATCATGGATGGTATGCTCCGATTGGAGGGGAAGTTCAAACTGTCAGCTTGCAACTTCCAGAAGATGAATCTTTTAGTACATTGTACATTAACGGGAAACAGCAGGATATGCCAGGTAATGGAACAGGAACGATCATCTTCCAAGGGGCAACTGCTCAGGGGAAACTCAGCTGGGATGTTTTGTTTTAGATGTCATTATTTTAGCTTTTCTTCTTGCCTCATCTTAATATGGCGTACTAAGAGGAGAATGACACCCAGAATAACAATTAGCCGAACGGATAAATGAGAAAATGCGAAATTTTAAAGAGGCTGAATTAATTAGTTTAATTACGCGTTTAAAACTACACTATATGATTGCGTTTATACAATTCGAAGCTGAAAATCCAATTAATGACTAATCCCCTCAATAAAATATTGATGCTAAATATTCGTCATATTTAATTTATTATAGATTTTTGAATCATATGAGTTGCTCATGTTAATCAAATTTACTTTTTTGTAAAATTCAGAATATTAGAAAATATTAAATGTTGATTCCGTTTCGGTTTATAGAAATAATTTTGATAATTCATAATGATCAATTTTAATTTAGTAAATGCTTTTTTTTTAATTGAAATAATGCTATGTAAAGGAGAAATGAGAGAACTCCTATGAAAGAAAAATTTGTTCCCATTCAAATTGATCAAGAACAATGTCTTCGTTGTGAACGTTGTTTACATGCTTGTAAAGCTAAGGCGATATATTTCGAATATGGGATTCGGAAAGTCGATTATACAAAGTGCAAAGCATGTCTGAATTGCGTTCAAGTTTGTCCTAGAAACGCGATTGAGGTGACTTCAATAACCACCCCTGAACAGATTATTAGTATCAAAATTGACCATGAAAAATGTACGATGTGTGAAAAGTGTTTGGATGAAAATGGAAAGTTTTGTCCTAAAAACTTATTTTATAAAGACGTTGTTAAGAAAGTGGATGGTGAAGCAGAAGGAATTCGCTATAAATTTAAGGAAATTGCCAAATGTCAGGGATGTTTAAAATGTGAACTCTCTTGTCCTGAAAATGCGATTAAACCCGTAGTTTATGAGGCTTAAGTCCCGATCTTTTCTTGATATTTATGCAATATTAAATCCTTGATTTCTTTAAACTCCGAGATCACGTAAATCCCTTCCATCTTATGAAGCTTCTTGATATTTTCAATTTCGATATCTCGTATTTTTAACACTAGAGGGCTTCCATCTGGTCTCGTGGTTGTAATTGGTTCGAGATCTTGATCCGATGGTAAAAGATAAGCTGTTTGCCCTCCTTTTATGGCTTGAGCTACGCAATTGGTAATTAATGTATCCCCAATCCCACAAGCTATTTTAGCTACACTATTAGCAGATACGGGACATGTTATAAATAAGTCGTACTTTCCAATTTGTAGTGGTCCTGCATAGAAAGGATTATTTGGTGTTTTCTCTACCGTAACTTTCTTTACTATCTCATTTAAATAAAGCCATTGTCGATACCATTTTACCACTACTGCCCCTTCTTTTGATAACATGACGGTTATATCTATGTTTGGATTTTCTTGTAAATCCTTCATTAAATCAATTGAATCTTTAATTAAATCTCCCGTTCCTGTTATTCCCCAGATTATTTTGAATTTAGACATGTTAAAATCTCTTGCATTCTTTTTTAAACATCGTATAATTTCTAATCAAAATTAATAATGATTTAAAACTTATTATTCTTCAATAGTAGATCAAATTATCGTGACTTCTCTTAAGAATGACGGAGATAAAATACATATATTTGGATTACGCAGCAACGACTCCAATGGATCCTCGAGTGATAGAAGAATTTAATAAACAGATGACAGAAAACTATGGTAATTCCTCTAGCTTGCATGCTATGGGGCAAAAATCAGCAAAAACATTAATTAACTCTCGAGATACTATTGCTTCGTTAATAAATGCTGAAAGAAACGATATATTTTTTACTTCCTCAGGTACTGAATCGGATAACATTGCAATATTAGGGGTAGCACGAAAAAATAAATCGCGGGGGAATCATATCATAATAAGCAATATTGAACATCACGCGGTAATAAATACTTGTCATCATTTAGAAAAGCAAGGGTTTGAGATAACCTATTTACCCGTGGACAATCAAGGTCTAATTGATGTAAAACAATTAGAGGAATCTATCACTGACAATACTATCTTAATAAGCATAATGTTTGCTAACAATGAGATTGGAACAATTGAACCTATTAAAGAGATCGGAAAAATCGCCAAAAAGCATGATGTTATTTTTCATACTGATGGTGTTCAAGCTTTTGGGAAAATACCAATTGATGTTAATGAGTTAAACATAGATTTATTGTCTGCATCTGCTCATAAATTGTATGGCCCTAAAGGCATCGGAATGTTATTTATACGGAATAAAGGTATGAGATCAGGTTGGGGAAAATATATTGAACCAATTATGTTTGGTGGAGGTCATGAAAGAGAATTGAGACCCAGTACTGTAAATGTTCCTGGTATAGCAGCTTTTGCAAAAGCAGTTGAATTAGCTAAAGAAGAAATGTCTACAGAATTCACGCGTCAAATAAGACTCAGAGATAAGATCGTCAAAACCGTTTTGGAAACCATCCAAGATAGTTATTTAAATGGTCACCCAACATTGCGTTTACCCAATAATGTGAATTTAGGCTTTAAGTACATTGAGGGAGAGTCAATCGTTTTAGATTTAGACATAGTGGGAATTGCAGCCTCAACTGGTTCAGCTTGCTCTTCAAAATCATTAGAACCTTCTCATGTTCTACTTGCAATTGGACTGAGTCCACAAGATGCCCATGGTTCATTAAGGATTTCATTAGGCAGGTTCACACTCGAAAAAGATATAAAATATTTTCTTGAACAATTACCTCTTGTTATTAAGAGATTAAGGCAAATTTCTCCTTTACAACACAAAATGAATTAGAAGTTAGGTGGTCACATTGAATGGTGAAGTAATTTTTATGCGTTTAACTGATGTAGGTAGAAAAACAGATCTTAAAAAGGCAAGTTCGATTTTCCCAGGTATCCACGATAAAAAAATTATCAAGACAAAAGATACACCTTCATATTTAGATTTTCCAGAAAATCTTACATTAGATTTACAGCAAGAAATAAATACAGAATCTAAATACATAAATAAGGTAGAACTTAAGATCAAATTATATGAAGATGGGGTGATGTCATTGATAGCCCGGTTAAAATTTACAGATCTTCCAATAACCGAACTACATAGTTTAAGAAGAATCAAATTTTCCATTCAAGAAAGAGACTTCAACATTAACGAATATTTACGATTCCAAACTGAAAAAATTTTCCTCCAAATTAAAGAATATGTTGATGAACCATCATTTGGATTGAATGAAGTCAAACATGAAAAATATACATTCTATTGTATTACTGATGATATCAATCCAACTGAATTGGTTGAAAATAATAAAAAATATTTAGCTTGCTTATTACTGGGAGAAGATCCTAGTCTAAATCTTCATGAAACTCAAATTAACGAGACTTTAGGAAGTCCTTTTTCATTCTTAAAAAACGATTTGCTGATTTTAGATTTTGATCGTGGGATTATTTTAGATCCTAATCGAGATTATGAAGATATTTTACTTGTAACAGAGATCGCGAATTATCAATTGCTTGGATTGCGTGTATTAGATAAACTATTAGAAAAAAGGTTAAATATTGCAGAAGAAGACATCCGCATGATCTATTCTACTGGATCAATTATGCTTAGAAGGTTAAATAAAAAAGTAGGAAAATTATTGAGAATAAAATATGATTTAACATTTATTTTGGATAATATTGAAAATGTCTCAAAATTGATTGGAAATTATTTTCTGGCTCAAATATATATGAATCTTTCAGAATTGTTCCAATTGAAACAATGGAGCGATAGCATCAGGCATCGCCTTGAGACAATTGGAGATATCTATAATACTGCCCTAACAAATAAAAAAGAGGGATATTTATTATATTTAGAAATACTCTTGACTTTCATATTTGTTATGGAATTCATTTTCATTATCATTGGTTTCTTTAAATCTTAATCAGGTTAAATACCAGAAAATAGACTTAAGAAAAACAAGTAAGCTATAGATAAGAGTACATGAATAATCGCAAACGTAGCTCCTACTTTTAGTAATCTTTTAAAATTTAAATTCTCAACAGAGTTGTTCTGAGCAATCTTCAAGGTCATCATATCACAAGCAGCGCCTTGGGGTATTAAGTTTCCTCCAATATTAATTGCGATAATGAAAGCAAAGTATAAAGTGACTGAAGGAAAATTAAAGGTTTGGATTAATAGTTCGATTATTGGTATGAAAATTAATGCTGTAGGCGTATTTGCTACAAAACCTGAGATAAGACTGACCAGAATAAGGATGATCAGACTTAACATGAAGGGATCTAAGACTTGGAATGGGATGCTTTGAAAAATTTCTTTAAATCCAGCTTCTAGCAGGCAGGCTATTACGACATAAAGTGAAATGAAAAAGAAAATAATTTCCCATTCTATATCCTTGAACAAATCACCAGTTCTCTTTTTTGTAAATTTTTTATTTGCTAAAATAAGAAAAAACGCAGCCACTCCTGCAGTCAGATAAAGTAATGGTAAAATAGCAAAAAGAGCAATTGTAATAATTATAAAGGTACTATTAAAGTAAAACATTTTTTTACTCTTTATCATGATATTTGCATCCACTAAATCTAATACAAATTTCTTTTGTTCCTCCTTTATCTCTGGTTCCTTTCTTAGATACCATCTATTCATTAGATATATCGTGATAAATAATAAAAAGAAAGAAAACCCCCAATAATATACGATAAAATATATTGTGTCTAAATGAAAATAAGTTGAGATAATTATGTTTTCTCCAGATGAAAATGGAGTGATGATTGAACCAATATTAATACAAATTGTCATTCCAAGGAGATAAGTTCCAGCCCGAGTATTTAAAAATCTACATAAACGAATCACTACTGGTCCTAATATTAAAACAACAATTAAATCACTGATAATTGCAGCTAAAAGCGTGGTTATAATGCATATTAAGTAAAAAAAGATTGTTCTATTTCCTTTTGATATTTTGAATAACTTTACGGCTACATATTCTAAAATATTTGAATCTTGAGCGATTTTTGTAATAATGCTCATGCTTAATATAACAATCAGAGCTTCAAATTCTATATGTGAGATGAAGTAATTTATATCTAAACCATAGATTAAACCAGTTATAGTCCCCGCAACAAAACATCCCATTAGAGATACTGCTACGAAATCAATTTTCTTCGAGGAATAACTTATTAATATTATTATAAAAATGCAAAAAAGGAATATTAACAGTGGTAGATTCATTTAACGTATCAAATTATATCTCTTTAAATAATTATAATCAAAAACACTCAAATATAAAGTTAATTTATTTAAAAATGATAAAGTACCTAAAAAAAGAATAAATACTAGCTTGTTTAGCTATTAATTAGATCAACACAATTTTAAGAAAAGAGGATTTTAATGGAAAATCAAAAGAAATTAGCTATTCTCATACTTATTGGAGGAAAAAGTACTCGATTTGGAGTTGAAAAAGCAGTCATAAATTTACTCGGTAAACCGTTAATTCTTCATCAAATTGAAACATTATCAAATATCGATGAAGATGTATTTCTTGTTGCCCATTCACAACAACAAATTTACGAATATCGGGACAGTATTGAATTCCCCAAAGATATTAAGTTTATTGTTGATGATAGAGAATTTTTCAAACACCATAATATATTTAAGCCCATGCTTGGAATTTATTCAGGATTTAAACATCTAAAAAAGCTAAATTTCGAAAAAGCATTAGTTTTATCATGTGATATGCCTCTGATTAAAGCTGAAGTAATCAAATTTATGATAAAACAATCTGAAAATTTTGATTGTTGCATACCTCGTTGGGGAAATGGGTTTTTAGAGCCATTCTTTGCTATTTATCCAGTTGAAAAAGGCTTTGAACGTGCGAAAGAGATTTTATTAAATGAAAATTATGGTTTACTTAATTTAATTGATAAACAATGGAAAATAAATTATGTCTCGGTAGAACAACTCATTCAACCATTAGATAAAAACCTAGTTAGTCTAATAAATATTAATGGTCCAATTGATATTTCAAAATTAATAAAGCTATATAATTAATAATATACTAAATTTTATTATTAACTTTTGATGAATCAGTAATATTCAACAATTATCACTATTGCATATTTGAAAATCCATCAAAATTGAAATTTTAAGCGGTATTTTATACTTTTATTGTTTTCAAGCTATAAGAAATCTTTTTTGAATTGGTAAAAATGGTAATTGTTTTCTTGATTGAAAAATTGTTTTATCTTAATGGACAAAGTGGAATTTAAATTTTCAGATAAAGCGATAATCCTTGAAGAAGTGGATACATTAAGCTCATCTTATAAAATCAATATTTATAAGGATAAAATACGATACATGGAAAAAAGGAGTATTCTTCAAAAGCCAATAATGGAAGTGATCAACCATTTTTTTTCTGAGGATTCAGTTATATCTGAAAAGACCAAAAATTCCATCTCTAAGCTAATTCATTGCTCGAAGGACAAAATTATTATTCTTATTACCGTATCAGGTAAGGATATTATATGGAATCGAGATAAATTGATTAACGAGTATGGATGGTTTTTCTTTGTTTCTGAACAAGAAAAAAAGCAAAAACCAGATCAAAAAAAAAAAAAGGAAAAACAACAGAAGAAGGAAGAGATTATAAGCTCACTGGATTATGTATTTGAAGATTTAATCATCTATCTTGAAGAAAAAATAAATATGCGCTCTTTATATCATACAAAAGAATATTTCCAATATTTTAAACTAATTAAATCAAAGAATATCAATCAAATGAATATATTGGAAGTGTTAAATGATTTTTTCAACAATAATACATTAGTACCAATAGATGAAAAGAAATCAGTTAGAAATATCATATATTATAAAGAAGAAAAAGTCATAGTAGTAAAGGCTTTGAATGGAGATAAAATGTATGATAATCTTGAGAAATTGGTTAAAAAATATGGGTGGTATTTTTATATCACTGGAGTTCCCGTTGGAAAAAGTGAAATCTCACTAGCAATCGATAAAATAGAAAAAAGGTATGATTCCACTTATTTTAATAACATTTCTCTCTCGAAAACTAAAACTGAAAAGATTAGGGTTTCTATTTATCCTATTGTTTTAAAACCGAATCATAACTGTCATATCCTACGTTTAGGGGATTTAAATATATTACTTGATTGCGGAATTTCAGAGTATGAACCCAAAGATGACGAAGAAAATACACCTGATGAGATGAATTTCCCTGTTATAAAATTTAATGATTTTCAACATATTATTGATTATCTCGAAAATTTACCCGAATTAATTAAGGAAGCAGAAGAACAAAAACTTCAAGAAGAAGAAAAAGAACAAGAACATCAAGAAAAGGAACCTCACGTTGAAGATCCCGAAACCAATGATTTAATCGAAAAATCCTCATTAATACCTAAAATTGATGCGATTTTTATCTCTCATAGTCATTATGATCATGTTTCAGGACTTAAGAGACTAATAGAAATGTATCCAGACGTTCCAATCTTAAGTTCTCGAATAACGCTAGATCTTTTCCTCTTAAGAGATTCAAAATTCTTAAAACAAGAAAATTTTGAAGAAGTTGAAGAGGAAGAATATCGGCAAATTTGCCGGAATGTAATTTATGTAGAGAATGGCGAAAAACTCGAATTTAAAAATAAAGATTGTTATTTCTCATTCTTCCACGCGGGTCATATGCCTGGAGCATTAATGATTTTAGCAAAAGTCAATGATTTTCGCTTTCTTTATACAGGTGATTATACTTATAATGATATAACTCCTTTCTCAGGCACTAAAAGATTTTTAGAACAAATCTCAAGACCCATTGATTATTTATTGATTGATGGAACCAGTGCAAAAGAAGATCATGGGAATATATCTGATCAGTTTCATAGCCTAATTTTATTCATGGAGCAAAAAGCAGAATATGAAGATAACGTGTTAATTGGGACAGATCCATCAAGTTTAGCAATTACATTCATGTTAACATTTTGGAGATACTTTAGGAAGCTACAATTGAGACAAAAAGGATTCACAAAGCGTCCTAATATTTATGTAGATATGATGGTAAGAAAAAACATTCAGGTGATCAATCATAGATTTGAATACATTTACGGTCCAATTTCTAAATTGATAAAAGATAAAGCAAATCCATTTAATTCAATAAAATTTAGATGGTTTGGTCTAAAAGATTTAGATTTTTTAAGAAATAAGAATAATATTATCATCAGTCACCCTCCTGATTTGTCCTATGGTATTATTCGGAATATAATCAATGTTGTAGGGAGAAATCCTCATAATTTAGTTTTCCTTGCTGGTTCAATTCATGAAGAACCCGGAATTGATTTAATAAATGGAGCACAAGAAATCACGTTTACAGATACGTGGAGTGTTCCCTTTCGAGCAATGCTAATAAATACTTTTGCACCCAATCTCCAAATAAAACTTCACGCTGATAAAAATCAATTAGCTGAAATGGTTAAAGCTTTAGAACCTAAAGAAGTATGCTTCTTCCACCAATCTGCAAAG
>Ga0307379_10013969_pt1 | contig 10383 bp, 9 predicted proteins | sample UN2MG_FD_202237 | JGI IMG/M metagenome (GOLD analysis project Ga0307379, IMG submission 202237) | Soil microbial communities from Risofladan, Vaasa, Finland - UN-2 | ecosystem: Environmental > Terrestrial > Soil > Coastal area > Acid sulfate soil | place: Finland: Risofladan, Vaasa | collected... | reverse complement strand
GCTACATTATTACTGTATAAATAAGCCCAATCATTATCATCAGAAATACTGGAAGAATCAATTCTTTACGGTAAAGCTTCAGCCAATCAGCCTGGAAATATTCTCTGGTTAATGATAGACAAAAGTGGACAGGTGTCAGCAAGACCCCGGCAAAGCCACACATAAAAGAAAAAGTCATAAGTGACAATTTACCGTCAAAAAGGGGCAGAATAACAGGGAAAGTGATACCCACTGCAGCCATCGTCATTCCCGTCAAAAAGCCTACAATGAAAGGGAGAAAAGAAATAACTAAGTATCGGGGAATACCTGCAGTGTTAAAGAAAAGAGGCAGGCGTTCTATCATTCCTGTAGTTCCTAACATCGCCTTAAAAATCATAATACCAAAAACCATAAGAATCATCCCATACTTCCCTTTTGCCAGAGAGCGCAAAACTGTTCTAATAGAAATCTGATTGCTGATGATTGTGAACACTATTGCCACAAGGAGAGCGTATAAAACTCTTAACCTGAAAACGAGGACCAGAACCATTACCAGAATAATTGGCGATAGGTTGAAGAGAAAATTCAGGATTGCCCGGCCTTTCCCGGAAAGAGCTTCTCCCGAATGTTCAGGTCTCCATTTCAGTCTCCCTGTGCCCCAAATTATTCCTATAATAATTGCGCTTACTGTCAAAATGCTATTGCTTACAATTATTCTATAAACAGGCACGCCCAGAATGCCCGCAGCCACTATGATTCCCGGATAGAGTGGGAAAGTATACTCCCAGATATGTCTAAACCAAAAATTGAGAAAGGTCTTTCGCTCATTGGATATGCCCATCTCCTGAGTAATTTCCTTTACCACTGGAGCAGAAACGAGCGCTCCACCAAACATGGGAAGAAAACCGATCACTGCCGGGATAACGGCGATAACCCACCTTATGTCTAAAAGTATATTTTTCATGTTATTGATTATTTTCTTAAAAGTATATGCTGCACTCATAGATAGGTTGAATATAATCACAAGAAAAAGAGTAGCAGCAATCTCCAGAGTCTCCCTTGACAGGCAAGCAGCGTAAAAAGTTTTTAAAATTTCTGTTAAGCTAAACCTGTAAGCAATACCCAGAAAGAACGCCGCTACTATCATAGTCAGAGTCAGATTCAATTTACATTTGAAAAGAATCAGAATAATTGCCAGAGAAACAATCAAGATTATTAAGTCGTGCATATTTACTCTTCTCCCAAAGAGACTGCAGGGGCTCAATTTATTGAGTCCGTTTCTGCGGGTTCACCCAGCCCCTACACAGGGGCGGGGTGAATCTAACCCCTACGACGCTGAAGTAATTATAATAGATTTCTCGATAAAAAATCAAATAAAAAAATCTTCCCGTTTGGGAAGATCAAATTCAACACTATAAATTAAAAATATTTTCAAAAATTATTCTTCAGAAGTTTCTTCACGCCTTTCCTGAAAATCCGCCTTATATTCGGCTTTTTCAATAAGCATGCTGAATTTATTCTCAATGGTATTATTAATCGTTACAACTTCGAATGGCTTCACAATATAGTCATCTGCTCCTTTCTCAAAAGCACGCTCAACATCTTCTAATCGGTCTAAAGCGGTAAATATGAAAATGGGAATATCTTTTGTCTTCTTATAAGACTTGAGTAACTCACAAACCCTGAAGCCACTCATCCCGGGCATAACCAGGTCTAAAAGGATAAGGTCTGGCTCAAACATCCTTGCTTTTCTAATTCCATCTATTCCATTATTAGAGGTAATCACTTCGTGTCCAAACTTCCCCAGTCTGAACTTAAGAAGTGTCAGGACGCCTTCTTCATCATCTATTACTAGTATTTTTAGCACCGTTTTTTCCATATTATTATTATACTACGCCCATAGAAAAAAATCAAGCATAAAATTATAATCAACTGTCACTAATGTTCTTTCCAATCTGCACAATTTTGTGTCTTGATTTTTCTCCCTGAACTATTTTTATCTGGTTCTTTTTCACTTTGAATTCTTGAGAGAATAATTTAATCAAAAGTTTATTCGCCTTTCCTTTTTCCGCTGGTGCCCTCAGGTGAACTTTCCAGCAATTTTCTTCCTTTTTGATTTCGTTCTTTCTGGCATTGGGAATCACCTTGACATTTAAAATCATTCCATTACCTTTCTGCTGAATTTAAAAAGAAACTCGCAGTTATCAAGTCTTCGGAAAACCCTTTGGCGAAGGAAAATCTTCGTTGAACCGGCCTCCTTTACAACGCCGACAAAGCCCGTTAAATTCTTCATATTCTTCCTGAGATATTTCTCGATTACACAATGTATATCTGTGTTTTTCCTCTTCAGGTTCGACCTCGCCACAACCACCCTTTGGGGAGGAGTTCAAAAAGGTTGGGAGTCCTTGCGAATCGCGTAGGGGCGACCCTTGTGGTCGCCCGAGCCTTCCTATCGGGAGGACTCCAGCTTTAGGGATGACCGGAAATAAAAAATGGGCCCACTAGGATTTGAACCTAGGACTCCCTGATTATGAGTCAGGTGCTCTAACCAGCTGAGCTATGGGCCCAATTGTGTTTTTATGCTATGAGTGAATTTATTATATTAGTAAATAAATAAAACGTCAAGAAAATTTTATTCTACTTTCAGCGCCCTACCCCACCCCACCCCAAAACAGGGAGGGGATTGGAAAAGGATGCTCTGACAGTGATTAGATGAAAATTTTTGGTTTTTTGAGTCCTACGGTAATTAGTGTTTCTGTTGCAGTAGTACCTGGAATAGCCCTTATCTTATTAATCACAAGTGAGGCAAGTTCATCTGTATCTCCTACTTGCACGCTAACTACGAGGTCCCACCGGCCAAAAACAGCAATAACTTTCTGGACTCCTCTAATTTGCCTTAATGCTTCCATAACAGCTTCTTCATGTCCTGATAATAGACGGACAAAAACCAACCCAGAGACCATTGTTTCCTCCTTCTATCAACCCTCCCTTTCGGGAGGACTCCAGAGCCGATTTCATCAAAGATGCAGAGCTTTGCTCTGCATCTACTTCCGAGAAAAAAGGTCTGCAAAATACTTCACTTTGCAAGCATGTTCGATAGAACATATCGTTACGAATGCTTCCTCGACAATCTTTCCAATAGCAATGGGTCCGTGTTCTTTTATTATCGCGCCTTTGTGGTCTTTAAGTACATTCGCTGCGTTTTGGGCAAGCTCTTTCGACCCCACTCCTCCTGTTATGATAGGAATCTCGTGTAGGAAGTATTTGCTTTCACAGTCGGAAGGGATTAACAGGTTTGTGGAGGAAATCATCGATTGCACTATGGCAAATGGAGAATGGGCATGGATTATGGCTAAAGCAGAAGTCTCTTTGTAGATTTGTCTGTGTACTATTGTTTCTGAGGAAGCTATGGTGTCGAAACTACTGGGCTTATCCAGGTTTAACTCTACTACCATATTCTCATCGATCTCGTCGAGCATACTACCGCTTCTGGTAATTATGAGTTTGTTTCCTACTCTCACGCTGATATTGCCGAAATGGGAATGGGCCAATCCACACTGAACCATCTTTTTGCCAAATTTGCTAATTTCTCTCCACATTATGACTCCTTGAAAGGCTCTTAAAGTGTCCTTGTGCAATTTGAAATTGTGCCTACAAATATTTTCAACCTAACCAATGTCTACCGGGTGACCACAGCGGGTCGCCCCTACGCGTTCAAAACCACAATACGGGCTCAATGAATTGAGCCCCTACATTTAAATGTTGAGTTGTGCCAGTTTCTCTTTTGTGGGTATGCCCTTTTCACTCCATCCCCGGAATCGATAGTATTCCAGAAGAGATGCCAGAAACTCGTCTTTCTTAATATTCCTGCCCTCCACTCCTCCATCCTCTTGGAAAAACCTTTCCGGGAGGGTGTCGTCTTTATTACTGAATTTCTCTTTCAGATTGAACAATTTCTCTATATTCCAGACTCGCTCTCCTATCTCAAGCAGTCTTTCTGAGACAAAATCTATTCCGGTCACTGCACTTAGAATATTTGCCCACTCTTCTTCTCCCACGCTGAAAAGGGCAAATTTACAAACTACCAGAGAATCGACTGCGGTGAACAGATTCTGAATAACCTGCACAAGACCAGACTTTCCTGAGAAAGTAAGTCTGTTTACTAGTTTGGGCTTGCCGAAAATCTCTGGACCAATCATATATGCTCTCAGATGGCATCCTCCTCTATTGGAAGTGGCATATCCTAAAGCCAATCCTAAAACTCCTCTCGGGTCATAGCCGGGTAACTCGAGACCTTTAACCTGCATGCTTATATCGGGGTTTTTGTTGACTCTGGCATATCTCATCGAGCCTTCGGATAATTCTTGACCAATCTCTTTTCTCTCACCAATTAGTTCGACTAACTTTAATAATTTTTCATCTGTGAGTTGCTTTCCGTTCAGTTCCAAATAGCAGGCAATTGTGCTTCCGGCAGTAATGGTATCCATACCATAATCATTGCAGAGTCTATTTGCTTTCATTATTGTCTGAATGTTGGAAATCCTACAGGAGGAACCGAACATACTTATGGTCTCATATTCAGGTATTTCCATTTCCGTGTCCCTGACTTCACGCTTGCAGGCTATGGGACAAGCATAGCAGGGTGTCTTTTTTATGGAAAAAGTCGAGTTTATCTTCTCTCCAGAAATTTCCTCTGCAAAATCGAACCGGGAAAACCTGAAATTCCCCGTGGGAAGAATCCTCATATAGTTTATCAAATTGACCAGAACTGCTGTTCCATACTGGCTAAGACCTTTGGAAGATACGGGGCTGGCTACAAGGAGCCTGGTTATGTCCTGAAAATACTTTTTGTATCTATCCCTGTCAAAGATGGGTATTTTCTTATTTCCTTTCACTACAATTGCTTTTAAATTCTTGCTACCCATCACAGCTCCCAATCCGCCACGACCACAGGTATGGCTATAGTCGTTCATTATGTTGGCAAACCTTACTCCTTTTTCTCCCGCCTTGCCTATACAGGCAACTCTCCCGAATTTCGATAATTCCCGGGTGACTTCCCGGGTATTTTTGCCCCAGAGATGCTTTGCGTCTTTTATGGAGATTTTGCCATTATGAATCTCTATGTATACTGGTTCCTCTGCTTTCCCGAATACTACTAATCCGTCAAACCCGGCAAACTTTAATTCGGGGCCAAAGCTCCCGCCACTGTTAGAATCGAATATGGTGCCGGTTAGTGGAGATTTAGAAACAGTGGCATATCGTCCGGAAGTGGGGCAAGTAGTACCAGTGAGGGGTCCGGCAGCAAACACGAGGATATTTTCCGAAGAGAGTGGGTCGACACCAGGCTTCACTAAATCATAGACGAGTTTCACCCCTAGACCACGGCCTCCCAGGTAGTCGGCGAGGAATTCTTCGCCTAATGGAATGGGCTCTATTTTCTTTTCAGTTAAGTAAACTTTTGCTATTTTCCCGTTCCAACCAAACATCTTATCCTCCAGCAATTATCGGGAAGAGACAAAGGGTGTCCCCTTCTTGAAGGGGAGTCTCTTTTCCTTGGGTAGACTCATTGACGATAACAAGAAGAGGTTCATTCTGGGGGATCCCTATTTTGGAAAGTAGATCTTTTACGATAGAACCTTCTTCGATATCTATCTCCAGATTGTCTCTCCGGGAAAACTTACGAACACTGGCAAATAATTTTACATTTACTTTCAACAGGAATTCCAAGTTATGAGTCAAACTTTCGTTTTACACGAGATCATTAAAAATAGACCTGACCCCTTTTTCTGAAAAATAGAGTTGACCCCATTTTTTAGAAGAGGCAGTAGGGGACTGGGCAACCTCCAGCATACTCTGAATCTACACTTACGTATCCAGGTGCCTCTTCCCCTGCTTCTTTAGGGATAGGACCGAGATAGAGTACTTGTTGGGACTTGCTTCCGTACCGATATATGGTAACTCCTTTGCATCCAAGTTGATAGGCGAGTTTGTAAACTTTTCCCACTTCTTCCACTGTGGCTTCATACGGAAGATTGACTGTTTTTGATACAGCGTTGTCTGTATACTTCTGGAAAGCCGCCTGCATTCTCACATGCCATTCAGGTGAGATATCAAAAGCTGTCACGAATATCTTCCTTATCGATTGGGGAATCTTCTTCATATGTTGTATTGAACCCTTCTTTGCTATCTCCATTAGCAATTTTTTATTGTGAAATCCTTTATCCATGGCTGCTTCTTCAAACAGACTATTGGTCTCCAGAAACTGTGTGCCTTCCAAAATCCTCCTAACATAAGATATAGCAAATAGAGGTTCTATGCCACTGGAACAACCTGCAATTGTGCTTATTGTCCCTGTGGGTGCAATTGTGATTAAAGCGGAATTTCGCACCCTGACTTTTCTCTTAGCCCAGATACTTCCTTTGAAGTTTGGAAAGACTCCTCTCAGCTTTGCTAGTCTTTTCGATTTTTCTCTCGCTTCTCTGGCGATAAATTTCATAGTCTTTTCAGCAATACGGATTCCTTCTTGGGAATTATAGGGAATGCCCAGTTTAATTAGCATTTCAGCAAATCCCATAACACCCAGGCCAATTTTTCTGTTACCCTTTGTCATTTTCTCTATCTGGGGAAGTGGATATTTATTAACATCAATAACGTTATCTAGAAAATGGATGGCTGTTCTTATTATGTCCCTCAATTTTTGCCAGTTTATCTTCTTTTTTCCGACCATCTTTGATAAATTTATTGAACCTAAAACGCAGGATTCGTACGGCAACAAAGGTTCTTCACCACACGGGTTAGTGCTCTCTATTTTTCCAATATGGGGCGTGGGATTGTATTTGTTTATTCGGTCAATGAATACGAGACCTGGATCTCCTGTCTTCCAGGCTGTCGCTATTATCAAGTTAAATATATCTCTGACCCTTAATTTTCTGGTAGGTTTTCCTGTTCTGGGATTTATTAGCTCATACTCCTTGTCTGCCTCAAGCAATCTCGTAAACTTATCTGTAATGGCAACTGAGAGATTGAAATTAGTAAAGGCGCCTTCCCTGATTTTGGCTGTGATGAACTCCAGGATATCGGGGTGGTCTACTCTCAAGATTCCCATATTTGCTCCTCTTCTCCTGCCTCCCTGTTTGATTATATCTGTTGCCATATTGAATACGCTCATAAACGAAACAGGACCAGAAGCAATTCCTTTAGTTGACTTGACTAAATCTCCTTTTGGTCTCAGTTTGGAAAATGAGAATCCCGTTCCTCCACCCGACTGATGAATTAAAGCCATATTTTTTACTGCTTCAAAGATTGATTTCATAGAATCTTCAACAGGCAGGACAAAGCAAGCAGATAATTGACCCATCCTGGTCCCCGCATTGATCAAAGCAGGGCTATTGGGGATGAATTCCAGACTCGACATTACCCTGTAGAATTCTCTTTCTGTCTTTTCTGCATTAAATTTTTTCCCATAGAGATAGTCGGCACTGGCTACCTTTCTGGCTACTCTCTGGAACATTTTCTTCGGAGTTTCGATTAGATTACCCGATTCGTCTTTTAATAAGTACCTCTTCTCCAGAATTCTTATGGCATTCACCGGCAATTTCAAATCATCTTCTATACCAAAGATTCCTTTGGCTTCACGAACCTCTTTTCGCTTCTGGCGATAGAGGATGTATGCCTTTGCCACTCTGGTAAGTCCCTTTTTAATCAAAACATTCTCTACGATATCCTGTATATCCTCAACACCTGGAATCTTTCCCACAAATTTCTGCTTGACTACCTTTATGACCTGGCGGGATAGTCGTTCTGCCAGGGCCCTGTTCTTTGCCTTTACTGCAAGAATAGATTTTTCAATAGCCCTGGTAATTTTATTCTGGTCAAAATTTACTACCCTGCCATCCCTCTTGCGAATTTTTATTGCCATTATGCTCCTCTAACGGTGAAGCGGAGCTTTCGAGGCTGTGTGGCAATCCGGATTTTGCCTTTTTGTGGTAGTCGGGGTGGTCCCTCACCCCGACGAGCTACTCGGGGTCAGAGACGACCCCGAGTACCGGTTTAGAGGGTTACGACACAGCCTCTATCGCTCTGCAGCTACAACTTTTTTCCCTCCCTTTCGGGAGGACTCCAAAGTCGATTGTTGGGCAAAAAAGTACCTGTCACTTTTTCTAATTTAACTTTTTTTCAAAAAATAATCAACAAAAAAATCCCCGAGTTTAGAGAAAAATGGTTTTCCTAAAACTCAGGGATTCTATTAACCCTCCCTTTCGGGAGGACTCCAAAGTCGATTGCTGGGCAAAAAAGTAGCCTGTCCCCTTTTTTGTCACCTTTTTCCTATGGAATTATTCAACGTATTCTCTTAAATACTTACTTCTTGAGGGATGTCGCAGTTTTCTTATCGCTTTTGCCTCGATTTGTCTTACTCTTTCCCTGGTTACATTAAATATATGACCTACCTCTTCTAAAGTGCGGGGATATCCCACTCCAATTCCAAATCTCAATTTGATAATCTTTGCCTCCCGTTCAGTCAAAGTTGATAACACTTTCTCTATTTCCTTTTGGCGCAAAATATCTAAGGCGACATTGACCGGAGAAAGGGTATCGCGGTCTTCGATGAAATCTTCCAGATGGCTTTCTTCTTCTTCACCAATAGGAGTAGCTAAGGATATCGGCTCTTGCATTATCTTTAATACGGCGCGTATTCTTTCTGGTGCCATCTTCATTTCTTTAGCATATTCTTCAATGAGAGGGTCCCGTCCATATTTCTGGCGATAGCGACGAGCAATTTTGGTCAATTTACTAATAATCTCTTTCATATGTACGGGAATTCTGATGGTGCGAGCCTGGTCGGCTATTGCCCGATTTATAGATTGCCTAATCCACCAGGTTGCATAGGTGGAAAACTTAAACCCTCTCTTATATTCAAATTTGTCAACTGCTTTCATCAGGCCGATACTGCCTTCCTGAATTAAATCTAACAAAGAGAGGTTGGGGTTGATATGTTTTTTGGCAATACTTACCACCAGTCTTAAGTTTGCCTTAACCAGTTTCAGTTTACTGTCGAGAATTTCTGACTCGAGTTGAGTAACCTGATTGTACAGCTTCTTTATGGCTAAGAAGTCCATTCCCATGGTTCGCTGAAGCTGGAGGATGCGCTGAGAAATGTTTTTTAAATTCTTGTGTATTCCTTCAATCTCTTTTAAAGTTACTCCCGTTTTCTTCTTGAATTCTGAGCGGGAGATTTTCTTTGCCTTAGCTTTTCGCCAGAGCTTTTTAGCTTCAGCGAAGGGGAGTTTAAGTTTTCGCTGATAGTAATTGCTTTCCTTTTCCAGTTGTTTTAACTTTAGACCTGTCTGTTTTATTTTTGTAATTATTTTTTTAACTTTCTCTGATTTTAAGTTCAAATCGAGAATTTGTTGTAGAATTTTCTTCTTTTCCTGGCTCAATAATTTCTTGACCTTCTCTTTTGACTTGGGAGTAATTCTCTTTGCCGTTAATTTCTTCTCGTAGGCAAGGACTTTCTTCTCGCTTTTAGTAATTTCCTGAACTACCTTTTTCATCTTCTGTCTCATTCTGGCTAAAGCTGCGTTAGTCTTTCGACCTCGAGGCATTAACTCCTTAGGAGTAATCTCACGTCTCTCTAGCATCTTACCCATCTGCCTTATTTCTCTCAAAGCTATGGGGGACTCTAACGCTATCTGTTTCAGTTTCTTTTCGTTGTCTTTTATGCTCTTGGCTAAATACATCTCCTGAGGTCGAGTAAGAAGAGAAACCTTGCCCATTTCGTTCAGGTACATCTTTATGGAATCGCTTGTTTCTATTTCAGTGGCGGGAGTTATGGGGACTAAGCCTCCCTTTTCCTCCTCGGCTTTCTCCGGCCGTTCAATTAGGGCAATTTTATCAACTACGTCGATTCCCAGTTCATCCAGCTTGGTAAGGATATCGTCTATTTCGTCGGAATCGATTATGCTTTCAGGAAGTTGCTCGTTTATCTCTTGATAGGTCAGTTTTCCTGTCTCTTTTCCTTGTTCAATTAACTCAGAAATTTTTCCTTTATACTCTTTCATTTTTACTTCCTTTAAGTTGCTTTCTCAGTTTTTGAAACTTTTCTATCTTCTCAGATTGTACTGGCAAGCCTCTGTCTGCCAGAGAGGCAAGTTCTTCTCTCATTTTTCTTTCTTTCTTTTCTGACTTGTGCGTTTTTACTTCATTAACCAATGCGTTGACTATCCCTGGTGAGAATTCTGCTTTTTTCTCTTCGATAGCCAATGAAGCGATAATTTGATTGATATTGGCTGAAAATTGTAAATCCTCACTGTAAATCCTATCCATAACTATTGCTGGGTCTATAGATTTCTTCTTGTCATATAATTCGTATATAACCTTCACAACCCTGGAAAGGTCGTTTATAAA
>Ga0307379_10013968_pt1 | contig 10384 bp, 1 predicted proteins | sample UN2MG_FD_202237 | JGI IMG/M metagenome (GOLD analysis project Ga0307379, IMG submission 202237) | Soil microbial communities from Risofladan, Vaasa, Finland - UN-2 | ecosystem: Environmental > Terrestrial > Soil > Coastal area > Acid sulfate soil | place: Finland: Risofladan, Vaasa | collected... | reverse complement strand
TTAAATTATCTACAGTGGCCTCTATTAAAGGTTTACGTTTATAATTTAAAATATCATATCTATATAACTGTTCAATTCTTACATCAACATCATCGCTAGCAATCCTTAAAGCATCTTCATCTGACATTTGAGGGTTTGTCAAATTAGCTTCTTTTTTAATTTTTATAAGCTCTCCATTGTTATTTTCATATTCTGTTTCTATAAAAATTCTATCTCTTCCACCACCTATTGTTTGAATAATATTTTTAAAAGCAACATTTCTTCTTTGTCTAAGATCTTTATAAAATTCTTTATTTTCATCTTGCTCTGGTTCTGGAGTCTTTTTTACAATTCTAATATCACGTTTAAGATCTATAAGCTCATTTTCTAATTCTTCAATGTCAGATTTTTCTACATTAGATCTTCTTTTTAATGTTTTTATTTCATTTTCTATGTTTTTTTGTTTTTTTTCTAAACTAGAAAGATCTTCTTCATTTATTGATTCAGAAACAAGTTTAGTAGATTCTTTTTCAATACTTTGTCTTGGTATAAGTTCATCAATATCAGTAACTCTAAGTTTAACATCACCACTTTTAATTTTTGCATTGTTATCTGTATTCATAAACATATAACCATCTACAATATTATCAAGTGTTTTTTGAGTTTTAAAAGCTCTATCTGGTATATTATTAAATTTAGTTATATAACCTTTGTTATCTTCATTAAGTGATATAGGCAAAATTAAAGTTTCAATATTTTCTCCGTTACTATTATTAAAATATAAATTAGAGTAAGCTCTTTGTTGCATGCTATTCTGAAAATACTTTTTGTAATGATAATTATCATCACCAGGTGTTAAGTAAGAATCCCATTTTTGAGCACTTCCAGTTTTCAAATCTACAATATACTTTTTACCAGTTTTATCTACAATTATTAAATCAAGCGCTCCAGCAACATTTCTTGTTTTAACACCATCTTTGTTAAATAGTTGATCATCAGCTAGTTTCAAATCTTTTGAAAATATATAAATCTCACCTTCAGCAACTTTTCTTTTTAACTTAGTAAGATGACCATTTTCTCCAAATATTGAAATAAAAGCATCTTCACTAATTTTATCTTGATAGTTTTCATATTTAAGTTCAGATTGAGAATCAAAGTAATCTCTAACCATGTCGTCTAAATTACTTCCTCTAACTCTACCAGCTTCATAAGTAATAGCAGGCATTATTTTATTAAGAACTTTTGTCAAAACTTCAGACGTAATTTCTTCTTTAGAATATTTATTAGAACTTAGTTTAGCAATCTCTTCATCAATAAGTTTTATGTTTTCTAAAGCAACTAACGAACCTTCATATTTAGTTTTACCAACTTCTAATTCAGAAATTTCTTTTTGATAAGAATTTAAAATTTCTCCATTGAGTAAACTTTCAAGTTCTGTTTTTAAATTAGTTAAAGTTTCATCAGTTATACCTCCATCATTTATTCCATATAAACCATCTTTAACATCCTTTTTAATTTCTGATATAAAAAAATTAATATTTTCTTGAGTAAAAACTAAGTTACCTTCTGAGTTAATAAAACTTCTATCTTTACTTTTAACAATCTGTTCTAATCTATTATAACCTTTATCTTCAAAAAGTTTATCCATTACATTAGATACTCTAGAGTATATGTTACCATCTTTAATGTAACCACTTTTAAAGCCTATTATGTCTTTAGAATCTTTAAACACTTCTTTGATTTCTTGCACAGATTTTTTCATCTCTACAGTCATCTCAACACCACTGATTTCATCAATGTTTGAAGTTAATATTTTAGCTAGCTCATTATACTTATCAATTAATTCTTTACCTTGTTCATAAGGTTTGCTTGTTGGTTCATATATTTCATTTTTAAACCCTGTAAAAAATTCAGGCATTTCAGCTTTTTGCAAAAGATTTAAAACTTGATCTTTATTCAAGTAAAGAGGTGGAGGATTATTAGCTAAACTATTTAATAATTGATCTAAAGCTACTTTATTAACTTGATCATCAATTACTTGAGAGTTTAATTCATTTTTTTGTTCTTCAAGTTTTTCAAATACTTTTTCATTTTCAAGAACTAGTTTTAAAAACTCACCTGGATCTGTCAATAAATCAATGTGTTCTGCTACAGCTCTTTTTTCAAATTCTAATTTATAATAATCAGTTAAATCATTAAATGCTTTATCCAAGTTAGATTGAAATACTGTAGCATTATTTTCTTTTGCTATTGATTTTAAATAAGTATCATGTGCATTTTTTAAATTTCGAGTTACTTCCGTTTGTTTTTTTGGATCTGTAACATCTCCTAACAATTCACTTAGTTTTGCTTGAATTTGTTCTTCAGAAGGATTTTCAACATTGTCTTCCTTTAATCTTTTTAAAGCTAAATTAATAGTAGGAGTTTCATTTCTTTGATAAAAACCGTAAAATATAGCTTGAGCATTTTGAAAATCTACTAATGCTTTGATTTGTTCCTGTTTACTTTTTACAGATTTAGATCTTTCAACTTTTGGAATATCTTCTCTTTGTTGTTCTGTAGCAAGTTCTTGTTCTAAAATACTAAGTTGTCTTGATATAGATTGTGGTTGGAATAATACTTTAGCAGCTCCATAATCTACGGTATTTAAAGATGTATCATTTAAATAATTGTTATTTATAGATACCATTCTAGCAGCAGTATCTTTAAAAGATGTATTTAAATATACGTAATTTTCTACAGATTTTTCCCATGCATTATGTAGTCTTACTAAAGCTCTACCTTCAGAAGTTTGCATATCATCTGCAGATATTGCGTTAAGGTTAACAGGATCCTCAAATAAAGTAACAGCACGTTTAAACTCTTCTTCTATACTAGATAGTTTTTCAACACCATTAGATATTCTTTTTCTATATTTAGAAACGTCTTGTATTTCTAAAGAGTTTACTGCATTTGCTAATTCTACATCATTAAGCTCTTGCATAGAATTAAGCTTGTCAATAAAAACGTTTGTAGTACCAGTTCTTCTCATTAGACCCATTGTAGATACAAAAGAATCTACTTCAGCATCTAACGCTTCTTTTTTGCTACCATTTTTTTGAATTAAAGAAACCTTTTCTTGAGTTCCAAGATTCATTAATCTACTGTTGATTAATTGATCTACATTGATCTCATTAAGATTATCTACAATACCTTTTGTTACTTCAAGTTTTGTGTCTTTCCATTGAGTATAATCTTCTTTGTTAAATATTCTAGCTTTTTGAGTTGCTAAGAAAGGCATTGCCGCATTTAAAGGTCTGGCAAATGTACCCATAAGAAATCCAGACATAAATGTTTCAAAACCTTGAGCACTAAACTCTTTTCCTAATTCTTTATAATAGCTATCACTAGGAGTACTACCATTGATACCACTCTGAACTTTAAAGTTCATTTTATTTACACCTTTAGCATATAAAGAAGATGCAGGAGCTTGCATTTTATACGCTTCTATATAATGGTTTTCATTTGCTCTAGCTATTGCTTCTTGTAAATTTTCTTGAATACCTTCAGAAACATTAGCTTTAAAATAACCTAATGTTTTTTTTGCAGTAGCATAGCCAGGTTGTTTCCACCAAGCCTTAGCAAGATTTGCTAAATTATTTTTTTCAAATAGAAATGTTTTTTTTGTATTATCAAATATTACTTTACCTAAAGTACCAAACTTTTTTTCGCCTTCTTTAGCAGCTACTTCATAAATATCTTTTCTAGTTTGTTTTAAAAAGTTATTTAAACCTCCTTTGGGACTTGTAATATTTCCAAAAGTAATTTTATTAGTTACATATATAATACCTGCATTAGCATAAAAAGTTTCTAATGATCCTTTTTTAGCTTGTTGCCTCATAGCAAACTGCTCATCACTATCGGGTATTTTACTAAAATCTTTGTAGTAATCATCATATAACTTATGAAATATTTTATTTTCTACCATACCTGCTTCTAATCTAGATTCAGATATAGCCATGTTTAAATTTCTAACATCTCTGTAAAATGCTCCAGGTGTTTTAGACAATCTTGCCATATTGGTTAAATAGTCAGCTCCTTTACCAATTTTAAGAGCATCTACTGTATTTTCTAAGGGGTTTATTAAGTTACCTAAAGCAGCAGTTTTCTTTCCCATTGAAGTTTCCCAAAAAGTTCTAGCAGCAGTAGGAGTAGCTAGTTTAGGTAAAAGTTCTTTAACTGTATTAGCTCCTGTTTTAAATTTACCTAAGCCTTTTCCTATATTATTAATTATTTGTCCAGTTCTAGCTGCTTGAAGTCCACCTGTTGCACCGCCAGTAGCACCTGTCATAAAACTTAATCCAATTTCTTCTACTATAGCTTCAGAAATTATACCTGCAGTATAGCCAAAATTCATTAAAGTATTATTAAAAAATGCACCAATACCACCTCTAGTAGATTGACCCATTGCTGCAGCTCTTTCATATTCTTCAGCATCTTCTAAATCTGCCCCACTAAAGTCTCCTGACATTAACTTCATTAAACTTTTAGGACCATCAACAAAACCTCTTGAAAACAAAACAGGAAAAGACTGACTCATCATTATAGCTCCGTCATTCCATATAGTAGTATTAGCATTAAAGTTAGCTTGATTATCTCTAAAAGGATGAAAACCTATTTCAGAAAATTTATCATCTCCATATGCAGCATATCTATCATAGAAATTAGCACCATCTGGACCAGCGTCATAGTTAAACATTTTACCATAACTACTTTGTGATTCATCATTTGCAATATCTTGAGATGATGCTGTTATAAATTCTTTAAATGCATTTTTTGTATTACCTATTTGTTGACCACCAGGTAAATTATCAGGATAACCTACAATGTTATTCATTATAGAAGGTCCAGGAATATTTAACTTATCATCAACACCAAAACCATAGTTATTAGATGTTAAATTACGAATACCTGCAAAAGGTTCAATATCTTCAGGTTTTGACAAATTTGTATCTAAATTTGTATACTCAGACAAATACTGACCTGTATTATTTTCAAATTCTTCAGCCATGTTTAAAGATTAAATTGAAAATTATAAGTATTAAAAATTTGTCTTATTTCGTTATTTGTAATACCAGCTTGGTTGTTTTTAAGAGCTCTTACTAAATTAACTCTTTCTTGAACTGCACTTTTAGTTGTAGACATTGTAGAAGTTAAATATGAATTAAACTGTGTGTATAATGTTTCTCCATTTTGCAAATACAAAGGTACAGCACTGTTAACAAGAGTTCCTTTAGATAAATATGTTTCTAAATCAAAGTCTTTATATCTATGGTTTACTGAATATTTTTGAGTATTGTTGTTATAAGTAAAATCCATACCGTAACCAGGTTCAATATCAATTGTTTCTGTAACAATTGCATTTCCACTTCTCTCATATTCTCTTTTTAATGAAGCTTCTATTGGATTAGTTGAAGAAGCTTCAAAAGCATAAGAATCAAAATTTCCTCTATCTGAAATTATAGTAGCTCCATTAGTTAATAAATCCGCTTTAATTGATCCAAATAAAATCTTTTCAGCTTCATTTGCACCAGTTGGAATAATTTCATCTAATATATCTTTACTAGGCATAATAGTATATGCAGCTTTATTTCCGCTAATACCCGTAGTTGGTAACACCTTTACAGTAAATCCTGATCCATCTTTATAAATATTTCTATCATTATGCATATCCCAGATGTTTTTAACAAAAGTTTGATGTTGTGCTGTATTTATATCATCGTCTAAAACATTTGTTTCTGTACCTACACCAGAATATATAAGGGGACTTTCTAAAGATAACTCTGTACCTGGATTTATTAAACCTTTGACATTCATATAATCGTCATATATACCTACTTTACCCAGATGTCCGTAAAAATCTTGTGTAGGTCTAGCTCCTTGATTTTCAGGTGTAACTATTGCACTTGCCGGCATAGAACTAATTCCTGTTCCTGTGCCAAATGAAGAAGGTGGCGCTTTTTTAAAGTTTTTATTATTTTTCCATTCTTTTTCCCAAGCTGTTTTTGCATCTTCATAACTTGCTACAGCAGAACTCCGTAGAAGTTCTCCAATTATATTATCAGGACTAAGTAAATCACCCCAATCTTTATTTAAATTAAAAAAATCAACAGCCTTATCTTTAGCATAAGATAGGTAATTACCTTCATTCCAATTTTTTGCTGCTGATTTATCTAATCTTTTATCATCTGCAGCATATCTTCTTTCATCAGCTAAATATTTTTTTAAATAGTTTTTATCAAGACCAATTTTGTTTAAAAAGCCATTTGCAATACCTCCTTCTAAAACAGCATCTATAGCCTTATCATAATATTGTTTAGATGAACCAAATGCACCAGTTTCTCTATCTACACCATATACAGCATTTCTTAAAACCCCTTTAGATTGACTAGCCTTAATTAACAAATTATTAGTAGCCTCTGATAACCATTGTTTTTCAGCATAAACACCTTTTAATAAAATTTTGTCTTTTATTGCTTCTTTTCTCCAATTAGTAATTTTATTTTTGTCAGCCTCTGTTTGAAACACATTATCTATTAAAGTAGATACTGTTTCATCATTAGTCATTAAATCTAAAAGTTCTAAATTTAAAGTAGTGATATCACTAAAATCTAAGCCTGTTTGTTTTGTAAATTCAAAAGGACTATCTGTTTTATTTAAAGCTTCATTAACATTAGCAAGAGTTAAAAGTTTTCCATCTACATCTGTAGCTTTTCCAGCCTTATTAACATAACGTCCTCTATTTAAAGTTTTAGTAATTTTATTTGCTTTAGAACTACCTTCAATTCCAATAGTCATTGCTATATTTAATCCTTGAGATAAACCTGGTTTTATCTGACTCCATTCACTTTTAATTCCAGTATTTGCAAAATCTTTTAAATTAGTTTCTCCACTAGTAACTCCACCAACAGGTCCTTCTGATTGCCAATCATTTCTTGCTTTAATTTCATATGTATTACCGTCTGCATCATAAGCATGAGTTCCTGACTTAACATTAAATGCATCTTTAGCTAAAGATTTTTGTGTTTTAACATTAAGATTTTCTTTAAATTCTGCTAGAGCATAAGGATCAGCTTTAGTCTCAGTTTTCATGTTTCTTTGAGAATAAAGATAAGCAGCTTTATCAAAGTCTTGCATCATTAATGAGTTAGCTCTTAAAAGATCTACTCGGTTTCTTAATACATTTATGTCTCCATCAAATATAACTTGATTTCCTGTAGAAGTGTTTCCATTTGAAGAACCTTCAGTAACCATGTCTTTTTCATAATTACTTACATTTAAAAGAGTAGCGGTTATATCTTTATTAGTCAAAACTTGATTTAAAATCCTTTCTGCATCAGGGGAAGCTGTACCACTATTTAAAGCATCTTGCAATAAAGACTGCATTTGATTGTATGAATTTTCATTATTTTTTAAATTAACATTAGTTTTTTTAATGCCGCCTTGTAATGTTTTAAACTCATTTTCTAAATATGCTCGTTCTGCAGCATTTATATCACCACCGTACTCACCAGCATGACCAACTGACCAGTTTTTTCTATCTACGTAAGCTTGTGTTTTATACATTGCTTGAACTCTAGGATCATTACCCATTCTAAATTGGTAAAGTTGTGCTAAAGGTTGCATTAATATAGAAGGTCCATTGGTAGTTGTTATTTCATATTTACCATCTGTACTTGTTGACTTAATAGTTCTATCACCAAATTCTTTAGCTATGCTTTCAGCCATCTTACCTATATCTACATAAGGAGTATAAGTAACTTGTGCTAATCCTGTACTTTGAATTTGATCATAAGGAGTATTTTGAAAATCTTTTAATTTGTAATCTAACTCAATAAGACCATCTTGCCAAGCTAACTTTTGCTCGTCAACTTTTGTAGAGTTTTGATAACTCATACCTTTTGCCATAGCCGCTCTTACATTTTTAGTAGCAGCCATATCATACATCAAATTTGTATTTTGATAAAATGGTTGAAATACCTGTTGAGCTGTTTGAACATTTTGATCTAAAGAAAGATCTAATCCTGAAATTCTTTTAATATTAAAATCTATTTCGTTTTTTAATTGATCTTTTACTTTTTGACTTTCACTATGACTTGTATTAGAAAAATACAATGAGCTGTAAATATTGTTAAGCTGTTTCCAATTTTGGTCATATTGATTTTGCTTAATACTCAACATTTTACCCATAGTTGTAAAGTCAGGTTCATATGCCTGATATGTAGGTATAAATGAGGAAATCCCCTCTGGATATCTTGCCATTTTTATTAAGTATTATTTTATTTTTTAAATATATTAAAATTTTTAAAGTTTAATAAACTTATAAAATTTAGTTATCATAAGGCATTGTAGTATACCTTGGTATAAATGTGTTAGAATTTACTGACCCTCCGTACTTACTATTTTTAGTTTTAGTTTTAGTTTTATTAACATCAGTGTTATCAGCTGTAACATTTGGATTAAGCATTGCATCTCTATACTTTGCACTAAAGTACGGTAAATCGTTTGAATAACTAATTTTCATATTTGTATTAAATAAGTTATTAAAAGCTTTTCGCTGAAGTTTTCCTGATGCAGCTTGTTCAGTTAAATTCATATTTGCCAGTTTAGCATTTCTACCTTTCATACTTGCATCTTCTGCGCCAGCATTATATTCATTAGTGGTATTTATAGCTTGCTGATTTCTTCCATCATTTTGTGATTTAGTTTGAGCATTGAACTGTTGTGCTGTATTAACTGTAGCAGCATTATTATCTCTTGTTGTAGCAAATCTACCACCTGTTGCTTCAGTGCCTTTACCGAACATTTGCATTCTTAAAGCCTGCTTCGTAGCTGTGGAACCTCCTCCTGTATTTATACCTGTCATACCAGCTTTTATTTGAGCGGTAATATCTCCTGTATAAGGATTAACTAATACTGGAGAAATTTCTCGGTTATTTGTTAAGAATGGGCTAATACGTGCAGCTTGTGTTTCATATCTTGCCGCAGTTAATAAATTTCTACCATCTTGTCTTGAGTATCTATAAGGCTCATCTGGAGTATCACCAGATGAGTTTTCTTCTTTTTGAGTAACAGTAGCGCTACATGGACATTCCTCACCTTCTTTAATTTGTGTTGTTGATTCAGGAGGTTTACTCTTATCTTCTTGACCCGTTTCTGGATCTAAAGGATAACAAACACAATTTATTAATCCAGTTGATGTATCTAATTCTCCTTTTTCCCCGATTATATTAGTTACTCCTTCTTGATTTGTTGTATTACCCCAACGCTCATCTTCTGGTGAAATGTTCACAACAGTTCCATCAGCCATTTTTACTGTTTGATCATTAACACCTGTGTGTATATACTTTGTTAAAGCGTCTCCAGTTTTTCCACCAGAGGCATCTACCTGTTTACCAGCTATATAAGCTGATTGAAAGTTTGATATTTCATCATTAGTTAATTCAGTGTAAAGCTTTTTATCTAATTCTTCTTGAGATATATTAGGATTGTCCTCTCTTAATTTATCATTCATTTCTTTAAGAGTAGCTTTATATTTCCAGTTTTTACCTTTGTTAACACTCAGATCCTTTTTTCCATCTTTATAAGCATATTCAGAATCCCAATCTTTAGTATTAAGATACTCAGGATTATCTTTATAAAACTCCCTCATACCATAAATTTGTCTTTGAGCTCTATTAAATATATCATAATAACTATCTTCATCTAATGCAGCATTTCCTGTAGCATCTCTACGAGCCTTATAAGCATTGTAACCACTAGTTCTATAATCTTTTGAATTATCTGACTTATACCAGTCAGCCCATTTTGGACTACCTCCAATATATGTAGTGGTTGACGAATGAGGATGAGCATGTCCTGGAGTACCTCCTACATCTTTTGATGGCAATGATTTTATTCTAACTCTTGATGAACCTCCTGTACTCATAGTAGGATAATAAGATCCTCCCATATTTGCACCATACTTAGCCATAGGTATTGATCCTCCAAATTGCCCTGTAGTTGTACCAAGGGATCTCATTAGATTTGGATCAGATACACCCGCTGTTGCAAATAGGCCTTGTTCATTAGCCAATTCAGTACCATAAAAATTTCCTTGACTGACATTTGCATTTTGTTGATATTTTTGATATTTATTAAACCTTGATTTGTCTTCTTTAACCTTTTGTACTTTATTTCCTAAACCTCTTGTTAAATTCGCAACATACAAACCTTGTTGTCTCAAATCTTCACGATTAACATCCCATGCAGTATTAATTTTTTGTTTTCCTTCAATACTAAAAGAATCTTCTTCTTCTTCTTCTTTATTATCGTTAATATTTAATATTTTAGCTACTGCATTTTTATCACTTTGATTATCAATTAA
>Ga0307379_10013967_pt1 | contig 10385 bp, 11 predicted proteins | sample UN2MG_FD_202237 | JGI IMG/M metagenome (GOLD analysis project Ga0307379, IMG submission 202237) | Soil microbial communities from Risofladan, Vaasa, Finland - UN-2 | ecosystem: Environmental > Terrestrial > Soil > Coastal area > Acid sulfate soil | place: Finland: Risofladan, Vaasa | collected... | reverse complement strand
GCTTCTATTAGATGATGATGCAATAACTAAACTAATAGAGGATTATCAAGAATTTGATGGCGTAATACTTTGGGTTTCTAATTTTGATGAAAAAAATGAAACGACACTATTCTTGAAGCAATTTAGTAAAATGGTAAAGAATTTTGCTGCAACGAAAAAACCAGTTTATAATCTCTACGGTGAATATTTCTCTCTTTTACTAAACAAAGAAGGATTAAATGGGTATTCTAGAGGAATAGCTGTAAGTGAAAAAAGAGATGTAGAAGCTTCCACAACAGGTGGAGGGCAACCCGAAAGATATTATATGCCTTTTTTGCATATACATGCATCGAAAACTTTTGCTACAATGTTTTATTCAGATCATCCAGAATTACTTTGTAATTGTATAGTATGTAATAGAATTAGAGGAAAATTGGGAATAAATAAAGTATCTGAGGGAAAAAAAATTGAACTTTTCTTTGGTGATTTCAATTATATTCTTGATGCAAAAAAACATTTCATGATCACTCATAAAAATGAGATTAACGATATTGATAACTTGAATATTGAGGAGATTAGAACAATGTTGACAAAGAAAATCTCTTCGAGCACAAATTTTAAGCTCAATCTTTATAACTTAACAAATAACCACTTTTTACGTTGGATGCAATCTGTAGTAACTTAGATTATATTCTTTATCAAAAATTAATCCAAATAAAAATATAGAAAATAATCACTCCCAAAATCGGTATGAGACAAAGCGCTAATAAAACATAACAGAAAACCGTACAAAAATCAGGCCCGTGGTGAATATGTTTAACATAGACTTCAGCAGGTGGTTTTTGCGGTAGTATTACTTGCTGTTTTAGCTTGATATCTTCAAGGATTTGGGTTTCTCTAACAACAGCAGAGGGATTCTGTGGTTGTAGTAATTGTTGTGGAGGTAATTCGTTAATTTGGTCAACTCCCAGACTAATTCCACAATTATTACAAAAATTACTATCAAAATCATTCATCGTTCCACAATAAGGGCAGCATATTTTCTCACTCATAGTTAAACCCCAAAATGTAATAATAGACTACTCTAAGTCTCACTTTCCCTACTCCTTTTTGTGCTTTTATTTTTATTGCCCTATCTTCACCTAGGTGGTGTAAAAACTGAGAGTAGGAGTAAAATCTCCTCTCTCAGGAAAAGGAAATAGGAGAGAGAATAGTAAGGAAATTTCTTACTAGACTTTCTTTGATAAGAGAAAAAGGTTATTTAACCTCTTTCTTACTCCTTATTATGATTTTAAGTATTTAATCTCTTTCCTTCTTTTTACTTCCTTTTAGCTCACATATGGTATACTCTTAATTGAGCTTTTATCTTTGCAACGATCACTAAAGAACTTCTCAAAAGGATCAATGATATCTAATTTCAATACTCTTAATTGAGCTTTTATCTTTGCAACTAGTGATTAAATCGCTCCTTGTGATGGACCTTTTTTTCTATTTCAATACTCTTCATTGAGCTTTTATCTTTGCAACTGGTTTTGCTGCTTCAGCAAGTAGAATTTTTAGGAGCAGTCCAAGTAAGCGGTGAATTCGGTTTTATTGATATTATATTTTAACATATTATAATATTTTAAAGATAATTTTTCTATAAAAATTTCTAATTATTTTACTGAGTATTTAATTATTATAAAATATCGAAATTATTAACTCTAGTTTATTGTTTCATATTATCATATTAAAATTAATCAATCGTCATTTAGTTAAATGAAGATTTTTCTATTAATCAAAGGTTAATTTTTTTAGAGTAATTTTTTTATCTCCACCACAATCCTCTATAGTTATAAGAGACATATCACTTGCTTTATCCAAACAAGAATAAACATCTTTAAATTCTGGTTTTGGCCATTTTTCTAAACCCTTCTTTTTCCTGATAATTGATGTTAAACTAGCAGCAACTAGTGAATCTTTTTCCTCTAATGTTTGAATCAAAATTTTTATTGTATTTGGTATAATTCCTTTAATTACAGTACTACAAATACCTGGATATGTACGACCTGTGTCACGATAATCTTCATAATTATATTCTTGTTTTTTAATCCCTTGAATCAAAGGATGTTTATTGTATAATTTAATTATGTTTTTAACTAATTTTATATTATCTTTACCAGCGGCTAAAATATATATTTCATCAATGTCTTTATCTCTTAAATATTTTTCAATTCTATTACAATAAGGAAGTATATCTCTTTTCCAAGGTTTAGCAACCAAACAAATTCCAACCTTAATTTTACTTCCTGGAAAATCTAATGGCACATCAATATCTCGTGGTTTAATAGCTATCTCTCTTAAAAACTTAACAAAATCTTTTGTTTCATTAGGTATTTCTTGATCTCTAATCTGCCTTGGGTACAATTTTAATCCTAAAGATTTAAATTCCCTTAGTAATACCCGAGTAAAAAATCCTGCTCGGTCAATATCATCTAAATAACCACAATAATTCAGAACTTCCTCAGATTCTTTATCTAGAATTTCTTCTAAGAAATATTGTAATGATACTGGATTATCTTTTATGATTTTTTTTCCTATTGTTAAATCAAGTGATCGTAGAATGTCATTGTAAATATATCTTCTTGAATGTGGTACAAGTCCTTTTGATAGATAGAGCATTGTTGCAATAGTTAGATTTCTATCTTGATTAGTGTGAAAATCCATTCTAACGATCAACTCATTTTCTCTTACGAAAGATTCAGGGGTTGTTTCTTTTGTCCATTGAATTCTCATACCATAAGGTAAAATTCCTTCTTCAGAAACTCCAATAGTTGCTTCTTTATTAATACCAGTTATAGCAGAATTAAGATGATATTGAATATCAGATGCTACATACTTTTTTTCACTTCTCAAGCTTTTATTAGCAAATATCTTACTGAAAAAAGCATTCCATTTATCAACTTCATCAGGGTGAGTTAATAGATATACAATTATAGAAATTAAAGCTAGTATTACTGAGCCACCAATACTTGATCCAACAATAGTTCCAGTTTCAGTTATTTTCTTTGCCCCCTCTTAAACTCTAATGCAATTTGAAAACATTCGAATTTACTACAACAAACCTTGATTTTTCCTTTTAAAGGGAAAACGGATTGAAAATTATTTAAAGATATTTTATCTTTACAATTAAAACATTCAATTTTTCCATTTTGAATATCATCAAGTAATCCTAAACTTTCTAGAAATTGCTCTAAATTCCTTTCATGTACCATCAATGATTTTTCCTTTTCCAAAATATATCCCTCAAATATACTATCTATTAGTATAAATAGTAATAAAAATATACCTATGTTAGGGTAAGAAAGATAATTTATTGGTTTTATATCTATTCAATAAAATTCTAAATGTTGAAGAAGAAAAAATAGAAAAAGCTATTTACAAATTGTTAAGATAATTATAATATAAGTTTTAAATTTCTTGTATTTAGAATGGTAAACATTCTTCTCATTATAAATAAATTATTAACAAAACATATTTATCAATAGAGAAATTGTTAAAAATCATTAATTTATTTTTAGTTAATAAGGAAAAAAATAGGGTGTAATAATTGCCATTTCATTTGGATTCTCTTACCGAAGATGAAAAAAAATCATTTATCATAAACAATATTTCAGATCTTCTTTTAGCATATGCTGCTTATGATTATAAATTGGAATCCATTCTTTATTTAAAAGGCTACTCAAGTCGAGTAAAGAAATGGAAGGAAGAATTTCTTAAATGGACTCCGAGAAAGGTATTCGAAAATTTATTACCATATTATATGAGTGGGCAAAAATCTACTGTGCTTTATTTAATAGAAAAGTATAGTTGGGAACATTTGAAAAAAATTTCTAAGAATAAGAATGAATTAAATACTTCTATTGAAAAGGAATTTAGCGATCTTTTTCCAAGAATTATATACCTATCACCAGAAGAAATAGCAATTCAATTCAAATGGGCACTAAACCCAAAAAATGAATTCTATCGAGAAAATAATAAACTTAAAATGAGAATTCATACACCTATAAAAGATATATGGGTAAAAATCTATCTAAAAATAGGCATCATAGAAATTAGAACAAAAAATATTAATGAAGCACAAGCGGTTAAACATAGATTATGTGAAGGGTTTGGGCTTGAATTAGGTAATATTTCATTTGATGAAAAAGAGGTTAATAATCTTTTTGAATGGATAAAACTTATTTCAAATTCAAATATAAGTTTTGATGCTGATCAAACTATCTCATCAGCAACTTATACTAGTGGTTATGATGAAAAGGGCAGAAGGTTATCATTAAAGAATGTACCCCAATTTATAGAAGCTCGAAAAAATGGTACACTTGTTTCGGTTTATGTTTATGTTCCAGAAACAGATATTATAGATGCTGAGATTTATCGTCCTGAACACAAAAAGGATGATAATAATGAGTTAGAAGAAATAGAGGAAGAAATTGATATAGGCGGTATTGAAGGAACAATTGGTTTTAATATAAATTTCAATAAAGGAAAAATCTTTTTTAAAAGAACTATCTCAGAAAAACAAATTACTAATTTAGTTACAAAAATAGCTGGTACGCTTGAGCTAGATGCAAAACGTAATACACTTAAAAGACCAATACCACAAGTAAAATTAACTAATTGGTTAGATATGCCTAATATTGGTTAAAAATAAAGAAAACGAGGGTAATAAATAGAAACCTTGATTATTATCTAAAGATAATTAAATATTGAAGGGAATAGAATTTTGTCTAATTCAAGTATTGAAATGCTAAAACCACTGGCACAAAAACATGATAGATTTACTTTTCAAAAAATAATGAAAAATACAATTCTTCAAAAAAATGAAATTTTAGAATTATTAGAAATGTTAGAAAAACAAGAACTAATAACAAAACAGATTATTATACAATGTATTGAATGTAATGCTGATTTAATACCTTATAAAACTGAATATAATTACAAGGAATTGCCCCCTTGTATACATTGTGGTGAAATATCTGTTGTTGATCCAGAAATTAATATGTTCAAACTAATTATTAACATAACCGAAAAAGGGAAAGAATTTTTTCGAGGTTAATAATGGCTGTATCCAATTAGTTTATGATTTACCTATGAGAATAATCAAGAAAGAAGGAAATCATAAACAAGAACTCAATAAATTTTGGAAAAGACTTGAACCAGGTATAGATTATAAGAAATTTGAGGAATTTGCATGCAAGTTAGTATCATTCATTACTGATGATAGAATAGTACTAATTTTTCAAAACTTTATAAATGAAGAGAGTGAGATAGATTCAATAATTCTAAATAAAAATCATCAATTCAAATCAGATATTTTTATTGAATCTAAAGATACAAAGAAAAGTAAAACATCTCATATAGATCAACTAAATTCCAATATAGACAGACATAAATCTGCAAATATAGGTTTTTTAGTAACAAGAAGTAGACTGAGTAGAAATCAGCTTACTAGAATAAAAAGCTTAAATGATAATTCAGAAATAAAAATATTAATACCAATTCAAGGACCTCATATTGAAGAATTCTTCACTAATGATGAATCAATACAAGATTTCCTGAAAAGAATGATTAACTATACTCTATATGATATTTACAAATTAGAAATTACCTTATCAAGATAAAAACTCAAAAAAATTCTTTAATAGAGTAGATAAATTGATCGTTATATGAGGTTTAGGAAAATTGTTAATAAGAATATAAAATAGCTTTAACGTTAGGAAATTCTATGGTTTAGGATAATGATAATTTAAATTAGGTGGGATTTTTTTGGATGAAGAAAATAAGTTAGTTACTCAGATTCTAGAAGATGCATTAGATAATCTTATTCAAAATGATGAATTTTTACTGATAGATGATGTTTTTGAAAAATCGATTAGTCATAAAATAGCAGTATATTTGGAAAGATTTTTCCAACCAAATTGTGTTGATGTAGAATACAATAGACTTGGCAGTAAAAGAAAATCCAAACGGATTAAGAATTTCAAGGACTTCTTTGAGAATGATTGGATCAATCATAACGAAAAACTAATTTCTAAGTACTATAACTTGAATGACACTAATCATGATGCTTTTAGAACAGAAATGAATAAAATTTACAAGAGTAATAAAAGGAACAAAATGGTATTTCCAGATATTATTGTTCATAAACGAGGAGAAGAGTTAGAAAACTTCCTAGTTTTAGAAATAAAGAAGACCAAAGAAAAACCTTTGAAAAAGCTATTTGATATTATTAAATTACACTTCTATAAGATAGCTCTAGGTTATAATTATGCTGCTTTTATCGAATTTAATAATGTTGAAGGAGATATTATCATAGGAATCCATTGGATTAAGGATAGTGAAAATGAATTAAAAATTGTGTATGAATTAGATGAAATATCATATGAGAAAAATGAGGATAATGAGTTCAAAAATATTGAAAAACTGCTTAATGGAATATCAAAAGTTTTAGAAGAGAATAAAGAAAAATTAGCTGAAAACACAGAGAAGATTTTTATTCAAGTATCAAATTTAATGGACGCTCAATCACCCATCAAACACGATGTTTTCGCTAAAGCTATTGAAAATCTTGAAGCGGAAATTGGAACAATACCAATCTATAGACTGGCTGATAACTTACCTCAAGAACACAAAAAAAATAGATATATGTATTTACTTACTGAGGTAGCCTCTACTGCAATAAATACCCTAAAATTTATACAAATCTACAATATCGATATTATCAAAGGAATTTATGATGAAATAAATAAAGAAATAGGGAACCAAAATTATTCAATCCAAAGATTTGTAAATGAAGAATTTTTTGCAATAACAGATTTCAATAAAATCATGAGTGGGAATATAAATTTTCTACAAAATTATTGCATGGATTTTGAAATTGTCTACAGCAATTTTGTTATTCCAATTCATGGGCTACTGGAAGCAAAAAATCTTTCACCAGACTTCGAAAAAGGAACAAACGAATCAAATTCTGGATTCAATATAAGAATTGTTAAAAATTATTTAGAAAGGAACTCAGAATTTAAGCCACTCACTTTTCTATTAGATAATCTAAATGCTGAAATTAGAAATGCAGTAATTCATCAGAATTATTATATTGATGATGAAAAGAAGGAGCTTGTTTATTACTATCTACCTAAATTATCTGCAGGTATACAGAAAATCGAAATGAAATCCTTAATTGAGTCTTATTTCAAACTTACAACTGCAAAATTGATCTGGTTTGTGAGTATTGGAAAACGATTAGGAAGAAAAAACTAGGAAAAAGCAGTAAAATAAAATAGGATATGTATTCAAAACCAAACAACACGATTGGTCATCGAGAGGATCTACTCGGTCAATGATCCCTCGCAGAGTGGAGGTATGAAGATAGAGTTCAAAAGCTAACGGAAACCAATAGTCGGGATCAACAGCTAAACGATGTTTCTCATGCTCCCAGAAGAGAGCTAAGAGTGGGTCAGACTTGAAAACATCAAGAGGAGCAGCATCAACAAGCAAATCGTTCTTGCATTCCTTCAGAAAATGATTCAATTTCCAATGCCAATGAATGCCATTGCCAAGACCAGGAGCATAATACCGATGATCCCTCTTTCCTCGGGATCCTTCTTCACATTTCTGGTTCTGCTGCTTCATCAAATAGAATTTTAGGGGGCAATCCAAGTAGGCTACAAATTCTGTTTTGCTGAGATTAAAGCTTAACATAGTTAATTCAGAGTTATTCTCTTCAGTTTTTCAATATAAAATAATAAAAGATTAACTAATGCTAAAGATAATATACAAAAAGCAAATATGTCTATTGTAATAAAAAGGAAAAGAGATTGAGAAGAGAAAAGAAAAAGGAGTCTATTTAATGGAAAACGAATTGATTAAGATATTTAAATTAGAAATGAATGAAGAATTATTTAAAAAAGCGCTTAAACCAAAGTCTGTGGGTGGGAATGAAGATTTTAAAATAATGGCACGAGATGGCGATATACTTCTCAATAAGGCTTTAATGGAGATATATAAAAAAGCTCCAAACACGGGTGTTTTAACTCAAATTATGGGAAGCGTTCATGAAAAAAATTGCCTTGTACAATTAGGATACTATCTAGAAATTGGCTCATATATCAGGGATTATTATCAGTCAAGTGATTTTTCAGATAATGATATCAAGGAAGCAATTGAAGCACTGCTATCAGCTTCTTCAAAAGTAAATGATAAAGCAACTATATTAACAATAATAAAAGAACTTGTAGATATTATTGAAAAAAATCAATTCTATCTTGAAAACTATAAAGGCAGACTACTTGAATTGTATCAGGAAAATAATTATCCTCTCCCTGAATTTATATTAATTGATGCTGGTGGACCTGACCATTTAAAACGTTTTCAAAGCAAAATGATAGATGAATATTTTGGAACAAATCAAGAGTATATTAGTGATGTTTGTACCACACGCAAAGAAGCTGAACAAAATGTGGCACAAAAATTCATGTATGAATTAAATCGAGCAGTAAAACCGATAATTCGAAAGCCAAGAGACAAGTTGTCAGAAATCATCACTGAAAAAGATAGTAAACAATCAATACATCTTCAACAAATAACATTTTCAAAACTTGAGAGAGACGAATATGATAATAAACTTCTAGTTTCAGAAAATACTGGAGAAAGATAAGTAGATTGGTTTGAAAGGAAGATGAAAAAAGATCCCTTTGCAACTTTATTATTACTATCTGCACGGGTATCCGAAATATCAGGATCAAATTGGCATGCATCACTTGAAGAAATGGAATTAATATTACTGAATATAAAGATTGGAGAGCAAGATTTTTTTGAAGTAGGTATGGGATCATCAAAAACAAAGGCTCGAAATGATGCAGCAAAAAAAATCTACGCAAATTCCAAACTTATAAATTGGTTAATCCAAAACAAGAAAGATGAGTTAATATAACATGAAAATTTTCATTCTATAAAATTAAACGAATTCTGTATCAAAAAACAAGATTAGTTAAAAATAAATAGCTTGGTTACCTTATATTAGATGAAGTAAAGATTTACTTCTGCATTTATGAAAAATGCAACCTTAGTAGTGACATTTGCAACATTGGTACAAAACAATGTTATGGTGTGTTAATACTACACTTAATAACTTGATTGGCATCATATTGTAGCAAATCACGCTAAATGGTGTAATCATACCGCAGCAAAGTAAAATCACTTCAGAAGAGTGATTTACATAGACAATAAAACATCACTACTAAAAAATGATAAAAGTCTGAGGAGAATGATAGTCGAGCAAGGCAATAGACCATGTTCATATGAGAAATTGTTACTTGCTTTTTGTATTAGCAACCAAAGTGACATTCCTTCCATCGCAAACTTTCCCTATATTATGGAATATGAGTATTTGATTGAACCTGAAAGACCTGATAAAGGCAAGGGAGATCTATTACTCTCAGATGGTAATAATAATCTCTTGGTTGTCGAAGCGAAATATTTACCTTATGGTAACAAAACAGATAGTTCCAAGAGATGCAAAGCTCGAAGAATTGTGAAAGAACAGGCACAAAGGTATAAGGCTTTAGTACAACAGAAATATCCTAATTCCAAGGTAGATAGCATAACTTTAACAAATGATCTGTTCAAAAAAACTCCTGGACTTGAGGAAAGGTTCAATGCTTTCATGGTAAAAAAGAAAAAACTATGGGATAAACGCAAACTAGCCCTTTATTCTGTAGAATTTGCTACTGAAAATATTGTTTAGGAGCTTTTAGCTCCTAGCTTTCCTATTTATACTTTAATATTTAATATTATCATAAATACTATTGTTATCTATTAGAGCAAAAAATCAAGTATAAATATCAACAGTATAGTTAATCATTTGATTTTTTATTAAAATTGCCTTGTTCAATCAAATTTTTCAATTTAAATCATGTAGAGTAATATTTTAAAGTTTTAAGAGAATATTTTTTTTAAAATATATGAAGCGATTATAAATTATGAATTTTCATATTAGAAATAAGTGAAAGTAGGGAAAAAAATGCCAATAACACCAATAGAATTTTTGAATTATTTTACAAAAGATCGTTTATTTAGTATTGCAAACAATTTTGGAATTTATTATGATTATAAAATACTTAAAAATGACCTAATAGATTTAATAGTAGACAATTATTTTCCAAATGATTTATTGAATAAAAGAAAACTAAAAAATATATTAACTATATTCTACAAGTATGAACTAAAAAGAATATTTAGCATTTTAGATATCTCAAGTCAGTATAATCGAATGAATTCTCATGAATTTGTTGATTTTTTAGCAGATAAAATATTAAGTTATGAAGAGGAAGTGGAAGAAGAGGAAGAGGAAGAAGAGGAAGTGG
>Ga0307379_10013966_pt1 | contig 10385 bp, 7 predicted proteins | sample UN2MG_FD_202237 | JGI IMG/M metagenome (GOLD analysis project Ga0307379, IMG submission 202237) | Soil microbial communities from Risofladan, Vaasa, Finland - UN-2 | ecosystem: Environmental > Terrestrial > Soil > Coastal area > Acid sulfate soil | place: Finland: Risofladan, Vaasa | collected... | reverse complement strand
AGTGGCCGTGACGGTGATCGACTCGCCGGCCGCGCAGGAGATCATTCTGCCGCCATCGCAGATGATCTGGGGCGGCGGATGCTTCCTCAACGGCAAACGGATGGAAGCCGTGGAGCCGAAGCTCTGGCTCACGCCGTCGAAGGTAAACCGCGGACGCCTGAAAAAGGGCGAGAACGTGCTTGCCTTCAGGATGCACGGCACCACGCATAATTACGACGTTTCGCTGTGCGGCGTAACGAAGGCGCCCGTTTCGCTGCGGTCGCCCGCCGGCGAGGGCCAGTGGATGGTGTGGGCGGGCGGGGGGAACCTCGACGCGATTGCCGCGTGCGCCGGCGTGGAAAAGCTGCGGCCATACATCGCGGAGGGCCGCTTGGTGCAGCAGCAGCACATGGCGCGAACGAACGTGTTCAACCTGACCGCGTGGCCGCTGCAAACGAAAGACAAGCCGCAGGTGGAAGGCCCGGAAAACTGCCTGACCGATAACGCCGAGATCACGGCCGTCATGCCGGCGGCCAATGGCGATACCGAGCTGCTCCTTGATTTCGGGCGCGAGCTCATCGGCTACGTTGAGATGGAACTTGATGCCGAGGAGGGCGTAACGATCGACGCGAATCATTTCGAGGGGATCGAGAGCATCGGGCGGCATTACACGCTGGGAAACCTCAACAGCTTCCGCTACGTAACGAAGGCCGGGCGGCAGGTTTTCCGCAGCTTCTGGCGGCGAGGCTTCCGGTACATGACGCTCACCGTGCGGGGAAACCGCGAGCCTGTGCGCCTGCACTGGGTGCGCTGCCTGCTATCCACTTATCCCAGCGTGGAGCGCGGGGCGTTCCGCTGCAGCGATCCGCTTCTCACGAGAATCTGGGAGGTGGGCCGCTATACGCTGCGGATGTGCAGCGAAGACACGTTTACCGATTGCCCCACGTACGAGCAGACGCTGTGGGTGGGCGACTCGCGCAACGAGGCGCTGGTGAACTACGCGGCTTACGGAGACGAGCCGCTGACGGCGCGGTGCGTGCTGCTGCCGGTGCATTCGCTGAGGCGCTCGGTGCTGACCGAGAGCCAGGTGCCGAGCGCGTGGCAAAACGTGCTGACGGCCTGGAGCCTGATGTGGATGATGATGGTGGAGGAGCATTACCAGTGGAGCGGGAATATCGAGACGCTGAAGCAGGCGTATCCGGGCGTGCTGGGCAATGCGAACGCGTGCCGCAAGCTGCTGGACGAGCGCGGGCTGCTGTCGATCGACGCGTGGAATATGTTTGATTGGGCGCCGCAGGATGCGTCGCACAAGGTGGTAACGCACAATCAGATGTTTCTCGCGGGGGCGCTGTGTTCGGCCGAGACGGCGGCGCTGGCTTTGAAGAAACGTAGCGACGCGAAGATGTTCCGGCGGTTCCGCGAGGAGTTGACGGATGCGATCAACAAGCACCTGTGGAGCGCGAAGCAGAAGGCATACATCGACTCGATTCACAACGACGGCACGCCGAGCAGCGTGTGCAGCCAGCAGACGAATGGTCTGGCAATTCTTTACAAGGTGGCGCCGCCGGAGCGTGCCCGCAACATCGCACGGATGATTGTGGATGCGCCCGATGGCGTGGTGAAGGTGGGCAGCCCGTTTGCGCTGTTCTTTACGCTGGAGGCGCTGGCGGGCGAGGCGCGGCACGACGAGCTGCTGTCGATAGTGCGCAGCAGATGGGGTGCGATGGTGAACGCGGGCGCCACCACGTTCTGGGAGACGTTCCCGGGCTGGGAGCGGCAGTTTGTGAGCCGCAGCCTTTGCCACGCGTGGTCGGCGGGCCCCACGTATTTTCTGAGCCGTTACCAGCTTGGCGTGGAGGCGGCGGCGCCCGGTTTCGCGCGTGCGATGATACGGCCGGTGCCAGCGGACATGGAATGGTGCGCGGGCAGCGCGCCTACGCCAAAGGGCAAGATAAGCGTGAGCTGGAAGCGCAGCGACGGCGCGTTCGGAATAAGCGTGGAACTGCCGCCGGACGTGCCGGCGGACGTGGAGCTGCCTGTTTCGGCCGCGAAGCATCCGAAGCTGTTTTTCGACGGCGAGAAGGCTCGGCCGGCGGGCGTGAAGGTGCTTAAGAAGAACGACCGCTGGCTGGTGAGCGTGCCGAAGGGCAGCCGTGTGTGCGTCGAGGCGCGGAGGTAGTATTTTCGCGCTAGGTGGCCGGCTCCGGGTGCGCATCCGGGGCGGGTGTGACGGGCACGTACGACGGCTCGTCGGCGTCTTTCTCGGGTTTCACGGCAAACCACGGAAAGAGCTTGTAGAAGAGCACGTAGAGCGTGGGCACAACCACGAGTGTGAGCACGGTGGCAAAGGTGAGGCCGAAGATGACGGCGATTGCCATGCCGCTCCACCACTGGCTGGATTGGCTTTTGGTAGCCCATTGCAGTGTATGGAAATCGTATGAGATTCCGGTGGCCATCGGCACGAGGCTGATGACGGTGGTGGTGGCGGTGAGCAGCACGGGCCGCAGGCGCGTTTCACCGGCCTGCACGGCGGCCTCCACGAGGCCCAGGCCGCGCCGCTCGAGCTGCCGCGTGTAGTCGAGCAGCACGATTGCGTTGTTTACCACCACGCCGGCCAGGCTTATCACGCCGATGCCGGTCATGATGATGCCAAACGGCTGCCCGCAGATGAGCAGCCCCGCAAATACGCCCACCAGCGACAGCACCACGGTGAACATGATGATGGCCGGCACGGCTATCGAGTTGAATTCCATCACGAGGATGAGCGTGATCACCAGCAATGCCACGATGAAGGCCTTTGTGAGGAACGCGGCCGACTCGTCCTGCTCTTCCTTCTCGCCGGCATAACTGATCTCGTAACCGAGGGGCAGAATCGGCTTGAGCTTGGCGTCGATTCGCGCCTTCACGTCGTTCAGCACCTCCGTGCTCAGCCGGCCTTCGTTGTCGGCGGTGAGCGTAACCACGCGTTTCTGATTCACTCTTCGGATGGTTCCGAAGCCGCCGCGGTAGTCGGGCGAGCCGAGCGAGCTGAGCGGTATGGCCTTGCCGGAGCTGTTTGGCACTTGGAGGGCCAGGAGGTCGTCGACGTTCATTCGCTGCTCGACCGGCAGGCGCACGGTGATGTCGTGCTCGTCGTTGTATTCGCGGAAGGTGCTCACCTTGCTGCCGAAGATTGCCATTTTGAGGAATCGGCCGATGACGGCGGTGTTGACGCCGGCGAGCATTGCGCGGCGGCGGTCGACGCGGAAGACGAGTTCGGGCTTGGTTGCTTCGAGATCGCTGCGGAGGTTCACCATGCCGGAGACGTCGGCGATCTCGTGCCTGGCCATCTCGCTGAGCCGTTCGAGTTCGCGGAAATCCTTGCCGATGAATCGGACGGTGACGGGTGCTCCGGTGGGCGGGCCGCCTTTCTGCCGCTCAACCTTGATTTCGGCGCCGGCGATGTCTGCGAGGTCGCGGCGGATTTCCGCTAGTGCATCGGCCGATGACCGCCGGCGGGTCTCGTAGTCGTTGAATATGATTGTGAGGTTGCCGACGTGCGGGCCGCTGGAGCTGCCGTGGAATGAGAATTCGCCGGCGGATCCAACGTTGGCCGAGAGGTATTTCAGCTCGCTGCGGTACTTTTCAACGCGCGCCTCGCAGATGCGGGTGAGGCGGTCGGTTTCGCGTATGTTGGTTCCTTGCGGGCAGCGGATGTTCACGATCGCCTGGTCGGGATCGCCTTCGGGGAAGAATTGGACGCCGTTTCCGGATTTGGCATAGAAAGCGGAGAGGCCGATGAGCAGGAGGACGGCGAGGATTATGGTGGTGAAGCGGTGCCGCAGCGAAAGATGCAGAATCGAATGATAGGCGTGGATGAAGATGTGGCGGCGGCGCTCCTTCGGCACGCCCGCGAAGACCGATGAAACTGTGGGGTTTACCACGAGTGCGACGAACAGCGAGCTTGACAGCGTGATGATGACGGTGATGGGCAGGTATTTCATGAAGTTGCCCATGACGCCGGGCCAGAAAAGCATAGGCAGGAATGCGGCGACGGTGGTGGCGGTGGACGCTGTGATGGGCCAGGCCACCTCGCGTGTGCCGAGGATGGCGGCGTGCGTTTTGTTGTAGCCTAGCTGCCGGTGGCGATAGATGTTTTCCACGATCACGATTGCGTTGTCAACCAGCATGCCCAGCGATAGCACGAGGCTGAAGAGGACGATCATGTTCAGCGTGTAACCGAGCATTGAGATGGCGCCGAAGCTCATGAGCATGCTGAGCGGAATGGCGAGTGAAACGATGGTGCTGGCGCGGAAACCGACGAACAGGACCATAACGAGCAGCACGAGTACGAGGCCGCACGCGATGTTGTTTTCGAGGTCGAGGACCATCCGGCGCACGTGGTCGGAATGGTCCAGCGTGATGTCGAACCGCATTCCTTCGGGTGCAGTTTTCCGCACTCTTTCGATGGCGGCCTTCACGTCGTCGGAGAGCTGGAGGACATTTGCGCCGATGCGTTTCTGCACGCTCACGGTTACGCTGTCGGCACCGTCGAGCCGCGAGAAGCTTGTGGGATCTTTGAACGTATCACTAACCGAGGCGACATCGGCCAGATATATCGGGCGGCCGCCGCGCACTGCCAGGAGCAGCGAATGGGCATCGGCGGGGTTGGCAAATTCGGCGGGCACACGCACGTTGAATCTTGTGCCCTCGGTTTCAAGCGAGCCGGCCGAGATGTTCAGGTTTTCGGCGGGGATGAGGGCGAGCAGCTCGGGGATCGTGAGGCTGGACTTCGTGAGGCGGTCGCGGTCGATCTCGAGCCTGATCTCGCGTTCGAGCGCGCCCAGCACGTCAACGTTCAGCACGCCGGGCAGTTGCTCGATGCTCTCTTCAAGCTCGTCGGCCACGAGTTTCAGTTGCACGGCGGAGACGTTGCCGGAGACGCTGACCATGATAACCGGGAAATCGGCGACGTTGATCTCTTTGAGAAACGGCTCCTTTGCCTCGTCGGGCAGCTCCGGTTTGGCACGGTCCACGCGGTCGCGCACGTATTGCAGGGCGTCTTCCACTACAACGCTGGGATAGAATTCGATGACGACGACGGAGAGGCCCTCGGCGCTGGTTGACGTGATTTCCTTCACGCCCTTCAGGCCGGCGAGCTCTTTTTCGATCTTGGCGGTGATCGAGGATTCCACGTCTTCCGGCGATACGCCTTCGTATGCGGTGGAAACGAGGATGTATGGGATAGGGACATCCGGGAATGATTCGCGCGGCAGCGAGTAATAGCTGTATGCGCCGATCACGATGATCAGCAGCACGAACACGCCCACGGATGTCCGGTTTCGGATGGCTGCATCGGAAATCTTCATAGTGAGTCGCCGTCCTCTTGCTGCACCTTCACGAGCGAGCCGGGGGCGACGAATCGGTGGCCCGCGACGATGAGCTTGTCGCCGGCGGCCAAGCCTTCGCGAATCTGGACGTCTCGGCCCTTGATGATGCCGAGCAGCACGTCTCGCCGCTCTGCCTTGTCGCCGTTGACAACGTAAACGCACTTGCCGCCCTCAAGCGGAATGACGGCCGAAAGCGGCACCATCACGGCGTCTTTCAGCACGTTTCGCGTGAGCACGGCCCGCACGAGATGGCCGCTGCGCAGCAGGCGGCGCGAATTTTCAACCGTCACCTCGACGCGCGTGGCGCGCGTTACGGAATCGGCCAGCTCGCTGATGTATGTGATGTTGCCGTAGAGCTCGTTCTCCTCGCCGCGCACGCTGGCAATGATGCCAACGGAATCGGCGCAGTTGATGAAGTGCACGTCGCGCTCGGGCACTTGCAGCACCACCTTCACGATATCGATGTCGACGATCTCGGCCACGGTGGCGCCGGGCTGCACGTATTCGCCCTTTTCGATGGGAATGGAGTTGAGGATGCCGGGGATGGGCGCTACGATTTTGGAGCGGACGAGCCGCGCGTAGGCGGCATCCCTGGCGGCTTTGCTCATCAGCATTTCGGCTTCGGCCTGGTCGCGATCGCGGTCGGTGGAGGAACCTTGGCTGTGGAGATTTCGGATCCTGTTGTATTTCAGCGAGTTGTTTTTTTCCTGCGCCGCCGCGCTGTCGAACTCCGCTTTCAGCAGATCGCCGTTCAGCTCGACCAGGAGGTCGCCTTCCTTGCAGGTTGAGCCTTCAACTACAAGGATACGCTCGATCCGCCCGGAGACCTCGGCGGCAACCCTGACCGTGCGGTCTGCCTCCACCACGGCCGGCAGCTCAAACCTGTCGGTCACCTCGCCCTCAGGTTGCACGTGAAGCACTTTCACGTTTATGCCGGTGCGTTCAACAGGGGGCGTTATTTTCGCTTTCGGCGGCATGGTCGCGATCATCACCACGGCCGCGGTGGCGGCAAGCACGATGAGAACGGGCACAACAGTTCTGAGGCGGAAGATGTTTTTTATGTTCATATTTCACTCTCGAGTGCCGCAGCAGGGGCGGCACGTTTGGCGAAACCTACTTCTCGTCTTGCTCGGCGGCACGATGCAACGAGCCGGTGGCCTTCTTCAGGCCCAAAACCGCCACCTGGTGCTGGTAGATGGCCTGGTAGTGCAGCGAAGACGCACGCAGCAGCGCCTGGCGTGCGTCGCGCACTTCAAGCTCGGTATTCACGCCTTCGCGGTAACCGGCCTCCACGAGTTTGAGGCCCTCGGCGGCACGCTCGACGTTTGCCTTCTGCGACTCGACGAACGTGCGTGCGTCTTCAATGCTGAGTATCGCCTGCTTCACGCTCAGCAGGGCGTTTTCCTCGGCGTCGAGAAGCTCGGTGCGGCTCTTTTCGAGATCGGCTCGAGCCTGCCTGATGCGGCCCTTGGTGCGGAAGCCGTCGAACAGCGGGAATCTCAGATTCAGGCCGGTGGTCCAGCCGCTGCCCCAGGTTGAGCCGGAAGATACGTGCGGCCCGGGGCTGGCGTATGTTTCGGTGAAGAAAGCATCGAGCGTAGGCATTCGTTCGCCTTTCGCCGCCTTCAGGCCTTCCTGATACAAACGCACCATGAGCTCGGCCTGCTGCAGCTCGGGCTTGTGAAGGAAGGCTTCGCTCACGGCGTCTTCAAGCAAATGGCTTGACTCCTCGTACCGGAGGGGGTCTGAAAACGTGATGTCGCTTTCCTGCGATATGCCGAGCAGCTTGTAGAACGACGACTTCAGGAGGTGGAGGCGGTTGCGGTTCTGGATCATCTCGGCCTCGTAGTTTGTTACTTCCACGCGGCCGCGCAAGACGTCGTAAGCCGACGCCACGCCGGCGTCGCTGCGCCGCATAACGTCTTCAACGTGCTTCTGCGAGAGATCCACGGCCTCCTCGCTCACGCGCACGAGCTCCTGCGAAAGGAGAACGTCGTAGTAGGCCTTGTTCACCTCGAAGATGACGTTCTGGATCACTTCTCGCTGCCGCTCGTCGGAGGCGTAGGAGTAAATCCGGGCGGCGCGCACGCCGGCGCCAACCGCGCCGCCGCGATACAGCGGCTGCGAGAGTGTGGCCGAAAGCCCGTAAGTATTCTCGATATCACGAGACGAGCGGTCGACTCTATTGACGCTGCCGCCTAAATCGAGGCGGGGCATCGCGGCCGAGTATGCTTCGGTGATGCGGCCTTGGGCTTTTTCCTTGTCCCAGATCACGGCGGCTATCTGCTTGTTGCGTTCGAGCGCGATCAGCACGCACTGCTCGCGCGAGAGCGCCGCCCTGAGCACGTTATCGGATTGCAGTGCCGACTCTTTCTCGTCGAGCCATTTCTGGTAGGAGCGAGCGCGGCTGGCGGCGATGTCTTTGTAGACGGTATCGCGCGGGGCGCAGCCGCAGGGTGCGGCGAGCGCGCACAGGAGGATGATGCCCGCGCGGGCTTGGGATGCTATGCGAGAGACGCGTGCCGACGGATCAGTTGCCGATGAGGTTGCGTTTTCCACTTTGTCCTTTCCGATTGCGCTGAGCTCTGCCGGGCAGCGTGAGGATGCCCTCGAAGAAGATATCGAGAATGCGTGGTGCAAGCCGCTTGAGGCTTTTTCCGCCACCGCGCAGGAAATGCGTATACACCGTGCCGTAAAGCATGTCGCCCATGAGGGCCGCGGTCGTTCCCTCGTCGATATCCCGCACGATCCCGGCATGTTTCATCGACGCAAGAAGCCGCTCGAGGTTTTTCAGGTTCTTGTCGCGATAGGTGAGGTATGTGGGGGTGTTCCTGTCGCGAAATTCCGCGCGCTCGTGCACAAATATCTCGATGAGGTGGAGGTTGGAGTCGAAGAACGAGAGGTATGCGGTAACCGCTGCCGCGATGCGTGCGAAGGGGTCTTCGATGTGCTGCGTTGCGCTGAGCATGGTGTGCTGGAGGGATTCCATGGCGTTGTCGGCAACGGCGAGGAAGAGCTCTTCCTTGGTGGGGAAGTAGCGGTAGATAGTGCCCTTGCCGAGGCCGAGCTTGACGGCGAGATCGTCAACTTTCGCCCGCGAATAGCCTTGGGCTGCGAAAAGCAGGGTGGCTTCGTCTAGAATGGCCTCGCGCCGCCTGGCCAGCCGGTCGTTGTGTGCAATAGTTGTCATTGCTGACTCTCTGGAAATGGAGCGCCGGAAACACTGACTGACTCGTCAGTCAGATTATATATTTTTCGGGAAATGATGTCAAGAGGAATGGCGGCGATTTTTCAGGAGATTCTGACGGCTGCGTAAGCGACGACGCTGGAGTGGTCGCCGGTTTGCTGGCCGCTGTGGCCGTAGCGGACGAGTTCGGCGGTTTTGGCGCCGAGCTCGACGGCGGCGGTGAGCATTGCTACGGAGGGTGCAAAGCCGCACATCGAGATGCGGTGCCTGAGCACGGTTTCGTGCAGGCCGGGGGCGTCGAGGGCCAGAATGCGCTCGAGGGCCAGGTCGTCTTGCTGCTTGGCGAGTTCAGCATTCTCGAAGTGGGTCATATCGGAGCTGGCGACGATGAGGACGCTGCGGCCGCGGGCTGCGCGTGCGAGCGCTGCGCCGAGCTGTGTGAGCGGTTCGAGTTCGTGTTCGGCGATTACGATGGGAAGGATTTTCACGTCGGGGCGGAAGAATTGGAGGAAGGGCAGTTGCACCTCGGCCGAATGCTCGTGGGCGTGCGGGGCGGCGTCGACCGTGATAGACGGGAAATCGAGCGCGAGGCGGCCGGCGAGGTCCTTGTCGAGCTCGACTATGCCGAGCGGCGTGAGCCACGAATCGGCCGGCGATGCGGCGAAGGGGACAAGCGGGCCGCGGTGGTTTGGCGCGAGGATGACAACGGTGGATGGTATTTCGATCTGCGAGTATAGTGCGCCGGCAATTTCGCCGGAAAAGATGTAGCCGGCGTGCGGTGCGATGGCCGCTATGCAGGGGAGCTTTTGGCCGGTGATGCTCGTGCAGCGCTGCAGTTCGCTGGTGATCGAGAGCTTATCGCCTGGGTAGAAGCTGCCGGCAACGGCGGGCTTGCGTATCATTGGGTGTAATTCCTGTCAGCCGTCGACCATGTGGCAGCGGCCGGAGCGGCAGTGCGATTCGGTGCAGCATGGTGCGGCGCCTTTGCAGGCGGGCATTTTGAATGCGGCGTGTGCGGCGAAGGTGGAGAGCAGGCGGCCGGCGTTTGTGCTGCCGCACGCGGGGCATTTGGGTGCGTCTGCGTCGCTGCGGTGCAGCAGTTCAAATTTTTCACCGCAGTCGGTGCAACTGTACTCGTAGATCGGCATTGTCTGTCCCTTATCCTGCGGAATCGAGGAATCGGAGCCGCAGGTCGTAAAGCACTGAATCGAGGTATTTTTTTTCGTCGTCGGTGAGGTTGCCCTTCGTCTTGTCCTGAAGCATCTGGAGGTTGTCGATGGCGAATTTTGCTTCTTCCATGCTCGTCTGCTGCTTTTTGGTAAGCGGGTGGGGCATCTGGCCCAGCCCGATGAGTGCCTGTGTTACGAGGCCGGAAACGAGGAAGGCAAAGCAGGGCTCGGGCGGCGCGCCGGACGGGTAGTCGTCGTCATCCTGCATGACGGCGCGCTGTTTTTCCTCCTGGGCTTTGCGCTTCCATTCTTCGTCGATTCTCTTGCCTGAATTGTCGTCAGCCATGTTTTCCCCCACTGTCGAGCCCGGCCAAGGGTCGCCGATCAATTTGCGCTTGCGCTGGCTCAGCGTCGCGAGCCGAGGCCGAGCAACGCGCGAACTCTTTGCTCGAGCCTCGCCGCCTCGATGGGCTTCATGATGTAATCATCGGCTCCGACGCCAACGATGCGTTCCACGATGAACGGCTCGTTTGCGGCTGTGAAGAGCACCACGAGGATGTCTTCGGTTGCCGGGTCGTCCTTTATCCTTTTGCACAGGTCGAAGCCGTCGAGCGTGGGCATCATGACGTCGAGCAGCACGAGGTGCGGCCGGAATCTCGGGATCTCGTCGATCGCGGAAAG
>Ga0307379_10013965_pt1 | contig 10385 bp, 13 predicted proteins | sample UN2MG_FD_202237 | JGI IMG/M metagenome (GOLD analysis project Ga0307379, IMG submission 202237) | Soil microbial communities from Risofladan, Vaasa, Finland - UN-2 | ecosystem: Environmental > Terrestrial > Soil > Coastal area > Acid sulfate soil | place: Finland: Risofladan, Vaasa | collected... | reverse complement strand
ATCGTGGACTGTACCAGGCTGGCTCGCATGGGGCTGGCTCTCCGAGAATTGGTGCTGGACCTGAATCGGCACTGACACGGGCAGGCGCACCTCCCCATAGCCGTGGCAGCAGCCCGCCTCGTATCCTTGCGGCTGGATTGAGTAGCATCGGCTCAACTAAGCCGGCGTCCGGCAGCTGTTCAGGAGGCGGCGAGAAGGGCGGGCTACGAGCTGGTCAAAGATGGCGCGATGAAGCCGGAGACCCTGGCAAAGGTGAGCCGCCCGCTGATCTCCCAGGAGGAGCCGAGGCAAATGTACAACCGGGCGCTGGAATAGAGCTCTCTACCCGTCGGGCCGCCGCTCCGCCTTCATATCTCCTTGCCCTCTGCGGGCCTCTCCTTTGACTAGACTTGTTGAGGTTCTCGTGATATAGTTCCTTGCATGGCAGGCGCAGCGGGCCCGGTGTTCTCGATGCTGGGACTCATGGGCGGCATTGTGGCGACACGACTGTGTCCAGCAGGAGACATTGGCTATCCTGAGGCGGCCCTGATGGACGAGTCATTGAGCGGTGCGCAGCGGCATGGCGTGGAATCGCCAAGGAGCGGATCAATGTCAGAGGACATCGCGGAGAAGTCACTGGTTGAAGAGATAGTGGCCGACATGTTTGTTAACTTGGAGGAACTGGAAGAATTCGACGCAGACGTGCTTCAGAGGCTCAAGCAGTTGGCTGCAAGCGGTAACCTGAGAAAAGCCCGCGAGGTTATCCGAGCTATCGAGGAGGCGTCAGGAGGAATAGAATGAGACTGCTTGAGCTCGAAATAAGCAACGTCCGTGGTATTCCTCACTTGTTGCTGAAGCCGGATGGCAGGAACTTCGTGGTCTGGGGGCCAAACGGGTCGGGCAAGAGCGCCGTTGTGGACGCAATCGACTTCCTGCTCACTGGAGGAATGACGCGTTTGACTGGGAAGGGGACTGGAGGGATTACACTCGCCAAGCATGGCCCGCACATTGATCATGAACCCCGGGAGGCACGAGTACGCGCTGTAGTCCGTTTGAAAGGAGTACAGGAACCCGTCGAGTTGGAGCGCTGTATGGCGCGTCCTGGCACTCTGCAATGTGGCACACCAGTGGACGCACATCTTTCACCTGTCATAGCCCTTGCCAGGCAGGGCCAACACGTCCTGACAAGACGGGACATCCTCAAATACGTCACGGCTGAAGCTGGTGCTCGTGCCAAAGAGATCCAAGAGCTTCTCAACATCACCGAGGTTGAGGCTATTAGGCAAGCGCTCGTGAAGGCGCAGAACGATCTGGACAAAGAACTCCAGTCTGCAGGACAGGCCGTCGACATAGCGAGAGCACAAGTCAGTGCAACGGTCCAGCAGGGAGCTTTCCGCAAAGACGTTGTCTTGCAGATTGTGAACCAGAATCGTGCAGTCTTGGGGGGCAAGCCCATTTCGACCCTTCGCTCCGGCAGTCTGAAATCCGAAGTTGCGCCACCTGCTGGTGTTCCGCGGGGCCAGTCAATCAACGTTGGACTGCTCGAGAAGGACATTGAGAATCTCATGAAGGCGACGTCCCCGCAGGGTGGAGCGCAGGTCGGTGAGAAAGACAATGAACTCCGTTCGTTGATAGGTACTGTTCGATCCGACCCTCAGTTGCTACGCTCACTCTCCCAAGTGGAGCTGACGAAACTGGGTATGACACTGATTGATGACACTGGCAATTGCCCATTATGTGACACTCCCTGGCCGCTTGGCAAGCTTCAGGAGTACCTGGAGCGGAAGCTGTCCGCCTCGGAAGTGGCTGCACAGTATCAGGAACGTGTCACCGAGTTGTCTGAGGCTATCGCAGAGTCCGTAAATGTCGCGACAGCCAGTCTTGAGAAGGTAGTCATGGCAGCAGAGGTGGCAGATCTCACGGACCATGTCCCGATACTCAGGACATGGTCCCACAACCTGCAGGAACTCTCGCGGATCCTGACATCCCCTCTGGAGCTGTATCCTGATGCTGATTTCGATGAAGCTTTGGTCCAACGGATGGCCGCTCCCGCCAGTGTGTCAGATAGACTCAGCCGGGTTCAGTCTGCAATCAAGGCGCGGTATCCAGAGTCTACACCTGAGCAGACGGCGTGGGACACACTCACACGCCTGCAGGAGAACTTGAAAGCTCTCGAGAGCGCTGAGAGCAAGCTTGAGCGCGCGCGACTGTCTCAGAGGCGAGCGATTCTACTGTTGGAGTGTTTTGAGAGATCCAGGGACAGTGTACTTGGAGAACTCTACGATGATGTTAAGGACCGGTTTGTGGATCTGTACCGCCGATTACACGGGTCTGATGAAGACGGATTCACAGCGAGGATTGAACCTGAGGGAGCCGGACTCGCATTCGAGGTCGATTTCTACCGACGCGGTACGCATCCCCCGCATGCACTTCACAGTGAGGGACATCAAGATAGCATGGGGCTCTGTCTATACTTGGCTCTTGCCGAGCGATTGAGTGCGGGCCTGATTGAACTAGTCATTCTTGATGACGTGGTGATGTCTGTTGACGCTGACCATCGGAGAAATCTTTGCTGTCTCCTGTCAGAGTGCTTCCCCGAACGGCAGTTTCTGATTACCACTCATGACAGAACATGGGCCAATCAGCTCAAGAGTCAAGGAATCGTAGGGATAAGGGAGACGCTTCATTTCCGCAGATGGAGCATTGACAACGGCCCAGAAGTATACTACGCAGCGGACCTTATGTGGAAGCGCATAGCCGCGGCTCTGGAAGAAGATGACGTGCCAAGCGCTGCGGCCCAACTGAGGAGAGGATCCGAAGAGTTCTTCGGAATGGTATGTGACGCACTGCAAGTCCCCGTGGCATACAGAGTCAGTGGCCAGCACGAGTTGGGAGATCTCCTGCTGCCAGCGATGGACCAGTATCGAGTACTAGTGAAGAGAGCTGAGAAGGCCGCTCGATCGTGGGACAAGAATGAGGACGCACTCAGACTACAGGAGACTGACAGCGTCAGAAGCGACGTCTATAGGCGCACTTTCGCGGAACAGTGGGCTCTGAATCCGAATGTCCACTACAACAGTTGGGCCGATTTCTCTCCACAGGACTTTCGGCCAGTCGTGGAGGCGTTTCAGGATCTGTATGACTTATTCGTGTGCAGCAACTGCGGTCACATGCTGCGGCTTTCCACTCTCGACAGGAAGACTGCATGTGTTCGCTGCAACTGTGGCAAGGTCAACTGGAATCTCGTAGACAAGGATGCGAGCAACTAGTCTGGTGCCATCCACGCGACGCCGCCCAACAAATGCGGTGGAGCTGAGTGGGCTACCACGCTTAGACTTGGAGGGCACTCTCGAGTAAGCCGCTGCTCGGGTGTATGATGGGCTTCGAAGATCAGTCGCCCCGGCGGCTCAGGCCGACCGCCAGCCCTACTTGTTGCAGCCGCGGTCAACAAGTGCGCTGTCACTTAGTTCTATTCCCAACATACAGTCTCGCATTAGGGAGGGAGGCTGCCCTGTGGACATACTTACCATTGCTGCTATCGCGGTCAGCTTCGCAAGCTTCACCTTGAGCGCTCTAGCACGAATGGCAGCATCATCCGGAAAGACTGCACCTTACGCCGAGCTGCTAAGACAGATTGAACGGGTCTTCTCTGAAAAGCCACTGTCAACTCGCCCACTGGAAGACCGACTGGATGAGGCGGTGCAGCAACTGACTAGTGCATCTGAGCGTGTGGGTGGCATACTCACGCAAATCCAGGCAGACGTGGACAAGAAGCGCAGAGAAGCCGACCACCTGGGGCTTGCCATACAGGAACTACGCAGGGAGTATGCCGAGAATCAGTCCCTTGCCAATCTGACGGCAGAAGAGGCAAGTGCCGTTCGCCAGCTGCTGACGAGAGAAGTATCTGCTCTCAAGCGAAGATCATACTGGCCAGACGTGCTCATCAATTTCGGTGTTGCAGCGTTCTTCTTCGTGCTCGGCATTGTCATCACTCGGCTGTTGGGTCAATGAGGAAAACCGTTCTCATGATAGGTGGCGCCAAGCGAACCTTGCGCCCCGCACCCGTGCCGTGGCTGAACCGCGGACCTATTGCGCGTAACCTCGCCACACAATAGCTTGGAATCAACGGGGGCTATGTGGATGTCAAAGAAGTACGTCCTGGTCTGTGATGAACGAGGCACCACACGGTGGCCAAGTCGCACGAAGACCTGGGCTCTGGGCGGATTCATAACTGACTTAGGCAAGCAAGGGAGAATCGCGGCGGCCTGGAAAGAAGTCAAGCGCCAGTTGTGTGGTGATTCGTCTTGTGAGCTTAAGTGGAGCCACTTCTTTCCAGGGCGTCATCAGGAACGCGGGACTAATCCTCTCATCTCAGGTGATCCGGGAGAGTGGCGAGACCAGGCCAGTTGGGCAGTCGGCAAGATCTTTGAAGGCCCGGACATAGTGCCCATCAACACCTATATCCAAAAAGACACAGCATCGGATGCCGTGTTCAAGAGAGCCGATGAGATGTCTGAGAAGGAATACAGAGTTTTGGACATCGACACCATCTTCGTTGGGCCCATTGGCCAGCTTGCTCTCTTCCTGACGCAGCACCGCGCTCGAGGAGAGATCTGGTTTGACAGGCTTGGCAGCGAGGCAGAAGAGCAACGGAGGCAAGATAGCTGGCGCCAGCTTCGGAACGGTGAATGGAAAGTCAAGCCTGAGAACCAGAAGGTTCTCAAGAGAATATCTCCTGAAATCGAGTTCCGTGATTCCCGAACGACCCCGCTTGTGCAAGTAGCCGACTTTCTCTCTGGCGTGATCTGGGCCGCATCGGAGGGCGACGAGATCTTTCTGTTAGATGCCTTGAGCAAGTACTTCCCGACTGGGCCAGAAACCTACACCTTGCTACGCCTGACCTAGGCCAGCGACTCTCGGTGGTCAGTGTGCTGGAGGTCCCCGCAGCACGTGATTGCCGCCGACTACTCCGCATCGGTGTGCTCGCTCGCGTGCCTTGATGGCCGTGCCAGAGCGGATGGGGGACACAGGTGCCCGGCGCTTGGGTGTGGCGTCGGGCCGCCAACCATTGATCTGAAGAAGTCGTCTCCGCGGGTGAAATCATACTCGTTGGACGAGACCGCCAGATGTCACAGGCGCATCGGGCCGCAACGTCTGCAGCGACAGGAGCGTGACGCACATAGACAGGAGGGACCACTCAATGGCAAGTATTCAGCGTGGCTGGGGGCAGTTCGCTCTGCTGCTCATCGACGTGCAGCAGGACTTCTGGGGCGAGAAGACGGCGGAGAGTTCCCCCCACTTCCCATCCAACGCTACCCGTCTCCTGGAGTTATGCCGCAGGGAGGGCATAGACGTCGTCCACCTGCGCGCGAGCTTCAAGCCAGATATGTCCGATTGGATGGTGAAGTACGCACTGCGGGGGAGAATCCCCTGCATCGAGGGGACACCTGGCATTGAGACCATGCCCTTCGCCCTCGAAGAGCCCGGTGAAGCCGTGTTCGTCAAGCAGGCCTTCGACGGCTTTGTGAACACCGGGCTTCTGGAGTATCTACGGGGCCAGGGCAAACGGTTTCTGCTCACGGCTGGATTGGTGACCTCCACCTGTGTGCTCTTCACCACAGTCTCAGGGGCGCAGAGCGGCTTCTTGGCGGCTGTCATTGACGACTGCTGCGCTGACGAGCCACTGGCACATCAGCAAACGCTCGATAGGTACCAGTTCATCTTCGACCGGACGACGGTGGAGACCATACCCGACCGCCACGGGGAGTGGCTGGCAGAGCTGGAGAAGCTTGATGAGCTCCGGGCCGGGACCCAGAAGCCGCCAGGCGTTTAGCCAGCGGTGGCGGGTTGCTCCACACCACAGCACCGACACAGGATGGAAGTTGAAGAGGGGCCGCGGCAGCCCCACCACGAGCGCAAAGACCTTCTGCGATGGGCAGGTCTGACCTGCCTGCTGGTAGCGCTGGACCAGGTTACGAAGCTGGTCGTGCGCAGCAGACTCACCCCGGGAAGCACTCTTCCCATCTTGGGCGACATTCTGTCTGTGACCTTCATCCCAAACTACCGTGGCTTTTCGTGGTTTGTGCCGGTCCTGCCGGAATGGGTCGTTCCCCCTTTCCTGCTGTTGCGCCTGTTCGTCTTGGTCATGGCGTTCCCTGTGTACGAGTTCTATAAACGGTCCGGACGAGCAAGTGGGTGGGCGTGCGTGGCCTTGATTTGCATCTCGGCCGGGGCCATGGGGAACATACTGGACGACCTGTTTTTGCCCTACACCACAGATTTCATCCAGGTGTTTCAGTCGCCCAGTGCGAACTTCGCTGATCTGTGGTCCTTCGTCGGTGTTCTAGCTCTTCTATTCGAGGTCACCCTGCGGTGGAGGAGAACGAAGCCCCGTTGGCGAGGCTTCCGTTATCATTGGAAGAAGGCGACCCAGGTGAGACGGGCATTCTTTGGATTTCTGTTGCACTACTTCGGCAGAAAGCTGTGAACGGTCCGGCGGGCGCGTCCAGCACACCGGTGGGCCGGTCTGGCGCCGGTGGCCCTGTCTTGCGCCCCTGCGGCGGTCGAGTGTAGAGTGGGGCAGCCAACTGATGGCAGGAGGGAGGTATTTACTATGGGTGAGAGTGTCCTTCTCGGAAGAGGCCGCCGGATCCTCGAGCTGCCTTGGGAGACGTGGGAGCAGCACCTGGCCCAGGTTCCCCAACACAGCGGAGACAGACACCGCTTCATGACGGAAGAACATCAGCGGGTGCGGTACTTTGTGGTGAGGGAACTTCCGCTCAGGGGAAAGGCTGTCACACCGCAGGAGATCTCCGAGGCCTTGAGCATGCCTCCGGAGCAGGTCGAGGCCATCCTCGACGAGTTGGAGAGGAAGCTGTTCTTCCTGGTCCGCAACCAGCAAGGGGCTGTCTCGTGGGCTTACCCCGTTACGATAGAGCCCACGCCCCATCACCTCAGCTTCAGCTCCGGCGAGCGGTTGTACGCCGCTTGAGCGGAAGACGCGATAGCGACGCCCTTCGTGCAGGGGCGACTACGACAAGAGCATCTGACGGTGACCATCGAGACGGTGTGCGCACACAGCGACCGGCCTATGCGCATCACCTTGGACAGCGAGATGAAGGTCTCCATTGACGATCAAGGCGCCGAGCCGCTGGTGTTTATGCCACAGGTTGATTGGGCGCATTTCTCCGAACCGAACATCATCGACGCCTATTGAAGGAACTCGATCTTCTTCTGGTCAGAAGAACAGGCGAGAGAGTACAGGACTGGCGTGGATCAGGTGGATGGCACGTACCTGACGCTGGAGCAGTGCGCTATTGCGATCCCCATCACTCAGGGGGCGCTCTTTGCGTTCGAGTAGAGTTTTGGCGTATCCTCACAATCGCTGCATCCTTGGGGTGGATGGCTGCCCGGCTCGCAGAGGGCAGCCTTTCACGTTATTCTCAGCTATAGAAAGGAGATGTCGTGAGTGGGAAGAGTCGAGCTACGGATTCAGTGGTGGGCGTGGTTGTGATAGGCAGTGTGGTGACGGGAGTTGCCGGCCTGATAGCCGCACTGTTTTCCTTCTTCAGCGCAGACTTTGCCGGGGCCGGAGTGCTCCTCATCGCTGCGGCCTTGTCCTTCGGACTGCTTGGTATCGCCGTCATGGGAAGGTAATGGTCATCGTCTAGTCAGACGCGGCAGAACGAGTGTGCCAGAGATGGCCACCAAGGGGATCGATGTGGCAAGCAGATCAAGGCCAAGAATCTGGACGACGAAGACATATGACACGGTCGCCAAGCAGTACGATTCTCTGATGAGAATCTTCTTCCCCTCGGGGGAGAAGGGGCGAGAGAGGATAGTGGAGAGACTGGGCACCGGGTCGGTGTTGGATGTGGCCTGTGGTACGGGGACGCTGCTGGCCCTGGCCCACGAGAAGGGATTGAAATGCTACGGCATCGACCTATCTCGAGGCATGCTCAGTCAAGCGAAGCTCAAGGTCCCCGGTGCTGAACTCACAGCGGCGAGTTTCTATAAATTGCCTTATCCCGATGGACACTTCGACTACGTGGTAGCCACTAACGCGCTGAGTGGTGTCTCCATCGATGCAGGTCGCGTGATCTCTGAGATGATCAGAGTCAACAAGAGTGGCGGTGAGGTCTACGTCGCCGAGTGGCCCCAGGCAGAGGAGGAGACCCTTACCGAGCGGCTGATGGTGATGCTGGCCAGTCTCAATGAGGATGCCCCCCAGGACTATCTGGGCATCTTCAGGGGCCTGGGATACGAGCCAGAAGTAGAGGTTCTGAGCAAGAGATACCACGTTCTCGGCATCACCAAACGGTGATCGACAGCCGCGCCGCCGGACAGGTCGCCGCAGGTGCACCCTGATCTTGCCCGCGGCAGGTGATACGGCGGCCATTGTGCGGCTGTGTTGACACCCCCTTTTAGAGGGGATATCTAGGGTGTCTCCCCCCAAGCGCAGACAGAAGGACAGCGCCAACGGTCCATAGGAAGGTGAAAGTAGTCATGAAAGTCAGAAAGAGTCTCCTGGCGGTAATGATCCTGGTCTCGTTCTGCTCCGCCGGCGAGCGAGCCCTTGCCGCACCAGCACCCCCTGAGCTTGTGGTGAACCACGGGAGCAAGCAGTGTGCCGAGTTTTGGGCTGGGGATGAGTGCTTTAGCTGCTCTGCCCCAGCAGGCTGGGAGATCCTGGGTAGGTTGCCCGAGGCTGAGTGCCCCGACGGCTATACTGAAGTGGAGATCGACCGTACGTGTTCAGCTCACAAGGTCGACTTTTGTTGCACTGAAGGTCACAGCGGAGCACCGGGTGACTGCGAGGACGTGGTCATCAACAGAGCAAAGGAGCAGTGTGCGTTTGTGGAGGACATCGGTGAGTGCCCGGCCCTTCCGAGGGGATGGGAGAGGCATGGGGTAGACTGCCCCTACTACGAGTGGGCTGATCAGGTCGACTGCTTTGAAAAAGACGGCGGCGGAACGGTGGAGGGCGGTGGTCTGATGGACAACGCTCGGATGATCGTAGCCTCTGTGCTTTGCCTGCTGGCCTGTTCGCTGCCTCTGGCAGTACTCCTCATCGTGCTGGGGGTCTGGCTGTGGAGGAGAAGGAGCAGTCCGTCACCCGAGGGCACGGGCCGATGAGTAGATGCCAGCGTGGACCCACGCCCGGGGACGGAATTCGGTTCGCTCCAAGCGGTTGGGCCAAGCACGGAGCCACAGGGCGGTGTTACCCTGGAGGTGGGTCTCTATGCCGACCGAAGTAAGGGGGATGATCTTCGACGTCGATGGGGTCCTGGAGTTCCAGGGCAGAGTCTGCCCCGGGGCGGTCGAAGCCATCGACGAGCTGAGGAAGAGGGGCATCGTCTTGAGATTCCTCACCAACAGCACTCTCAAGAGCCGTCGCTCGTGTGCCGAAGGGCTGAGGAAGAAGGGCTTTCAGGTCTTCGACGGGGAGGTGATCACCGCTTCGTACGCCACGGCGGTGTACCTCCGCGAGTTGAAACCCCGCTCCTGCTGGGTGATGCTGGAGAGGGAGGGACTCGAAGAGTTCAGGGACTTCCAGCAGGACCTGGAGGACCCCGAGTATATCGTCGTCGGGGACAACAGAAGTGTCTTCGATTTCGACCATTTGAACAAGGCTTTGAGACTGCTGCGCAATGGCGCGAAGCTGATCGGCATGCAGTCAGAGCTGACTGATACGAGTCTGGGAGAACCAGAACTGAACGTCGGTTCCTGGGCAGGGATGCTGGAGAGAGCGGCTGGGCTGACCGCGGTCTACATAGGCAAACCCAGTCCATACGTGTTCGACCTGACCATGAAGACCATGGGGTTGGACAAGAGTGAAGTGGTGATGGTGGGGGACAGGGTGTCCACCGACGTGAAGGGGGCAAAGGGCTACGGCGTCAGGTCAGCTTTATTGATGAATGGCGAGTTCGACGAGAGAGAGCTTGACGGAAGCATCGAGCCCGACTTCTTGCTGGAGTCGGTGGCGGACGTGTTGGAGGTGTTGGAGTGATGAGCAGGGGGGGCGCGGTTTGACGAGTGCCAAAAGGGATGGTATGATTCCTTCTCGCATCCGGCAGCGCGAGTGAAGCTTGCGCCCGTGGCCACTCTGCCGGCGATGGTTGACGATCTCACGCTGCAACTTCCCTGATCCCTCGTGGCCGAATTGAGAAGCGGACTTGGTATGGCGAATTGCCCCCTTCTGTGGTCGCTCTGCACGGGACCGCAAATCTCCCCCTTGAGCAAACACCATTGGTGTTGCGCTTTTGGTCCACGATCGGGCTCTGCCGGCAGAAGGGCTTCTACTGGAGAAACCAGTGCGTTGTACGTATTGCGATAGTAGCGTTCCCGATGATTCCCTGGCTTGCCCCATCTGCGGGTTCGGGGTAGGGGGCAGGCAAGAGCGCAAG
>Ga0307379_10013962_pt1 | contig 10386 bp, 11 predicted proteins | sample UN2MG_FD_202237 | JGI IMG/M metagenome (GOLD analysis project Ga0307379, IMG submission 202237) | Soil microbial communities from Risofladan, Vaasa, Finland - UN-2 | ecosystem: Environmental > Terrestrial > Soil > Coastal area > Acid sulfate soil | place: Finland: Risofladan, Vaasa | collected... | reverse complement strand
CCCGGCGTGCACACGGTGAGGGTGCAAGTCCTGGGGGATGAAGACGCCGTCCTCGCCGACCAGACGACCGCCTTCATGGTCTCCCCAACCGAATCCGAATCATCCCCCGTCGACTCGAGCGACGATCTGTGAGGCGCAGCACGGCACCGGCCCGCGCTCCGATCGGAAGTCGCACACAGTAGAAGCTGTTTCATAACCCGCCGAGGCGGGTTATGAAACAGTGGCACAAGCCGCCAGGCTCCAGCAGGCGCATTTCATGCCAGCGTCTCCAGCGGACAGCCGGGCGAGTGAGGGTTGTGAAATGCGCTCTAAGGACCTGCCGGCATGGACGGGATCCGCCCGGACACAGTCGTCCTGAACTGGCTCATAGCGCTCCCCTTCTTCGTCGGCGCGGGCGCCGCTCTTTTCCCTCGTCTCAGCCTCCCGGTCCACTCGGAGGCGGAGGCCGAATCGCTGCGAACGGGGCCGTTCCTCCTCGGCGCGGTCGCATCGCTCATGGGAGTCGGACTCGGGATCTCGCTTCTCCCTGCGGTCCTGGGAGGCACTCCCCTCACGGTGGACTACTGGTGGACCACAGACCTGTACCATCTGCGGTTCCAGGCAGACGCCCTTTCGGCTCCCCTGGTGATCGCGATCTGCGGCTTGGGCGTGCTCATCCACCTCTACCTGGCCGGGCTGCCGGCACTGTCGCTCCCTCATTACCGAGCGGCTCTCCTCCTCGCCGCACAGGGAGGCGCCGCCGCCGCCTGCCTCAGTGCCGACATCATCGTCCTTTTCTTCTTCTTGGAGCTCACCCTCGTCGCCCTCTGGCTCCTTACCTTTATTGATAGCAGGGAGGCGGCGAACGGGCTGCTGGCGGCGGCTCACGTTGGCGGCCTGCTCGTGCTGGGTGCCGTGCTTCTCATGTGGCAACGGTCGGGAGACACCTCGACCGCTGTGCTCCCCCTCCTCCTGACGACGGCAGAGCCCGAAGCGCTACGCACGATAGCCCTGCTCCTGCTCCTCGGGATGCTGCCCAAGATCACGTCCATCCCAGCCCACGGATGGCTCCCCGATCTCGCCGGCGCGGCTCCCCGCCTGGCGCTGGCGCCGGCGCTTCTCCTGCCGTTGGCAGGGGGCGCCTCGCTGCTCCGCCTGCTTCCCGGCACCATCGTCGTGGCGCTCGTGCCGGCGCTCGGTGCGATCGCCCTGTTGCTCGGCGTCGCCAGCCTCTGGTGGGGAGCGATCCGCGCCTGGATGGCCCCCAGTTTGCTCCAGCTCGCCGCCTGGCTGACCGTCGCCCAGTCGGGATTCTCGCTCATCGCCATCGGCGCCGCCGCCAGCCCGACGGCCCCGCCCGAGCTCGTCAGAGCGGCTGCCCTCCACCTGCTGGCGGCTCCCGCCGCTCTCGTCGCCGCCTGGAGCGGAGCCTGTATCATCAGGGCGCGGTTCGGCACCGACTCCATTGCCGATCTCAGCGGCCTCCTGCGGACAGGGCTGCTTCCCCTCGTCGCGCTGTTTCTGGGCGGTCTCTCTCTCGCCGGGGCGCCGATGCTGCCGGGCTTCCAGGTCCAGAAGCTGCTCGTGTCCGGGCTCGTCCACGACGGCCGCCTCTGGTTCGCCATCGTGATCGTTGCGGCCGATCTCCTCATCGCCGTGGCGGTCCTCGATGCGCTCAGGCGCATCGGGCCGCGGCGCGAATCCCCGCCCACTGCGCGCTGGCAATCGGCCTGGCTTTCGGCCAATCTCTTTCTCGGAAGCGCCGCCCTCCTCGCCGTCGGCCTCAGCTCGGGGCCGCTGGGCGAGTGGACCCAGACGGTCCTGCGCAGCGTTCTCTCCATCTCTAGGAGCGGTCTCTTCGTTTCGCCATGAGCGAGCCATCTTCAGTGGTCACCATTGTATCCAGCGGGCTTGCCGCCGGGGGGGCGATACTCCTCGTGGCGGCCACCGCCTGGGCGGCCCGGCCGCGGAGGCGCTCCGAGAAGGCGGAGGAGGCGGCCCCGGGCGCGGCCGCCGCTCGAAGCTTCGCCTGGATCGTCATCGCGGGCATGGCCTACTCGCTGCTGGCACTCGCGGCCGCCGTGCGCGCGCCCGAGACCGATGGACTCCGCGCCTCCATCCTTCAGCTGCTGGCGGTGCTTCTGGCGGCCGGCCTCGGCGGCCTCGCCATGTCGGGCGCGCCCGACGAGAACGGCGGGCGGAGTCCGCTGGCATCGGCCGCCGTCTTCGCCGCCTGGCTCAGCCTCGTGGGACTGCCGCCGGCAGTCGGCTTCCACGGAAAGATCCTCGTCTACCGCGCCCTGCTGGCGGCGGGATGGGAATGGCTCGCCGTGATCGCGGTGGCGGGCACCGCCGCCGCGCTCATCCCTGCCTTCTGGGCACTCAGCTCCTACCGCTCGGGGCCGCTTCGAGGCCTGCGCGCCGTCCTGGCGGTTGCCTTGCTCATCGCCGTCGTGCTCCTCGGCCTCTACCCACAGGTTGGGCTGCTGGCCGCCACGCCGCTGGCAGGGCTGGCTTCGGGGGGGTGACTCGGGGGTTGCAATGCCCCTCGGTATCTGGTAGGGTTACCTGTCTCCGGCGGGGGAGACGGGGGGTACATTCTAGAGGCGGGCAGGTGTTTTAGCGCGCCCCATGGCGGTGGGGATCCGCATCTGCCCAGTTGCGTTCGGCTTCTAGGAGCGCTCGCGTGCTTCGGGAGTCGGCGCCAAGGGGTTGACGCTGACAAGGAAAACGCTCGTACCAACGACCGCAGCTCTCTTCGCGCTTCTGATCTCGGCCGCGTTTCTCGCTCACAGCGACCCAACATGTGTCGCTGGCGAACAGTGCATTCGCTCGGACGAGGCGGCCGACCAGAGCGCACCCGCGGACCCGGACCCCGTCGCCGGTGACGGCGGCTCCACGGACGAAGCCGAGGCGACCTACGTCGTCCGACCGGGAGACACCCTCTCAGGGATCGCCCAGAGCCATGGCCTCGCCGCGCGTGCGCTGGCGGAGTTGAACGGCCTTCGCATTGACTCCCTCCTTCACATCGGCATGGAGCTGGCCCTCCCGAAAGCCGCTCCCGCCCCCGAGAAGCCGAAGCCGCAGTTCTACGTCGTCCGGAAGGGCGACAGCCTCTGGCGGATCGGGCGCCGATACGGCACGACGGCGCCGGTTCTGGCGGAGATGAACGGCCTTCGTCTCAAAGCGATCCTTCCAGTGGGCCTGCGTTTGCAAGTGCCCTCCGGCGAAGGCGGCGGACCGGCATCTCATGGCGACGGCGACAGCCTCGTCGAGACGGCTCTGAATTACCGCGGGGTCCGCTACCGCTGGGGCGGCATGACCACCCGTGGCATGGACTGCTCCGGGCTCGTGGCGCGGGTGCTCAACCTTCACGGCATCGATGCCCCCCACAATTCCAGGGCACTCTACAAGATCGGCAAGTCCGTCTCTCGCGCCCGTCTCCAGCCGGGCGACCTGGTGTTCTTCAACACCACGGGGCGCGGAATTTCCCACGTCGGTCTCTACATCGGTGAGAGCAAGTTCATCCACGCTTCGAGCAGACGGGGGCAGGTCAGAGTCGACAGCCTCACGGATGGCTACTACGACCGCAAGTACGTGGGCGCCCGCCGCGTCGAGTAGCTGGGAGGCACTCGACCCCGCCTCAGGTAGCCCTAGGTGGGCACTGTGGGGGGAGGTTCGCGGCGCGCGGCAGAGAAGTGATCCCCAACTCTGTGGCGAGTTGGTAGCCAATTGTCCGACATCATCCTGCGCGTTGAACAGCTCCTCGAAGCCCGGGATCTCCCGCCGCCGGAGTACATGACAGAGCGGGCCGCCGGCATGGACCTGCGCGCCGCTGTTACCGAGCCTGTCACGCTCACTCCAGGCGCCTTCGCAGTCGTTCCCACCGGCATCCGGGTGGCGATCCCTGCCGGCTTTGAAGGGCAGGTGCGCCCACGCAGCGGATTGGCCGCGAAGCACGGCATCAGCGTCGTCAACTCCCCCGGCACGATCGACGCCGATTACCGGGGCGAAGTCTGCGTCGTGCTCATCAACCAGGGGCGCGAGCCATTCGTCGTCAACCGGGGAGATCGCATCGCCCAGCTCGTGATTGCACCCGTCGCTCGGGCAAGGGTTCAGCTTGCCGAGAACCTCGACGACACCGACCGCGGCAGCGGCGGGTTCGGACACACGGGGCGATGAGGGGCTCCGACGTGCCCGCTTTTGTCATAGGGATCGGAGGCGGCAGCGCCGCCGGCAAGTCCGCCGTCGCAGAGGAGCTCCAGAGCCTGCTCAAGCCGCTGCGCGTGTGCCTCATAAACCAGGATCGCTACTTCCTGACCGGGGAGCGCCTTCCCCAGCACGCGGCGCCCGGCGGAGGCCGAATCTGGCCCGATCACAACCACCCGGACTCGTTCGACTTCCCCAGCCTTCGCCGCGACCTCCAGGCTGCCCGCGAAGGCAAGGCCGACATCATCGTTGTGGAGGGCATCCTGGTGCTGCACGACCCCTCCCTCCGCGCGCTGATGGACCTGAAGCTGTTCGTCGATGCGGAGGCCGACGAGCGGATCGTCCGGCGTATCAGACGCAACGTCGCGCGGGGATACGACCTGGACGGGATCTGCGGCTTCTATCTCGATTCCGTGCGCTACCGGCACCGCGAGTTCTGCGAGCCCACTCGCTCTCACGCCGATCTCATCGTTCCCGGAGGAATCCACGAGGGCGATCGCAGGAAGGCGCTGCTTCTGGATGTCTGTCAGCGCGTCCGTACGGCGCGAGGGGGGAGCCCCGTCGGCTCCGAGGACCTTCGAGCCGCCGGAGAGCCGGCCCATGAGTGAGATGCGGAAGCTCTACGCCGACCTCCATATCCACATCGGCCGCACGAGCGCCGGGCGGCCCGTGAAGATCACCGCCGCCCGCGACCTCACCTTCGAGAACATCGCCAAGGAGTGCGCCACCCGAAAGGGCATCGACATTGCCGGTGTCGTGGACTGCGGCTCGCCGGCCGTCATGCAGGACATCGACGCGCTCGTGGAGTCGGGCGAGATGGTCGAGCTACCCGGCGGCGGCCTCCGCTACCGCGAGGCCACGACCGTCATCCTCGGGTGCGAGCTGGAGACCGTCGAGGAGGACGGCTCCGCCTCCCATCACGTGTCGTACTTCGCCACGAGAGACCAGCTCGAGGTCTTCGTTGGATTCCTCCGGCGGCTCGTCACTAACCTCGACCTCAGCTCCCAGCGCTGCCGCGTGCCCGCGCGCGAGCTGCTCCGCATGGCGCAGACAGCCGGCGGCGTGTTCCTCCCCGCGCACGCTTTCACGCCCCACAAGAGCCCCTACGGGAGCTGCGTGCGGCGGCTGTCGGACATGTTCGGAGACGACGGCCTGACGCAGCTCGCTGCCCTCGAGCTCGGCCTCAGCTCCGATAGCCATCTCGCCGACCGGATCGCCGAGATCGCCGACCTCACCTTCCTCTCGAACTCCGACGCTCATTCGCTCCCGAAGATCGCCCGCGAATACAACGTTCTCCGTGTGGCAGAGCCGAGCTTCCAGGAGGTAGTCTGGGCGCTGCGCCGGGAGAAGGGCCGGAGCGTGGTGGCGAACTACGGATTGGACCCCAGGCTCGGCAAGTACCACCGCACGTTCTGCCTCGGGTGCGAGCAGATCGCCCTCGATCCACCCCCGGCGCTTCGCTGCTCCATCTGCGGAGATGACCACATCGTCAAAGGCGTGCTCGACCGGATCGCCGAAATAGCGGATTACCCGGAGCCGCGGCCGCCGGATCACCGGCCGCCGTATCAGTACCAGGTTCCCCTGCAGTTTCTGCCGGGGATCGGAGCCGTGTCGCTCGGGAAGCTGCTCAATCGCTTTGGCACTGAAATGCGCGTGTTGCACGAAACCGAGGAGACAGAGCTGGAGCTCGTCGTGGGCAAGAAGCTCGCCGGCATGATCGTCCAGGCGCGCCAGGGCACGCTTCCGCTGCTGGCCGGCGGGGGCGGTCGCTACGGCAAGGCGGTCGCGCACGGCTCTGAGACTCAGATCTCGATGGGGTTGTAGCAGTGGCCGGCCTCTTCATAACGATTGAGGGCATCGACGGCTGCGGGAAGACGACGCAGGCACGCCTGCTCGTGGACTGGCTCGCCGGCCTGGGCTACCGGGTGCAGGCCGCGCGTGAGCCCGGCGGCACCGAGGCCGGGATGCAGCTCCGGGATCTGGTCCTCTCCCCCGAACGCTCCATCTCCCCGGAGGCGGAGCTGTTCCTCTACCTGGCAGACCGAGCGATCAACGCCTCGGAGGTGGTCCGGCCCGCCCTTGCCGAGGAGCGCATCGTGGTGTGCGAGCGCCATACGGACTCCACACTCGCCTACCAGGGCTACGGCAGAGGCCTCGACATGGAGCTTCTGCGCCGTCTCAACGCGATGGCTACCGGCGGCATGAAGCCGGACCTTACGCTGGTTCTGGACCTTCCGGCGTCGAAGGTGCGACTGGACGAGGCGAGGCTGGATAGGTTAGAATCAGAGGGATGTGAGTTTCTGGCTCGCGTCGGCCAAGGCTTTCGGGAGCTGGCGGCCGCGGAGCCGGATCGGATGAAGTTGATCGACGCCTCGGGAGACGTCCAAGAGGTCCACGAACGTATCGTCGCTGGCGTCGGCGAGCTGGTGGCGAACCGGCCGCCGTCCTGAGCGAGGAATAGGGAGGGGCCATGAAACTCGTCATTGCAGTTGTCCAGGACAAAGACCAGCGCAAGGTGACGGATGCGCTGCTGGAGCGAGGTTACAAGTTCACGAACATCGCCAGCACCGGCGGGCTCCTTCGGGAGGGAAACGTCACCTTCCTGATCGGTATCGACGAAGACCAGGTGGACGATGTGATCCAGGTGATCGGCGATCACTCCAAGACGCGGGAGCAGCTGGTGAACCTCTTCCCTCCCACCATCGAGCCAATAGGCACCTGCATCCCCAATCCGGTGAAGGTGCAGGTCGGCGGCGCCACCGTTTTCGTGCTGGACGTCGAGCGGTCGCAGAAGCTCTGACGGGACGCGAGACACTTGAGACTTGAGGATCTCGTCGGACAAGAGAGAGCAGTCGCCGTTCTCCGCAATGCCCTGCGGCGCGATCGAGTCGCGCACGCCTATCTCTTCTCCGGCCCCGAGGCCGTCGGCAAGTCCACCGCCGCGTTCCTCTTCGCGCAGGTCCTCAACTGCGAGAGGGATGGCGACGAAACGCCCTGCGGGACGTGCCGCTCCTGCAAGCTGATCGAGCGCAGCAGTCACCCGGACGTTCGCCTTGTGACCGTTGGCGCCGACGCCCGCGGCCGGCGGCGGAGTGAGATCAGCATCGACCAGATTCGCCAGAACCCGCGGAAGCCGCGGGAGACCCCGCCTCCACTCATCCAAGATGCATCACTCAAGGCGGCGATGGGCCCATACAAGGTCTATCTGATAGACCCGGCCGACCGCATGAGGGCCGAGGCGAGCAACGCGCTCCTCAAGCTTCTCGAGGAGCCGCCGCCGCACGTGGTGATCATCTTGGTCACCTCCGAGCCATCGGGCCTCCTGCCCACCGTGGTTTCCCGCTGCCAGCAGGTGCTTTTCCGGCTCGCCGGCAGCGACGATATCGAGGAGCACTTGGTGAAGCTCGGCACCGCGCCCGCGGTCGCGACCTCCCTGGCGAGGCTCTCGGGCGGCCGCATCGCCTGGGCCATCCGCGGGGCGCGACGTCCCGAGCTGCTCGAAACTCGAACAGCGCTGCTGGACGTCTGTGCCGACATCGGACGTCACGGCATCCCGGCGAGCGTGCGCATCGCCGAGGAGATCAAGCTGCGAGCCGCTCAGCTCGCCCAAGCCGACTCCGAGGCAGAGCAGCAGGGGGAGGGGGAGGATGAGGCTACGCCCGCAGCGGTGGCAGGAGATCGAGCCGTGCGCGAGGAGCTTCCCTGGTGCCTCGATATCATGGTATCCTGGTACCGGGATTTGCTGGCGATTGGGGAGGGGAGCCCTCTCCTCAACCCGGACTACGAAAAAGCTTTGAAGAGGCAGTTCCGACCGCAGCTCGTCGCCCAGTCGCAATGCGCGGTCGAGAGCATACTGGAGACGAAGCACGCCATCCAGCGAAATGCCAATATAGACGTTGCACTTGAGTCCCTCGTGATCGGGCTCGTCGGAGCGTGCGACTGAGCCGTCCGCGCCCACTCCGTCAATACTGGGGGGGAGAGCCTATGAGAAGCTGCGGTCTGTCGCTGATTCTGCTCGTGCTGGTGGTCGCCAATGGGTACGCTTTATGGGAGATCCACCAGATACGCGTTATCCTCACCGAGGTGCGTGCCGATGTGCGTCAGAGCCGGCGGCTTGACGGTGACTCGATGGCGGACGTCGCCCGCGACGCGGCGGATGCTATTGGGCGAGGTGAGTTGGACCGCGCGCAGGCGGACCTCGAGCGTTTCGGCGAGCTTCTGGAGCAGACCGGGAAGATGGCAGACCAGCAGCGTCAGCGGCTCATACGGCAGCTCGAAAGAACCCGAGAGTCGATTGCTCAGGGCAGCTCCAAGGCGAACGAGGAAATGGGGAATCTGGTGCGTATGCTGTCCCGCGACGGCGAGCGAAAAGCCGCCGATTCGGATTGATGCAGGAATGGGAAACCAGAAGGTCGCCCGACGTGTCTAACTGAAGCGACAGGATCGATTGCCGCGGCGCCCGAACACAGTTCGAGGCCTACGGCATACGCACGCAGGAGGAAAGGGATGTACACGAAGCAACCGAGTTCCGGAAAACGCATTGCCAAGATCGTCTGGCCGATTGGGTTAGCTATCATACTCCTTGCTGGAGCCGCCGCCCTTACGTGGATGGCACATCCGCAGCAGGGAGCCGCCGAAGCGGCGTCCGTCGATCTCTCCAGCCTCGAGGCGGTGCAGGCCGGATTCAACTGGATGGCCGATCAGGTGAAGCCCGCGGTCGTCTTCATCGAAGTCGAGCAGAAGCCTCGCGGCGGGGATGTCGCCACCCAGCAGGGGCCTCAGATACCGGATCCACTGCGAGACTTCTTCGGCAGAGACTTCCCCTTGCCAGAGAAGCCGAGGCAGCGAGGCCCGTCCATGGGCCAGGGCTCTGGCGTCATCATCGACCCCGACGGATACATCCTCACGAACAACCATGTCGTGGGATCCGCAGCCAAAGTGACCGTCCATCTCGCCAACGGCGAGACACATCCGGCCGAGGTGACCGGAACCGATGCTCTCACCGACCTTGCTGTCATCAAGATTCAGTCGGACCATTCACTCCCGTCTGCGAAGTTGGGCAACGCCGCCAACGTCAAGGTTGGCTCCTGGGCGATGGCCATCGGCTTCCCCTTCGGTGGTCAGCGCTATGGCGGCCGCTTCGACGAGGCCCTGCGATATGAGCCCACTGTGACGGTTGGCGTGATCAGCGCCATCGAGCGGCAGCTCGAATCAGATATCCCGGGGAGGCCCTTCAGGAACCTGATACAGACCGACGCGCCAATCAACCCCGGCAGCAGCGGCGGTCCCCTCGTCAACATTCAGGCGGAGATTATCGGCATCAACCAGGCGATCTTCACCAGCGGGCCGGTGGGCGGCAACATCGGCGTCGGATTCGCCATACCCATTGACGAAAACACCAAGTCCGTCATCGAGTCGCTCAAGGGAGGCGAGCCTGTCGTGCGTGGCCAGCTCGGCGTCCTCGTCGCGCCGCTGACCCCGACCCTCAAGTCGGTATATGGAGCGGAGCAGGGCGTCTTCGTGGAGGAAGTGCAAGATGACACTCCTGCCTCCCGCGGAGGCCTCAAGGCGGAAGACGTGATCGTGCGCTTCGGCGGCAAGGAAGTCTCCTCCGTCGACCAGTTCGTCACCGCGGTGCAGAACACGAAGCCGGGGAAGACCGTCAACATGGATGTTCTCCGCGACGGCAAGAAGGTCTCTCTGAAAGTGACCGTCGAAGCTCTCTCTCTGGAAGCTACGGAAGCGAAACCAAAGAGAGCCGTGGGGGATAAGCTGGGAGTCACGGTTGAAGACATCCCGGCCGATCAGCTCCGTGAGACAGGGCTGCCCGGCGGTGTACTCGTCCGGTCGGTTAACCCGGCAGGGCAGGCGGCTCGATCTGGCATACAGGCCGGAGACGTCATCGTGAAGATCAACCGCCAGCCGATCAGCGATATCGCCTCCTATGAGCGTGCGACGGAGCAACTCAAGAAAGGCGATGCCGTCGCCCTGAGAGTCTGGCGAGCGAACCGAATGTACACGGCACAGATCGAGCGGCTGGAGGAGTAGAGAACGCCCGGCAGAAGGCCCTTTCGCACCGGTTTACAAAGAATCGGCCCTGTGCTATAATGCGGCTACGACGCGGGGTAGAGCAGTCAGGTAGCTCGTCGGGCTCATAACCCGGAGGTCGCAGGTTCGAATCCTGCCCCCGCTACCAAG
>Ga0307379_10013961_pt1 | contig 10386 bp, 7 predicted proteins | sample UN2MG_FD_202237 | JGI IMG/M metagenome (GOLD analysis project Ga0307379, IMG submission 202237) | Soil microbial communities from Risofladan, Vaasa, Finland - UN-2 | ecosystem: Environmental > Terrestrial > Soil > Coastal area > Acid sulfate soil | place: Finland: Risofladan, Vaasa | collected... | reverse complement strand
GTGACGGCCCGGTCCTTGCCGGTCATGTCGGTGAGGCGGGCGGAGAGGACGTCGGCGTCGGCGCGCCGCTCCACCTGGCACTCCCCGCGCAGCCACAGCGCCTCGCCGGCGTCGAACGTCACGAAATCCGACCCCGCTGCCACGTCGCGCACCAGAAACTGCGCGGCGGCCGGCGCCTTCAGCCGCACGGGCACGCCGTCGAACAGGGCGGCGCCCTCGGGCACCTTCATGGCCACCAGTTGCGGGTCCTTGAAGGCGGCCTTGCCGGCGTGGCCCCTCAGCAGGAGGTAGTACGAGAGGTGCTTGACGGGTTTGGCGGGGAAGACCACGACCTCGGCCCGCTGCCAGTCGTGCGTGCCGGTGCGGAAGGGGCCGATCTGGCCCCGGCAAGGGGTGCCGTCCTGGTAGAGGAGATCGAGGTAGAGGGAGTAATCGGCGTCGGCCCCGCCGCCGACGCCCTCGGCCTTGCTGAAGGCGGTGGCGACGATGGGCTCGGGCTCGGCCTGGTTCAGGACGACGGTCTGGCACACGCCGCGCCGGGCGGCCGCGTCGGCGCCATTGTCGCACACGAAGACCTCGCCGTCGCGGGCGAAGCCTTGGTCGTAAGGCCGCCAGGCGTCGGCCTTGAGGAGGTTTTCGCCGGCCGGCTTCAATCGCTCCATCGCCACGCCGGCCACGAGGGGGCCTGCGACAATCAGGAGGACGAGGGCGGCGACGACGGGCAGGCACAGAGACGGCGTTGGTCGCGGCATGGCGTGGCCTCGCTTTCGGCTGCGACACGGGGGCGCGGCGTGCGTCCATCTTATCGCAGTGGAGCGGCGTGCGGCACGGTATTTTCATGACACGTTGCGGCGCGCAGCGTAGAATAGAGGTCGGGCAGGGGGAGATGGGCCGGGAGAGTCGCCCGCATGAGACCGCATCCGAGCGTGCTGCTGACCATCGTGCTGGCCTGCGGCGTCGTGGCGGCGGCCGAGAAGGCCCCGGCAACCCGCGACGAGGCCCTGGCGCAACTCGATTTCCGGCAGGTCATCCGCGCGGCCAAGGACAAAGTCTTCCCGGCGGTCGTCTACATCAAGGTCATCCAGGAGAGCCACGAGTCCGGCCGCAAGGTCTCCTCCGAGGTGGCCGGCAGCGGCGTCATCATCTCGCCCGACGGCGACATCCTGACGAACTGGCACGTCGTCGACAAGGCCGTCGAGGTCCGGTGCCTGCTGTACGACGGCCGGGCCATGACGGCCAAGGTCGTCGGGTCCGACAAGGACACCGACCTGGCGCTCGTCCGGCTGAAGGTTCCGGCCGACGCCGGCACCGTGCCGCACGCCGTCCTGGGCGACTCGGGCGTCCTCATGGAGGGCGACTTCGTCATGGCGATGGGCGCCCCGTGGGGCCTGTCGCGGAGCGTCTCGATCGGCATCGTGTCGTGCACGCGTCGGTTCCTGCCCCTGAACAGCGAGTACAGCCTGTGGATTCAGACCGACGCGGCCATCAGTCCGGGCAACTCCGGCGGGCCGCTCGTCAACACCGACGGCGAGGTCGTCGGCATCAACACGCTGGGCGTGCTCTTCGGCGGCGACATGGGGTTCGCCGTGCCGAGCGACACCATCCGGCACATCGTCGGCCAGATTCGCGAGGTCGGCCGGGTCAACTGGTCGTGGACGGGCCTGCAACTCCAGCCGCTCCGCGACTTCGGTCGCAACATGTACTTCGAGGGCACCGAAGGCGTCATCGTGGCCGAGGCCGACCCCGACAGCCCCGCCCACGAGGCCGGCATCCGGGCACGCGACCGCCTCCTCAAGATCGGCGGCCAGGCCGTGGCCGCCCTCACCGAGGAGGACCTGCCCGCCGTCCGGCGCGTCCTGGGCCTGTTGCCCAAGAACCAACCGACCCGCATCGACCTCGTGCGCGGCGGCCAGGCGATGTCCGTCGAACTCGTGCCGCGCGAGAAGGGCAAGGTCGAGGGCGACCAACTCGACTGCCCGCGCTGGGATTTCACCGTCCGCGAGATCAACCAGTTCGACAACCCCGACCTCTTCTTCCACCGCAAGCAAGGCGTCTTCGTGTTCGGCGTCAAGGAACCCGGCAACGCCGGCATCGCCGGCCTCCGGCCGCTGGACATCCTCCTGAAGATCGACGCACGCGACGTGACCACCCTCGACGATGTCCGGCAACTCCACAAAGACGCCCTCGGCCACTTGGCCCAGCGGCACCGCGCCATCGTGACCGTCTTGCGGAACGGTCTGGTGCGGCAGGTGGTGCTCGATTACCAGCGGGACTACGAGAAGGAATGACCACTGCCATGCGCGACCGACCCTCCATCCTCGCCCGGCGTCTGGCGCCGGTGCTCGCGCTCCTGCTGCTGGCCGGTTGTGCGGCGACGCGGACCGACGTGGCCCGGCAGGCGGCGGTGGCCGAGTCGCTCGCGGCCTCGCTCGTCCGCGTCCAGTACACCCTGCGCTACGACAAGGGCGAGGTGCCCGAGACCGGCCAGTCGGCCCTCGAGGAGGAACGGCCGCTCGAGTCGGCGGGGTTCCTGGTCTCGCCGACCGAGGTGATGACCGACGACCTCCGCATCCATCCGCGGTTCGTCGAGCGCGTGGCCGTGTGCCTGGGCGACGACGTGGTGCCCGCGAGCCTGGCCGGGTGGGGCACGCGGCACAACGCGGTGCTGGTGCGGCTGGAGCGGCCGCTGCGGGGCGGCAAGCCCATCGAGTTCGACGCCGCCAAGGAGCCGCCTTACCTGGAGATCCGCTACTACGAGCGCGGCGGCGAGTGGGAGACCCTGGTGCGCGGCTTCGCGCCGGCCCTGGTGGTCCGCGACGGCCAGGTGGGCCAGGCGACGGGGTTCGGCGGTCTCCACATGCCGGTCGGCGGCGCCTCGCTCGTGACCGACGCCCAGGGCGCGGCCGTCGGCCTGGTCATGCAGCCGGACCTGCCGGCCGACGATTCCTGGAAAGGGCCGCCGCTCGCCTGGCCCCTTTACTCCGACCAGGAGCGGACCGAGATGATCGAGACCGTCCGCCAGCGATGCGACGCGGCCCTGGTGCGCGTGACCATCCACCTGCGGAGCCCCAAACGCGAGACCGGCAGCCGGTACCGCGGACGCGACGACACCGACAGCGCCACCGAGATCCACGCCACCGGCGTCGTGCTCGAGGGCGGACGGGTCCTCGTCCTGGCGAACCTGCGGCCCACCGTCACGGCGCGGCTGGAGCGCCTGACCGTCCGCACCGAGGCGGGCGAGACCGTCGGGGCCGCGTTCGCCGGGTCGCTGACCGATTACGGGTGCCTGGTGGCCACGCTCGATAAACCGTTGGCCGCCGCGATGGCCCTCTCGGACGTGCCCATCCAGCAGTGGCGCAGCGCCCTGCTACCGTCGGTCGAGGTTCGCCTGCACGGCGAGAACCGCACGGTCTACTTCGACCACGAGCGTTTCTGGCGGCTGGAGGCGGGCTGGCGCGGGCAACTGGAACTGCGGACCGTGGGCCGCGACCGGCAGGGGTTCCTCTTCGACCCCGACGGCCGCCTGGTGGCCCTGCCCCTGGCGCGGCGGCAGAAGGTGGCCACCGAGCGGCGGTGGTCGTCGGACCAGCCGGCCCTGGTGCCGGTGGCGCGGCTGGGGCCCATCCTGGGCGACCTGGCCAAACACACCGATCCCAGCAACGTGCCGCTGACCGAGGACACCGAGCAGCGCCTGGCGTGGCTGGGCGTCATCCTCCAGCCGCTCAACCGCGACCTAGCCCGGGCGAACAACGTGGCCCAGTGGACGAGCGACGGCGAGAGCGGGGCCATCGTCTCGTACGTGTATCCGGGGTCGCCGGCGGCCGCGGCCGGCGTCGTGCCCGGCATCATCCTGCTGCGCCTCCGCGCCGAGGGCCGGGCCGAGCCCATCGAGGTCCGCCTGGAAGACCACTACGACCGCGGGCCGTTTCCGTGGGACCGGATGGACGAGGTGCCCGAGACGTATTACGACCGGATTCCGCCGCCGTGGCCACCGGCCGAGAACGGGTTCACGCGGGCGCTGACCGACCTGGGATTCGGCCGGCGGTTCGAGGCCGATTTCTTCATCGACGGCCAAGTGGTCTCGAAGACGCTCGAGGTGACGCCCAGCCCGCCGCACTACGATTCCGCCCCGCGGTACAAGACCGAGGCCCTCGGCCTGACCGTCCGCGACCTGACGTACGAGGCACGCCGGTACTTCCAGAAGGCCCCGGACGAGCCCGGCGTCATCGTCTCGAAGGTCGAGCCGGGGTCGAAGGCCTCCGTCGCGGGCATCAAACCGTACGAGATCGTCACGCACGTCAACGGCCGGCCGGTGATGACCGTCAAGGACTTCGCCGAGGCCGTCGGCGCCGCCGGCGAGCTGCGCCTCTCGGTCAAACGCATGATGCAGGGCCGCGTCGTCAAGATGAGCCTCGACGACCAGCCCCCGCCCGCTACAGTTCCCGAACCACCGCCTCCAGACCCTTGATCCACGCGTGGGCCGGGTCGTCGAACGGGCACATCACCCGGCCCGTCCCCGCCATCAGCCACAGGTAATACACCTGGTACCCCGGCGCGGCGGCCACCGGATGGTACCCGCGCGGCAAAATGACGACGTCGTCGTGCTCGATGGCGTACGATTCGTCGAGGCGGCGGTCGTCGGTGTAGACGCGCTGGAACCCGAACCCCTGCGGCGGGTCGACCTGGAAGAAGTAAATCTCCTCGAGGTCCGCCTCCAGCGGCAGGCGGTCCTCATCGTGCCGGTGCGGCGGATACGACGACCAGCACCCCGGCCGGTTGAACGTCTCGCCCACCAGCAGCCGCCCGGCCGCCAGGCGCCCGTCCACGATGTCGTGGACCTCCCGTTGCCAGTTGTGGGCCCCGACGGTCTTGGTGCGGACCTCGTCGGGCGTGATGACGGTGGGCTCGGCCCCCGTCCGGCTGCGGGCCTGGCACACGGCCAGCCGGGCCGGCGTGACGGCCTGGGCGCGGCCCCGGGTACCCGGCGGCAGGTAGACGGCCGACGCCTTGCCGCCGAACACGTTCGGCCGCGAGCCCAGCGGGCCGGGCGTCAGTTCGTCCTTGCCCGCCCACACGCGGACCGAGCCGCCGAGGACCACGATCGTCCATTCGCATAATTCGGTATCGAACGCCCACGCCTGGCCGGCCGCCAGGTTCGCCAGGCCGAAGCCCAGTGCCTTGAGCGGCTTGCACGCCACCGGCACGACCTGCCGATACCCGGACTCGGGCATGCACGACTTCGTCAGGAGTTTCGCCACGGGGACCTCCCTTCGCGTCAACCACCGGCGCCGTAGCCCCGGCCATACCGCTCGCTAGCGCTCGCGGCTAGCCAACAACATTCCGAGCCGCCGGCGCGCCGTATCCGAGCCGCGAGCGTAAGCGAGCGGTGCCGGCGGGCAACCCTCGCACCTCAGCCTGCTCGCATGAACGCCTCCAGGTGCCGGCCGATGTGCCGGTGCAGCGCCGTCTCGTCCAGCACCAGGGCCGTGCCGCTCTCGAGCGTCACACGCCGGGCGAGGAACGTGCGGCGGGCGTCGGCGGACGTCGACTCCAGGGCCGCCCAGGGCAGGGCCTCGAACGCCCCGGCCAGCGTCGCGGCATCGGCCGAGTCGGCCGTGTGGTCGACGTGGTCGCCCGGGTCGATCGTGTAGAACGTGAACCCGGCCGCGGCGCACCGGTCGATGTCGGCGGCCGTCTTCAGGTGGTCGGCGTCGGCGCCGAACCCCGTCCGCCAGCCCGTCTGGAAGACGCCCCACGTGGCGTCGTTCAGGACCGTCTGGGGCGAGCGGCCGGTCCGCGTCATCTCGCGGATCGACTGCTGGGCCAGCATGGGGACGTACCCGGTTCCCCGGACGGCCCGGACGTGCCCGGGCGTGGCCAGGCCCAGCCGGTCGCCCAGACCGACCGACGGTCGGCCGGCGACCAGGCGCGGGGCCGTCCAGTCGAGGATCCGGCGGAGCGTCTCGGCGTTGGCGGCGTCGGCGCGGCCGTCAACGAGGTCGACGGGGCCCGGTGGCAACGTGGCGCGGCGGCGCTCGCCCCCGAGCGCGAACGTGACCCGCAGGCCGCCGGCCGCTTCCTTCGGCCAGGCGAGCAGGAGTCGCTTGTCCTGGCCGCGCCGGGCGAGCGCCAGGATTCCGCCGCCCTCGGCCGTGACCGACTCGGCGTAGACCTGGGCGTCCGCGGCCCGTCCGAGCGACTCGGCGATCGCCGCCGCCGTCGCGGGGTCTTTGGGCGGCCCGGTGTATCCGGCCACGGCCTCGGTCCAGAATGCCTCCATGAGCATGCTCCTTCCTGCCGATTAGACAGGGGAATCGTATACGCAGATCCGGGCCGGCCCAAGCGGAATCCGGGGGGCCGGGGCAGGGTTTTTTGAGCGGTTTGCCGGCGCGTCCGCCAGGCGCGCCAGGCGCGTGCGGCTGGGATGGGTTTCCGTGGGGCTCTCGTAAGCCGTTGCCGCGAAAGGGTTTATCGCCCGACGTGCCGAGGGCGGCGCGGCGCTCCACAGAGCCGACTTGACTTGACGCCCGCCGTGTGCATCCTCTTGAATGAGGCACCGGTGCCGCCTGCCCTGAGAGGAAAGACGCGGCTGGCGACAGGCTAGGGGAACGCTATGTACCGCGCCAGACCGGCGTTCACGCTGGTCGAGATCCTCATCGTGGTCATCATCCTGGGCATCCTGGCCGGGATCGTCATACCGAACATCACCAGCATGACGACCGTCGCGCGCGAAACGAACCTCAAAGAGAACCTCTCCAAGATCCGCGCCCAACTCCAGGTCTACCGGAACCATCACAACGGCTTTCCCAGCGCGGCCGCCTTCACCGACCAGATGATCAAGTGCACCGATATCAATGGCACGGTGTCCGGGGCCCGGACCGCCACCTTCCGTTTCGGCCCCTACCTGGAACAGATGCCGCCGAACCCCATCACCGGGTTCGCGACCATCCGCGCCGCCTCCGGCGCGGCCGACCACTTTCCGCCCGGCGACAGCGATGGCGGGTGGTGGTACAACGAGGTTACGGGGTACTTCTACGCCGACCTCAGGGACGCCCACGTCGACCGCGACGGGAACCCGTACAACCGGTACTAGTCCTACAACGCAACTTGTCGCGCGGCGGCCTTCCTAGGCCGCCGCGATCGGGCCGGGTGGCCGGGTGGCATGGTCACCCCGCTGTTGGGTGACCATGTTCTGAGCCTCGCGTGGGCCGGGTGGCATGGCCACGCTGTTGCGTGGCCATGTGCTCGGAAGGGAAACACATGGTCACCCTTCGGGATGACCATGCCACCCTCGCGCAGCCAGGCGTCTAGGCCAGGAGGCCCGTCGGGGCCGACTCTTTGGTGTGTCGCCGGATGAGCCGGTCGATGAGCAGGTACAGCGGGATGGCCACCAGGGGGGCCAGGCCGGGCACCAACACGTTGGCGGTGGCGTTGCCCAGGTCGGCATGCTCGGCAAACGACCAGGCGAGGTGCCCGACGGCGGTCAGCAGCACCGCGGCCAGGGCGCCCCAGCGTCCGCGCAGGATAAACGCCCCGCCCAGGGCGGCCGCGGCCAGCATCATCGGATAAGAATCCAGAAGCCGCTGGGCCGACAACTCGGCGGCGTTCGAGAGCGACGCCAGGGCCACGCCCACGCTCGCGATGATCCACGCCGCCGTCAGGCCGGCGAACCCGCGCGACCCCGACCGGATGATGGGCGGTGTCGACGGCGGCGTCACCAGGCCCGTTGTGCCCAGCACCGCCGCCCCCGCCGCCAGCAGTCCCACCGCCGCCGCCATCGCCCACGGCCACGGCCACAGGCCCGGACCGGCGCTCTCGATCCGCAGAAGACGCAGAACCAGCAGCAGACCGAACCCCAGAATGCCCGTCCACAGGGCGCTCGAAATCCGACCGAACCACGTGACCAGCGCGCTCGTGAGGCCCAGCACCGCGGCCGCGCCGCACACGATCGCCATCGACAGGATCGGCTGGCTGGTGAACAGGTGGCGCGGCGTCTGGAGCGCGAGCCCCAGGGCCAGGATGACGGGAAGCGAAAAATCGAGACGCCGGCACGCCAGCATCAGGCCCAGCGCCGCCGACACCGGTAGACAGCCCAGGCCGAGCGTCCGGGCGTTCAGGTCGGGGAAACTGCCGCCGCCGCGCGAAACCAGCACGACGACCGCCAGCACCAGCGCCACGTTCAGCGCCAGGACCGCCACGAGGCGGGCGGTCTCTCCGCTGACGGCGGCCGACTTGGCGCGCGGCTGGCTCTCGGGTTCGGTTTCCGGCGTCATGAGTTTCTGTGCCCGGCGCGCGGCAACAACGTACCCCCCTATTCTGATTAACGGCGAACGCCGACACAAGTTGAAAATCTTTCGCCCCGCGCCGGGGCCGTCGCTCGTGCAGGCCATGGGGTCGCCGGTGGGGAGTTGCCTTCGCCGCCGCCGCAGACTACAAGGGGGGCCAGGGAGGCCACATGCGATACGCGATGACCGCGACGGTGCCGTTGGGGACGCTGCTGGCGTCCGGGGCCGCCCGCGCCGCCGCCGAGGCGCCGGCGTCGTTCACCGATGCTGATTACGCCGCGCACCTGGCGGCCCTCCGGAAGAAGGTGCCGCAGGAAGGGTTCACGATCGTCCTCGAGAAACCGTTCTTCGTGGTCGGCGACGAGGCCCCCGCCATGGTCCGCCGCCGCGCCGTGAACACCGTTCGGTGGGCCGTCGAGCGGCTGAAGCGCGACTTCTTCAAGAAGGACCCGACCGAGATCCTCGACATCGGGCTCTTCAAGGACAAGGCCAGTTACGAGAAACACGCCCCCGCCATCTTCGGCGACACGCCCGACACGCCGTTCGGATACTACTCGGACCGGCACCGGGCGCTGGTCATGAACATCGCGACGGGCGGCGGCACGCTGGTGCACGAAATCGTCCACCCGTTCATGGCGGCCAACTTCCCGGCATGTCCGGCCTGGTTCAACGAGGGGATGGGGTCGCTGTACGAACAGTCGAGCGATCGCGGCGGTCACATCGTGGGGCTGACGAACTGGCGGCTCGACGGCCTCCAGAAGGCCGTCCGGGCAGGGCGCGTCCCGCCGTTCAAGGACCTCACGTCGACAACCGACGATGCGTTCTACCACAAGGACAAGGGCACCCATTACGCCCAGGCCCGGTACCTCTGCCCCACCGGCTACAAGACCCTCCAGGAGGTCCTGGGCCTGAAGTTTCCGTAGCGTCGGTGCGCGCGCCGAACGCGCGGGCGTACCGCCCGCGGCTACAGCGGTTTAACTTTGCGTGTTTGCGCGGCGGGTCCCCGCACCCGCCGCGCTCGCCGCAAGACGTGTGCCCTGGCGCGGTGGGTACGGGGACCCACCGCGCAAAGACTCAATCTCAAGACGCTCTAAACGATGCCCGGGCGTCAGGGCGGCGGCGCGATCGCCCGGGCCACTTGCTTGAGTGCTTCCCGGGCCCGGGCCGCGAAGTACGGGTTGCGGTCCTTGGTCGCGCTCTCGATGGCCTCGCGTGCCGTGCGCTGAAGGGCGTCGGGCCAGGTGTAGTCGGCCTGGTCGGCAACGCTGAGGCGTCCCTTGCGGATGAGCGACTCGGCGGCCCACGCCAGCAACTGCTCGCGTTGGGGCTGCGCCACGTTCGGGTCGCCCAGGGCCTGGAGCAGGCAGGGGATGTGTTCGTAGCCGGGGCCGGCCTTGGCCAGCCGCAGCAGGCCGTCGATGGCGGCGTCGCGCATCGGCCCGGGCCGAAGGTTCGCGGCCGCCTGGCGGAGGAACCGGGCCGCCAGGTAATGCCCCTCGCGGGCCACGGCGTCGAGCAGGCGGCCCTTTTGTTCGGCCGGCACCAGCGGGTCGGCCAGACGCTCGCGATAGTCGGCGTAGCGGACCTTCATGGCGGGCGACTCGGCCGCCGTCACGTCGACCGTCAGCGCGGCCTGGGCCAGGCCTTTCCACCCGTTCTCGATGCGCAGGGTCTTGCCGTCGGTCAGCGAGCGGTAGGTGTCGAGCGGGTTGGACAGGGTCACGGTCACGCGCATCTTGCCCGGAAGCACGGGCGTTGCGGCGCGGTCGATAATCGTTTCGCCGGGCGCCAGGGCCCGGAAATCGCGCTTCTGAAACGGCCGGCCCTCCCAGAGGCTGGCTGGCCGGTCGGGGGCGGCCTCGCCGCCGGCGCCGGGGAAGTCGGCGATGCGGACGGCCACGTCGATCATCTCGGCAAAGAGTTCCCAGTCGGGCAGCATGACGGGCCGGCCCGTGCGGTTCACCAGCGCCAGGCGAAGCGGCACCGCCTCGCCGGGACACGCCGGCACGTCGGGCCCGACGCGCGACACCGTCACGGCGACGGCCGGCGCCTCTTCCGCCGGCGCGGCCGCGCCCAGCGCCGCGAGCAGGAGCAGGCCTGC
>Ga0307379_10013959_pt1 | contig 10387 bp, 4 predicted proteins | sample UN2MG_FD_202237 | JGI IMG/M metagenome (GOLD analysis project Ga0307379, IMG submission 202237) | Soil microbial communities from Risofladan, Vaasa, Finland - UN-2 | ecosystem: Environmental > Terrestrial > Soil > Coastal area > Acid sulfate soil | place: Finland: Risofladan, Vaasa | collected... | reverse complement strand
GCATACGCCACCGTAATCACTCAAGGGGCTCTGTTCGCATTCGAACGATGAGCGGGATCGAACTAACGTGGCGAGTCCAGCAGGACTGCGGCGGGGACCTGGATGGGGTAGGCGTTGCGCTCGCCGGGGTTGATGCCTCCCCACTCGAAGGTTCCGACCGCGACCGGTTCAGGCCCCAGGTAGTTCGAGAGTTCCACCCGGGTCGCGCCCAGGTGGCCGCGCTCGATCTCGAACCCCAGCGTCTCCCCCTCCTCCAGGCCCGTGAGCAGCACATCCACCACCATCTCGACGGTCCCTCCCGCCTCGGAGCGGGTGATGGGCTGGGTGAGCAGGAAACGGCCCCGCTCCAGCCAGGCGTAGGTGGCCTCCGGGCTGGCCGAGACCAGGTCAGGGCGCAGCCAGGCTCCGCCGTCCACCAGGCCGAGGGTGGTCCAATCGGAGGTGGTCGTGATGTGGATGCGGACCCGGTAGGTGGGAGGCCACGCGGTGGTCAGGAGCTGCTCGGCCCAGCGGCGGGTGAGGGCCAGGTAGCCCTCTGGCGGGAGCGACCCGTAGTCCACGTAGGTGTACCCCAGGCGATTGTCTGCGCCCGCTGCCGCCGGCTCGATCTGCGTCCCCTCGTGCCACTCGTTGAAGGAAGTGATGGAGACCAGGGCCGGCTCCACGCCGGTGCCCAGGGCAGCCTGCCATTGTTCATCGTAGGTGGCGCCATCCTGGCGGGGCACGTAGGTGTCGGCTGGGTAGCCGATGCGGCGGGCGGAGAAGCCGGGAATGACGCCGGGCACGTACCAGATGTCCGGAGGCAGGCCCCGCGCCCAGCCGAACCCCTCGCCCTCATCGAGATGGAGCGTGGCGTAGTTGTACAGCCCGTCAAAGTGGCCGCCGTCCACCCAGTCAGTGCGGGTGGTGTTGGCGATCACCAGCCCGCCGTCGGGGAGGGCGTGGATGGCGTCTATCGCCTCGCGCCAGTAAGTGGCCTCGACCGGCTGAGACTGGGTGTCGGGGCGTTCGATCAGCCAGACGAAGAAGACACCCTGGGAGCGGTCATTGGGGCTCCAGCGGGTCGAACCGGTGGTGCGGTAAAAGGCCGGGTGGTCGCCATAGTGGGCGTAGAGGTACTGGACGTCCTCCACCAGCCGCCCGGCAGTGCGCCCGCCGTAGGGTTCGACGTGAAAGGCGATCTGGATGCCGTAGCGTTGCCCCATCTCCAGGAGCACGGGCACGGCTCGCTCCTCGCGTGTGCGCTGCCCCCACCAGGAGACGATGACGACGCCCACGCCCGCCTGGCGCAGCCAGGCGAAATGCCGGGCGACGACGGCCGGGTCGGTGGCGCTGTAGGCACCCAGGAGCGGGTAGTAGTCGCTGCTGACGTCGAGCGGCGGGCGAAAGTCCGGCCCCTCCCAGTGGTCCCAGGCGCCGTCCACGGCGGGGTTCTTGTACCAGGGGTAGTAGAAGGCGGCCACCCGGTGGGATGGCTCAGGGCCGACGACGGGGGGCAGGGTGGGGGTGGGTTGGGTTGTCTCGGTGGGGGCAGGGGGGGCAGGGGGGGCGGGGGCCGTCGCGGGCGGCGTGGGGAACACGGCGGGGGTGGGAGTGCAGGCCGCCAGCAGGAGTAGCAGAATCGAAAGGAGGATGTTTGGCCAGTTATACACTGTATTATGCATTATTGTCCGGCACATGCGTGATAAACTTGGCATTTCAGCAGGGGGTAAGCAGACGAAAGACAAGTACAGCTTGTCTGCTTGTTGGGTCGGGTTGGGCGGCCGTATCGAGGTATTCTAGCACGGAAGTTCTATTATGGCAAGGCTGGGTTAAGAGGGTCCATCCCGATGCTTGTGCACGCTAACCAGAATTTTGCGCTTCGTGGAAGTACGTGCTATACTTGAGGTGCAAGAACCACCCTGCGGCGCTGCCCGGGACGAGGCCGTGGCCAAGGCGGCCTGTGTACCCCGGCAGATCCAGGTCAACAACGTGCGCCCGTCGGCGTCACAGCAGGGGACGGTTCTCTGCAAGAGGCTTCGTGGCTACAGCACAACTGAGTTTCTCGGTCCATCACGATGAGACAAGAGGCCCTACGTTGAAGCCCTCGCTCGACCTATCCACGCTGGAATCTCACCTGTGGGAAGCAGCCAACATCCTGCGCGGGCCGGTGGACGCCGCCGATTTTAAGACCTACATCTTCCCCCTGTTATTCTTCAAGCGCATCTCCGACGTGTACGACGAGGAGACGCAACAGGCGCTGAAGGAATCGGAGGGCGACGAGGGGTACGCCAGTTTCCCCGAGCAGCACCGCTTCCAGGTCCCACCCGGCTGCCACTGGCGCGACGTGCGCGCTCACACCACCAACGTGGGGCAGGCGTTGCAGAACGCGCTGCGGGGCATCGAGCAGGCCAACCCGCGCACGCTGTATGGCATCTTTGGCGACGCCCAGTGGACGAACCGGGAGCGCCTCTCGGACGCGCTACTGTGCGACCTGGTTGAGCATTTCCCCCGCCTGCCCCTGCCCAACAGCGGAGCCTCTACGCCGGCCCCCGCTGTTATGCTGCCGCCCGAGCAGGCGGCCCTGGGTGATACCTGGACCCGTCCCGCCGACGGGATGGCGGGTTACTCTTGCCGCAGCGGCACGAGCCTGAGGATCCAGCGCGTCACGTACACACCCGCCAGCGACGAGGCGGCCGTCACCGGGACCATCACCGCCCACGCGCGCCAATCCAGCGGCACGACGCCGAACAGGGTGCGCGACGGCGTGTAGAGCGCCAGGATGGCGAAGCCGGCCTGGATCAACGTCCTACTCCACGGGCGCGGCCCGCGTTTTCCCCCTCTCTCTCTGTCCCTATAGGGAGGGAGCGGGGAACGGTGCATCCCACCTCCCCCCCTAGCCCCCTCTCTTCCTCCCCCCCTGGAGGGGGGTACTGAGGGGGCCCTCCCCCCTGAAGGGGGGGACTGAGGGAGGGTGAGAAACCGGGCGGGGCGGCACGTACCCAGGCCGCTGCGGTGGCGGCACAGTGCGAGGCAGGTTGGCCGTCGGTGTAGCCCCGGTGGGCACGCGCGGCATGGCGATCGTCGGCTCGCCCAGTTCGCCCGGCAGCTCGGCAGTCTCGACGTCGTCGGGCGAGACCGCCCGCACGTGGCGCGTGTCGTCCAGCGGCAGAGTGGGCTCGCTGGGCCGCGCGGAGCGCGCATCCCCGCCGGCCTCGGCCTGTGGGCTCTGGCTTTCGTCTACAGCACGATCTGCGAACATACGCTCACTCATTGTCCAGATAGACGTCACGCGGGCACTTCAGGTTCCTTTGGCGTCACGTCCCGGGCAGCGGTGCTAATGGCGCATGACCAGCGGTAAGAACCTGTCATTCTCTTCAGAATATCCGACGACGGTCACCGTCGCCAGGACAGGCCAGGCAAAGCCATTGGCCGTGTCAGTGGCGATGGCGGTGTTTGTGATCCGGTCCCCGTACGCGGCATTGGCCGGCACCGTGGCCCGGAAGCGCACCGGCACCATGCTCCTCGGTGGGATCTCTCCCGTCCAGGTGATCTTGCCTGCACCGTAGGTACAGAAGCCGCTGCCACACAGGAGCGACCCCGCTTCGTAGGTCAACCCAGGCGGCAGCGCGTCCTGCATCTGGCCCGGCGTTGGGCTGCTGCCAGAGTTGCGCAGGTAGATCGTATAGGTGATGGTGCCCCCGGCCAGCACACGAACCGGGTCGGCCTGCTTGAAGGAAGCGGTCAGGCCCGAGCCGCGCCCCACAAAGACCGCCTCCAGTCTGTACAGGTTACCGTGGCCGTCGTTCAGGTGGGCCACGTTGGTCACCGGCGTCGAGTCGCGCAGCAACGTGGTCAGAGTGACGGCGAACGATACCTCGGCGCTGTGCTGGGAGAGTGTGGGCAGCGCGCCCGTCCAGATGATGGTATTGGTCGCCGTGTGGTAGCGGGCGGCGCCCAACGTGTAGGTCAGGCTGCCGGGCACGTAGGCCAGGCCAGGCGGGATGGGGTCGGTGAGCATGACCCCGGTGGCGTTCAGCAGGCCGTCGTGCTTCAAAAGCAACGTATACCGTACCACCTCACCCGGGACTGCCTCAGCCTTGTCGGCCGTTTTCACCGAACCGCTCAAGTCCAGCGAGTTGATCCGCGTCCCCGCGCTGCGTTGCAGCGGGCCGTAGGGACCGGTGATGGTGGCGGTGTTGGTGAGCCACCCGTTGACCGGCCACGCTGGGCCGGTACGCACGGCGAAGGTCACGTCGGCGTAGTGAGTCTCACTCCTCCACGAGGCGCCCGGGGGCAGGAAAACGATGGCCAGGCCGCCGGACAGGGCGGGTGTGTTGTACGAGTATTGGAGGCCCTGCGTCGGCGAGTTCTGAATGCCGACCGTCGCCTGCGCTCCATAGTCACGGGCGTCGCCGAAGGTCACGTCCAGATACTGCATCAGGATTGCGCCATTCTCGTACAGGATGACCTCCCACGTACCATAGTCAGGTGAAGGACAACAACTCGACACCTGGTAGTATTCGATCACCACCCGGCGGTTGGGTGCACTGCCTTGCACCTCGTAGTACACAGTCCCCGGCGATACGTACAGGTCGCCCCACAGGAGAGCGATGAATGCGTTGACTTCGTAGTTACTACTGGAAGGAATCGGCGTGTTCCGCAAGCCCATGTACTTGTCCTCAAAGTAAACCGTGCCGCTGGTCGCCACGGCCATGTCGGTGTAGTCGGTACCGTAGAAGGGAAAGGAGAATGGCAAGACGATGGGGTAACCGTACCCATCATCGAGGCCATTGAAACCGATCGGGGTACCGGTACTGCTGATCTCCACCCAGTCGAAGCCCACCCCCGGCAGCGTGCCATTGTCGAACGAGTCGCCCCATTCGTAATCGTCGCTGGTGTTGGCATAGGTATGGCCCGAGGGGAGCCTGCCCGTCCAGGTGATGGCCTGTTGCGCCGGGCTGTACCCACCCACTCCCAGGCTCGAGGTTAGGCTGCCGGGGACATAGGAAGTGCCGGTCGGGATGGGGTCGCGCAGGCTGAATGTGCCGCTGAACGTCGAACGGTTCTCGACGCGGATGGTATAGGTCAAGGCCTCGCCGGCCACGGCCTCCCCCTTGTTCACCCGCTTGGCGCTGGGGGAGGCGTCGGGGAACTCGACCAGGCTGACCTGGGTGCGGGTGAAAACGCGGCCGCTGCCGTCGCTGAACGTGGCCACGTTGGTGACCGGGCTCCCATGCGCCCAGCCGAGGCTATTCACGTTCACGCCGAACGTGAAGGTCAGTGGGCTGGACCTGGCCGGAATCGTACCACTCCACGTCACCTGGTTCCGCGCACTATCGTACCTGGCTCCAGGACGATTAGGGCCGAAAGCGGCGAAGGTCGTCCCGGCCGGAATGGGATCCACCAGGCTGGCGCTAATCGGCCCAGCGGCATCGGCGCGCATCTCGACCGTGTAGGTGATGCGGCCACCAGGTTGCACAGTGCCCTGCCAGGCGAATTTACTCGAGCGGCAAAAGGCGTCGAACAGGTTCAGCGACTCGTTCGCGGCCGTCGTCAAGCCATCCCCTCCCACGCCCCCCACGGTCCAGATCTTGCCGGCCGCGTACGCGGAAGCCGTGCCCGCGCGGTTGCCGACGTTCAGCGCCGAGATGGCCTCCCAGGTGCCGGTGGCTGGGTCGTAGCGCTCGGCGCTGGCCAGCCCCTCCCAACCGCTGCCACCGCCCGAGACGTACAGATAGCCGTCGGGCGTCGCCACCATGCCGGGCGACTGGCGCCCGATCCTCATCGGAGCGGCAATAGACCACCCCCCCGTCGCGGGATCGTAGACCTCGACTGTGCGTTCGTTGGGCCAGCCGCCGACGACATAGATCCTGCCGCTCAATTCGGCCGCCGCCGCATAAGCCCGCCCGCCCCTAGGCAAGGAGGCCACAGAAGCCCACGCATCGGTCGTCGGATCGTACCGGTAGGCACGGTCCGAATGCCCACCGTAGGTAGTCACGCCGCCGAAGGCGTAGAGTTTGCCGCCCGCGCTGGCTAACGCTACCCCGCACAGCGCCTCGGGTAGTTCGGCCGCCGCCGACCACGCGTCGGTCGCCGGATCGTAGACGTAGACAGCATCCTGGTGCCTCTCGTTCTGGTCCATGCCACCGACCACGTATACCTTGCCATTCAGTGCCGCCGCGCCGACGTTGGCCAGTGCCTTGGGCAGGGGCCTCATCACCTCCCACTCGCCGGTACAGGCATCGTAGCGCTCGTTGGCATCCATAGGCACGTCCCACCACCCGCCGCCCCAGCCCCCGATAGCGTAATAGTGATGGCTGCCAGGCACGGCTGCCGCCGCCAACCGGTAGCGCGCCGTGGGCATGGACGCTTCCGCTTGCCATTGCGAGGCGGCGATCGTCGTCACATTCACACTATGGCTGGGCGTGCCGGCCGGGTCGCGAGAACCGGTCACAGTGACGGTGTCGGCGTCGTTGATGCTGGCCGTGGTCGGGATTTCCACTTCCAGCACCAGATCCTGCCGCGTACAGGGTAGGATGGCCAGCGGCGAAGTCACTTCGGCGGTGCCGCTGAGGATGCGGGTAGGCCAGGCATTGCCGCTCAGGCGCAGCCGATAGGTGGCCGCCTGATTGCCAGTATTGGAGATGCCCAGGTCGTAGCGCACGATGCTCCCGGGCAAATCCATCTGGCGCGCGGGAGTAATGGCCACGCTGACCCCGTAGGATGGCCGGGTGCCCACGGCCCAACCGATGCTGCGGTCCAGCACCTCGGCGATGGCCGGATCGCGGTTGGCAGCCCGCGGGCCGATGTTTTCGTAGCCCAGGGCAAAGTAGACGGCCCGGTAGGAGGCATCACACGGGTCTATGGCCAGTGCCGCTGCTCCATTGCCATTGTTGTAGACCAGCACCGGGGAGGCCGCGCCATCCCGGGGAGCCACCCCATCAGGCCGGAGATAGGTGAATCCATTGGCATACTCGTGCAGGCTGGCGTTCGTGATCGGCAGGTTCAAGCCGGCCAGAAAGCCATGCCCAGAGACCGTATCCCCCTCGCCAGCGGCCAGATCCGTCACCCACGAGGCGTGCAAGTAGTCGTCGTAAAAGGTTGTCCCAGCGTCCTGCCCCAGGTCCTGCCCGGAGATGATCAGCCGGCCCCCGCCGTCCAGGTACGCCATCAGTTCGTCGTCTGCGCCCATCCCTACCGTGCTGCCCGTCGTTCCCCAGCGGCCGCCGCCGTGGGCCCACATGACCAGGTCATAGGTCCCCAGGGTAGCAAGCGATGGAATGCCGTAGGCGACACTACCGTCCGGCGAGATGCGCGTGTCGTGGAACGTGGTGTACTGGACCCTCCACAAGTCGTACAGGTAGTTTTCACGGTCCAGGCTCCACCGGAAGAAGTGGTGCACCGGCCAGCCGAAGAACCATCCTGCGTACGTATCGGCATCCACGAGCAGGATCGTCGGCGCTGGCGTCAACGAGAATGTGTGGGTCGAGCCGCCGAGGACCACACTCACGTCTTCTCGCAAAATGCGGTACGCACTCGCCTGCACCACCATGCCGTGGGTACCGGCCGGCAGCGTCAACGTGTAGGCCCCGTTGGCACCACTCGTGTAGCGGATCGCCGGATTGGCAGCGACGTAGACCAGCGCCCCACTGACAGGCACAGTCCCGCTGAGCACCCGGCCGGTCAGCCTGGCGGTGGGCAGCGCGGACAACGCAAAATCGGCAATGGACAGGGTACCGGTGAGCACGGTCTGGCCCAGGAAGGCACCGCCCTGGTAGCCCCAGGCCTCCACCATGACGTCGTAGGTGCCGGCCGGGACGGTGGTCGAGTACTGGCCGCTGGCGTCGGTATGGGTGGCGAAGACATCGCCCGACGGGCTGTTCACGCCACGGATGGTTGCGCCTGCGATCAGGGCGCGGGTGGTCGCGTCGCGCACGCTGCCCTGCAGGTCGCCGGCGGAGCGAACCCACCGCACGGCGCGATAGGCGTCTATGCGCCCGTAGCCGTAGTCATCGTCGGGGCCGGACGCACCCAGGTCCACTGCCGTGTACTCCATAAAGCGTTCCAGTTCGTCCACGGTCAAGTCGTGATAGCCATCCTGGAGGTCGGCGGAGACCATGAGGGCCACCAGGCCCGCCACGTGAGGCGCGGCGATCGAGGTGCCGGACCACGTTGGCCCCGAGTAGCCGCCGCCCGGCACGGTGGAGTTGACATCTACGCCTGGCGCCGAGAGTTCCGGCTTCTGTTCCCCCTCGTAGAACGATGGGCCCCGCCCGCTGAAACCGGCCACCTGGTCGCCCGCGTCGGTCGCGCCGACCGTGATGGCCTCCGGCACGTTGGCCGGCGCACCGATGGAGCCGGGGCCCGCCGAGGGGTTGCCCGCCGCAAACACCGGCGCGATGCCGGCCGCCCGCAGGGCCTGGAGGATGGGGCGGAAGGTGTCGTCGGCCGGGTTGGCCGAACCCCACGAGTTGTTGATGACGTCGGGAGCCCTGGAACAGTCGGCCGTGGCGAGGGCGCCGCTCAGGTCGGTAGGGCACAGGAACCACTGGAAGGTCTTCATCCCGCCGATGTCGTCGCCGATGCCGCCGGGGCTGCTGCCTTCACAAACACCCGGTGCAGCAATCCACTGCGCGCCAGGCGCCATCCCCACCTGCCTGCCGGGAGTGCCGCCGTCCCCCACCATCGTGCCCATGGTATGCGTACCGTGTTCGCCGCAGTCGTACGGCTGGCTAGACATGCTTGGCCCCAGATCCCCATCTTCGTAGAGTTTGGTGTCTGCCTCGAACCAGTTGTAGTCGTGGTTGCTGCCAGCCGGGCGATAGCCCCTGTACCTCTCTTGCAAGGCCGGGTGGGTCCAGTCTACACCCGTGTCGAAGCCACCCACCACCGCCCCCTGGCCGGTGACGCCCAACTCGCTCCACACCCGTTCCGCATCCACCAGGTCAATGTTCCAGTTGTCAGGGTGCAGCGCTCCCAGGTGGCTGGGTGGGGAAATGGCCGCCCCTTCCCCTTTCCATAGGGGCACCAGCGGGTAATTGGCCACGACCCGCTCCACATCGTCCCGTTGGGCCAGTTCGACAATCGTCTCCAGGTTCCCTTCGACGGCAAAGCCGTTGAAGATGTAGAAGGGTTGGTAGGCCGCCACGTCCCCCCGGCTTGCCCGCGCGTTGAGGATCGCCTGGACCGGCCCTTGCGTGGAGCGCGCCGTGTTAAGCAATGTGTTATAGACGGCCTGATGCCGCTCTACGCGAGTGGCGAAGCGCTGCTGGGCGACCGCCTCCAGGTTCGCCCTGGCCCTGAGGTAGACGAGGAAGCGGGTTTTTTCCAGCGGCTTCCCTACGGCCGGGCGACGCTCTGCCTGCATGTGGCCCCCACCCAGGTGGGCCGGGAGCACTTTTCCCTGCAGTTCGGCCAGGAGGCGGGGATCCACCTTGGCCTGCACTTCCGGCGGCAGCGCATCCCACGACGCTGCTACCAGGGTGGCCGAAACGTTCTCCTTCTGGCCTTCAGGAGGCACAGAGGGTACGGGCTGTCCCGGGGTGGGGGTCACGTCAGTGCCCACCGCCGGAGCGCTCAAGGCCGCTAGCGGAAGCAGGCCCAAGAGCAGCATAGTTGCGAGAATGACATTCAGCGAACCGGTCTTCATTTCCGACTCCTTCCCTGGCCAATGCATAGGCGAGGCTGATGACTGATCCCTGACTGCCAATCCGTGGTCATCAATGCCTACGTGCAAAGCATAGCACTCTACAACAGCATGTCAATCCACGCTTGGCCCTCCTACTGCCTGCGCAATACCAGCGGGAGAAAGACCAGACTCTTGAGTTCGATGGCGTGCGTCGCCATCACCGCGCCGCCAGCATTGGTCACTGTGACTGTGAGGGTCTGAGTACCGGGCAAAGTCCACCAGTAAGCCGCTACCGCCATCCCCTGCCCGACGACCGGCTCGGGCGCCCACGTGTAGGTGATGGGCATCGTCGTTGTGACCGGCCTGATGGCAGCAGTGAACGTGTAGACCGTGCCGACGGTGCCCGTCAGCGGGCCGGTAATGATCACGCCTATCGGGGCAATAATCATCTTGAGTTCGATGGCGTGTGTCGCCATCACCGCGCCGCCAGCATTGGTCACTGTGACTGTGAGGGTCTGAGTACCGGGCAAAGTCCACCAGTAAGCCGCGACCGCCGTCCCCTGCCCGACGACCGGCTCGGGCGCCCACGTGTAGGTGATGGGCATCGTCGTTGTGACTGGCCTGATGGCAGCAGCGAACGCGTAGAACGTGCCGACGGTGCCCGTCAGCGGGCCGGTAATGATCACGCCTATCGGGGCAATCACACCCGTGAAATCCTGCCCGCTCACGTCAGCGGAAGTGATCGTGACGGTTCGCGTCACCGGCCAGAAGGAGGCG
>Ga0307379_10013957_pt1 | contig 10388 bp, 7 predicted proteins | sample UN2MG_FD_202237 | JGI IMG/M metagenome (GOLD analysis project Ga0307379, IMG submission 202237) | Soil microbial communities from Risofladan, Vaasa, Finland - UN-2 | ecosystem: Environmental > Terrestrial > Soil > Coastal area > Acid sulfate soil | place: Finland: Risofladan, Vaasa | collected... | reverse complement strand
TCCGGCCAGAAGCCCTGATCCAGGATCAGCCGCTGGAACACGGACTTGCCGTTGATGAGAATCCGGTCGCCTTCGATGCGCACATCCCTCAACCCGAAGTAGGACGAGACCTCCTCAATGACTCTGCTGCCGCCATCCAGCAGCTTGATGCTCAGATCATACAAGAACGGCTTCCCAGGCTCCCAGAGCACCGGATTTGGGATATCCAGAGTCACGACGTTCTGCGCGCCCGGATAGCCCAGTTTCTGCTCCGCGACCGACTTCCCATCGGCCAACGCAGAGACTTCAAGTGCAAGCCCGGCCGCCGGATTCCGAACACCCATCTCCACTGAGACTCGCCCATTGACCGCATCGGGCCAGGTTACCAGCGAGTTGACATAAGTATCGGCAACCGCCTCCAGCCACACCGTTTGCCAGATGCCGGTCGTCCGAGTGTACATACATCCATAGGAATTGAGCCGATGGCTCTGCTTGCCGCTCGGCTGATCGTTTGAGCGAGTATCATCCTCCGCGTAGACAACCAGCTCATTCTCTCCGGCTGTCAGTGCATGAGTGATGTCCGCCGAGAACGGGGTATATCCGCCCCGGTGATGAGTGACCTCTATGCCGTTTACCCAGACACGCGCGTCATAATCCACCGCCCCGAAGTGAAGGATAATCCGCTGCCCCTGAAGGCCGTCCACCTTGAACATCCGCCGATACCAGACCGCCTCCAGGAAGTCGGTCTCCCCGACTCCCGAGAGCTTGCTTTCCGGACAAAACGGCACATTGATTCCGCGGGAGAAACCATGCCCCGTGTGCCATCCTTTCTCTAGCCCCGACCTGGATGAATCAACCTCGAACTCCCATTCGCCGTTCAGATTCCGCCATGACTTACGCTCGAAGTCCGGCCTCGGATGCTCGGGGCGTGGTATCTCAACCATTTACCTGCTCCTTCCGTTTTTGACAAACCGGTAGATTATGACGCAAACGATTCCGATTTTGCAATAGGAAAAGGCAACAACTTTTTCGCCAAAGAATGAGTCTTAGTTAGTGAGGGTTAGCCAAGATGAGAAAAAGAGAAGGCTTCACACTGATCGAGATGCTTGTAGTGATGGCCATCATCACTATTCTAGCGGCGCTCATATTCCCGGTCTTCGCATCGGTAAAAGAAAAAAACCGCCAGACGAAGTGTATGAACAACTTGAAACAACTAGGCATGGCATTCGAGATCTACTGCCAGGACTACGACAGCGACTACATCGCACCCGTGTTCCTGGGCAGGCTCTACCCGACCTACGTCCGCTCGCCTGAACTCTTCATCTGCCCATCCGACCCGGGTATCTATAACAACACATACAATGCCACTTGGGACGACTTCACCTTCGCCTGGGAGAAGCAAAATGGGATCTCCAGCGGGTGCAGCTATGTCTACTACCCGCTTGTCGGCCCGCAATGGCTTACCTGGCCCAATATATACGGCTACAACATCTCCGACCTTCCGATCTGTGCATGCCACATACACCTATGCCGCTCCCAGGAAGGCCATCGCATAATCCGCGGGGCGCGCAGCCGAGACTCAATCATCATTCTCTGCAAAGACACCCACATCGCACGGGCTGACTACTGGCTCGATGTGCGAAAGGGTCCTCAGAACTGGCATTGATGCCCAACCGACGGAGGGATCCTCCCATCGAGCATCGAACCTACGGATGGCTAGATGGTCAACGGTCCATGACAGCATTGACCATTGGCCATCAACCATTGACCATTTGGAGGATGCCATGTCACCAAAGATTACCCGCAGGGACTTTATCAAAGGGAGCGCAATCGGAGTCGGCAGTTTCCTGTTCCTGCGTGACAGCCGCTCGGCTTTCGGATTTGAGGCGAACGAGAAGCTGAATATCGCCTTGATCGGAGCCGGCGGAAAGGGAAATGCCAATCTGGAGGGAGTCTCCAGCCAGAACATCGTCGCCCTCTGCGACGTGGATTCCCGCCGAGCCGCCGGCTCCTTCGGGAAATACCCCGATGCTAAGAAGTTTGTAGACTACCGCCGAATGCTCGATAAGATGCACAAGGAGATTGACGCGGTAGTTGTCAGCACTCCGGATCACTCGCATGCGAAGGCGTCCATCACTGCCATGAGAATGGGCAAGCACGTCTATTGCGAGAAGCCGCTCACCCACACGATTTCCGAGGCGCGGCTCATGCGTGAAACCGCCCGCAAATACAAAGTCGCCACTCAGATGGGCAACCAGGGCACGGCGGGCGACGGACTCAGGGAAGCGGTTGAAGTCATTCGCGCTGGGTGCATAGGCCAAGTGCGTGAAGTGCATATCTGGTCGAATCGCCCGGTCTGGCCTCAGGGAGTCGCTCGCCCGACCGAAGTTCAGGAGATTCCGAAAGAGTTGGACTGGGACCTGTGGCTCGGCCCGGCTGAGGCGTGCGCATATAACTCGGCATATCTGCCGTTCGTGTGGCGAGGCTGGAAGGCATTCGGCACAGGCGCAATCGGCGACATGGGCTGCCATACGATGAACCTGACCTATATGGCCCTCGGCCTGAACAACCCGATATCAGTCGAGGCCGAGTGCTTCGAAGGAACGGACGAGAGCTACCCAAAGCGCTCTATCGTTCGATATACGTTCCCCGCCCGAGGCAACATGCCCCCGTGCAAGCTGACATGGTACGACGGCGGCCTCAAGCCTCCCTCCTATGTCCTGCCGGGCCGAGATATGCCCGGCAGCGGATGCGTCATGATTTCGGACAAGGGCATCCTCTTCTCGCCGGATGATTACGGATGGACCTACCAGTTGATTCCCGAGGAGAACTTCGCCGACATGAAGAAGCCCGAGCCGACCCTCCCGAGGTCGCCGGGTCACTATCTGGAGTGGATCGAGGCCTGCAAGGGTGGCCAGCCGGCGATGTCGAACTTCGACTACGCGAGCGGACTGACCGAAATGGCGCTCCTCGGCAACCTGGCCGTCCTGGTCGGCGAGCCGATCTATTGGGATGCTAAGCGGATGAGAGCCATCAACTGCCCGAAGGCAGACTACTTCGTGAACACGCCCTATCGCAAGGGATGGACGCTGTAACGAGCCTCGGCTCGTCGGAGTACTGGAGTATTGGAGTGGTGGAGTGTTGGAAAAGTCCATTACTCCAGTACTCCGTTGGTCAATACACTTCCCATCCATTGTCCGCAATCGCCTGGTCTATGACGGGATTCGGGCGGATGTAGAGGATCACTGCCTTATAACCCTCATTCACCGGGATGGCAATCGCTTTCGTTCCAGGAGGCAAGTCGGACCAGTTCCTCACGGCGAAGAACTTGTAGCTGTCCAGCCTCGCGAGCGCATCCGACAACGGCACATCTGAGGGCACCATCGCCGGCTTTCCTACTATCAAGTTCACGTTTTTCAGCATTAGATATGGCAGAGTAGCTTTCCGATGGTGGCCAGGCATGGTACTGGATACTACACCTCGCCTGGCAACCCACTGGTCGCTTAGACCCAACATATCCAGCGCTGGCAGCCTCGAGAAGTATGGCACAGCTCCTGCGGGCAGGACCGCGATCTTCACCTGCTGGCTGTACTGCAGACTCTCCCCCAGCACTTTGCCCACACTCCCCCAATCAGACGAATTGTCCGTCAAATGGTCTTGTAACTGCTGAATGCTCTCAGTGTCATAGGCGTTTGCTGGAGAGACAGTCTCCAGTGATGACTCGCTGCTTCGAACAGCATACAGCAGGGAGCCTATGAGAATGGCGATAGCCAAGGCCGCTTGAACTGCCTTGTTCGATGAAGCCCAAGCAACGGACCTAACGATCAGCAGCATCACGAACGGCAGAATGGGTATGAGCGCCCTGAATTCCATGAAGTCACCGCCTGCCTTCACAATATATGCAAGCCACAGCACGGTGATTATGAAAATGGCCCCTAATCCAGCCTCTCGTTTGAAGTACATGGCTGCACCGACAAGCAGCAGAAATGGGGCAAGCCAGTACTCCGTAAAGAATCCGTAGACATACCTAAGCCCCATCATCGGATCAACTCCTGCACCCGCTTTCGCATAGTAGGTATTCGGCAGGATGTCGCCATAATATGAAAGCTTCCAGGCGAACCAGACGCTGATGATCGCAACGAGCGGGATTACGAGGAGCAATTCCTTCGCCACCTTGACCTGCATCCCGGACTTCTCTTTCAGGAGTTGGTAGACGATGATTGGGATGACCACTGCGGCTAGAATCGCCGAGTCCAATCTCGTCAGCAGGCCGGCGCTCAGCAGCAGTGAGATGATCGCCATGGTAGAATACTTCCGCTCTCCCTTCATGACGCCGAACAGCAGATACATGGTGGCGGTGAAAATCAGAGCCTGAAGTTGGGTTTCGAGGCCGCCGGTCGCATATGCGCTGAAGCTGTAGTTCGTCCCTAGGAGGAGCATCGTCAGCAGCGCCCAGTTGGGGGAAAACACCAGTCTTGCCAGCTTATAGGTGAAGACCAGCGTAAGTCCGAAGCAGATCAGGCCGAGGATCTCGCTGAACAGCACGGGATCGAGGTCCAGTTTCATTCCCCCGGCAATCAACACCGTCCACAGGAAATTCGTGTAGCCCTCGACATGCTCGCCTGGATTCCAGACGAGGCCGTTCCCTTCCACGAGGTTGCGGGCGTATCTGAAGGAGATGAAGGCATCGTCCTGAATGAATCGGTTGCGCCATGCGAGGAAAACCAGACCCAGGAAAACCAGCGCCCACACGACCCTGAACCTGGCGTTATAGAGGTTTACGAGCTTACCCGCCAATCCGTGCCCCCATGCAGTAGCTTCGTGTAGCATGATAGCGCAGAACGCAGCCTGCATCAAGCTCCATGTCTGCCCACAGGACAAACCGCTCGGCAGATGCCGCAAGCATTAGGATATCCCAGCGGCGACTTGCCCCCATGCACGCGGCGGAATCCCATGCACTTCTCTCGATCCACAGGGGAGTACTTTGCCGGCGACATAGGGGCTTCCAAGGCATTGGCCGGGCATTCGGCGATGCAGATCTCGCACCCGGTGCACGGGTTCTCGCTCAGCATCGCGCTCGGCGGGAGTTCGGCATCCGTGAGGATTCCCCCTAGCTGGACTCTCGGCCCGAACTCCGGAGTGATGAGCATCGCATTCCAACCGATTCCTCCCAGCCCGGCCAACTGAGCCGCATGCCGCAGAGAGATTCGCCCGGCAACGCCTTCCTCGTCCACGAACGGCCACATACACACCGACGCCACTATCGGAAATGCCTGGAATCCATGCTTCTCCAGGAATCGCGAAATGCGGTAGGCCTGGTGTAGAGTCTCTCGGTTAGTGACGTCTTGGGAGTAGGCCTGACATGCCAGATTGGGGCTCGTGGCGAAAACGTCCAGGTGCTTAACCGCAAATACAACTACCGACTTGCATTGAGGCATCAGGTCGGTCGGCCGCATCCCCTCCGGCGCTCCCTCGAATGACTCTGCCGATGCAATGCCAAACCTATCCACGCCCTCCAGAGCAAACCGCTCAAGTTCCCCACTGTTCACTACTTACTATCCACCGTTCACTTGGCCTTCAGGCACCGAGTCCCCCGCCGCCCGCATGACCAGCGCGCTCTTTGCTCACTTTGTCCCAGTATCCGCTGGCTCGGAAGGCCTCGAGTGGATTCGGATCGAGGCCCATTTCCTCGCGAACGACCTTCAACAGCGGCGAGACATCGGTGTTGAACGCCTCGGTCATGCACATCTCCGCCGAGACTATATCCTTATCCGCCTGCGCCTGAGCCAGCTTGCCGCGATTGACGCACAATGCCTTCGCATAGGCAGTCTGGATGTGCTCCACAGTCTGGATCATCGCGTCCATCTTCTGCTTCGTGATATGGCACTGGTCAATCATATAGGCTATCGGCGGGTTGTTGTTCGGCGAATCCTCGGCCTTCGCAAGCTCGTTGTAGATGCGGAAAAGCTGATACGGGTCAATCGAGCCGACGGTAAGGTCGTCATCCGCGTACTTGTGATCGTTGAAATGGAATCCACCGAGCCGCTCCTCATCCAGCAGGAACGAAACGATATGCTCGATATTCGTGCCCTGGAGATGATGCCCCAGGTCAACCAGCACGTGGGCATTCGGCCCGCAATGGTTGCACAGCACGTATGACATCCCCCAGTCCGCGATGTCCGTGTGATAGAACCCCGGCTCGAAGGGCTTGTACTCGATGACCATCCGCATATTCGGCGGCATGGCGTTGTAGACGGTCTTCAGGCACTCGGTCGCCCAATGCTTTCGGCGGCGGAAGTCGCCCTGGCCAGGGTAATCCGTCCCATCGGCGAACCACAGCGAGAGGACATCCGAACCCAGCATCTTACCTATCTCGATGGAATCCACCATGTGGTCAACGGCCTTCTTGCGGATGGTGGGGTCTTCGCTTGTGATGCTGCCGAACGCATAGTCCCGACCCTGGAAGACGTTCGGGTTGATCGCGCCGATCTTCACTCCTAGCGACTTGGCGTAGTCCGCGAGTCCCCGGCAGTCGGCGATTCCGTTCGGGAAGTCCCACAGCACGTGCACCGCCACCGTGGGAGCAACTCCCGTGTACTTGTGTACCTGGGCCGCATCCGCCAGCTTCTCCTCTATCGTGACCGCCGATCCGGCCTGCTTGAAAGTGCCGAACCTCGTCCCCGCATTCGAGTAGCCCCACGACGGCGTCTCGATCTTCTGGTTCTTCAGCCGGGCCATGATATTATCAACATCCAGGCCGCGGGCCTTCAGTCGCTCGGCAAGCAATGCATATTCTTGCTTGTAATCCACCTAGCTCTCCTTGTCTTCCTCAAATACCGATATCCCCAGAAGCCGGGCGAGGTTCATCGCCTGCTTCCGGTAATCTCCATAGATCGTCACCCGATGCCAGCCCATGTCCCAGTTATCCAGAATTGCCTGGGCGTTCGTTTTGGCAGCGAGCTTCGTTCGGCAGGCTTTGGGCTCGTCCACATTGCGAGTGGTCTTGCCGCTGTGAATGACCATCCGCTTGCCGGCGACGTCGCACTCCAGGGTCGTGACCTTCTCCCCGACCGGCATGAGGGATTGAACACTCGCACCCTTGCCATCTTCGGCGTGAGAGCGGATGATGTACGGATTCGCCTTCCCCTTCGGGCCAAACACTCTGTTTGTGGAGACGCAGTGAGCGTAGATGATCTCTTCCTTCGCCGTATCAATCACCGGATCGGATACGTAGCCCGGCCGACCGGTGAGATACCGCATCATGAGCTGGGTGCAGGTCGAATTGAGGTCGCCCTCACAGACTCCGGTACTGCCGTCATTGTTCATCTGGAAATGGGAAAGACAGGGGTAAGCGCTCACTCGGCCTGAATAGAACGTGCCCAGGCAGTCCATGGTCACCGCATCCGCCTTCTTCTCGGTAGCTGCACGGCTCAGGGCCAGGTACATCCTCCCCGACTTCAGGATCTCGTCGCGAGTCGGTTCAATCATCTTCTTCGCCTGGCCGATCCACATATCCGCCCACTCGGCGGCTTCCTTGGGATCGGCCTTCTCATAATAAGACGCCAACTCCGTCGTAGTGAGTGGAATAACCGTAGGGCCGATGTTCGCCTTGATCTGATCTCCCCAGGCGGTGATATTGTGATCGCTGACGTCGAGGATCGTGGACTCCTTCATCGCCCTGATCACTGGGAAGAGGTTCGCAGCATCAATGCCATCCTGGAAATCCGAGGAACTGACCACCACGACCGGCAGCTTCTCCCTCCTGGCGACCCCGCCCTGGATCAGGACCTCGCCCGACCCGGCGAACAGATCGTCCACCAGGACGACCGGCTTCCCGCTGTGCATGATTGCGCTGGGCGCCCCGGTCCAAATCCCAAGGCAGGCTACCACATATCCGTCAACGTCGCCTTCCTTGATGATGGCATTCGCCTCATCGCCGGTCAGCGCATGCTTGAAAGTGAAGTCAATCTGGGGGCAACCGGCGGTATACTTCTCGATGAACGTCTTCGCGCGTCCATCATAGTCATATTCCTTGGTCGGCCACGAGGGCTGACCCGATGGGCGATGACTGAAGATCATGGTGACCTTCGCCTTCCCTTTCGGAAAGATCGGAGTCCTGTTCATCGGTTGAGCGCCGAGGATGGACTCCGTTAGCGGTAGTAGCGACAAAGCCGCCGCCGTTCCTCCCGCCGCCTTGATAAACTGCCGCCTGGTGAAACATGGACACATAACGTCCTCCTTTGGGGAAAATTCGAAGCACGAAATCCGAAATTCGAAACCACCGGAAGATTTCCTACTCGCCGTGGAGACGGCGGGCTTCCGCGCGGAGCCCCTCGATCCGAGCCCAAATCTCTTTCAGGGCCGTCTCGCCCATCGCCTTCAACTCTAACGCCCGCTTGGTCAGCTTCGGCCGCTTGGACAATGCATCGAGCGCCTCGATGGATGCAGCCATCGCATTCGCGCCGCGCTTGCAATTGGCGATGTTCCCGCAGATCGAGTCAGGCCTGTATCCTATCCCATCGCCGCCCGCGATCTTTGCGCCCGCCATCCCGCAATTCCAGGCCAATTTGTACAGATCCTGGTCCGATTCATAATCCTTATCCGATATGGTCTTCAGGAATTCCATGGCCCTTATCGCGAAATCGAACGATAACTTGTACGCGGGAAGATTCTTGAACGCCGGTTCCTCACGCTCCGGCTCGGGAATGCCTCGTGCCTCCCTGGACTCTTTCGCCAGTTTCTCCTCATACTCCCAGCACGAGTAGCGGTCGGAACAATCCTCGCACTTGTGATCGCATTCCACTATGCCCATCAACCCCAGGTCCACCGAAGGATCGAGGCCCGAATTCAGAAACAACTCGTCGAGGCGCATCAACTCATCCACCTTCTTGTCCTGGATGGTCATGAAGCGCTCCCAATCATCCTCATCCCAATACTCTTTTTCGAAGTCCGGCAAGGGGTCGCGGTCTTCCCATATTGGCTCTAGCTGCATTTAAGGTCTCCTGTTGATTGCAAGGTAAGCATTAGCGATATCCGGCATAATTCCTCCAACGGAGGACAGCTTCTTTCCCTTGCCAAACATACAATGGGGGACAAGAACATGGACTTTTGCCGAGCAATCACTTTTCTCAGTTTACTCTGCCTGCTGGCGGGAAGCGCTCAATCTAGGGACTACAAGGCAGGGATTCTTGCCACCGAGGATGAGGCCCTCGTGGATGCGCTCAATACTCAGTTGCAGGGTGCGGGCTATTCCACGGTCCTATTGGCCCCGTCGGACCTGTCGGACCTGTCGGACTTGTCGGACTGTGACGTGCTGGTTCTGTCAGATTCCTCGTCTCTTCCCGCGAAATCCACCCAATCCATCGAAGCCTACCTCAAGGCGGGCGGCGACATCATTGCGCTGAATGCTCCTCTCTGGCAGAGGGCGCTTATTCACATCGGCGACCGATGGATCACCCGCGAGGACTTCCAGAGGGAGAATGCCGGCAAGCTTCCCGAGCACGTCGTCTTTGATTTCAAGGATATATCCGGCTGGCAGCGAGGCAGCAATTCCATGGAAGAACCGGTCTCGGCGGAGACGGTCGCGGATGGCCCGATTTCGGGTGAGAGGGCTCTCCATGTGCTTATCTCGAATCTGACCTCCTACGATACATTCCGCTCCCCTGATCTGCAGAATCCATTTCCCAAGGGACATACCCTCACAGTCTTCTCGGCGAAAGGCGACGAAAGAACGACCCAGCTTGCGGTCGAGTGGGCGGAGAAGGACGGATCCCGCTGGATCGCCACAGTTGCGCTGACTCCTGAGTGGCGGCAGTATGTCTTGACCCCGGACGATTTCACGTACTGGATAAGCATCCCGAATCGTGGAGGACGGGGCGATCATCTCCATCCCGAGAACGCGGCCTCCATGAGCATCGGGCTTGCGCACACACATACGACGACTATCGGCTCCGGGCGATTCGAGTACTGGGTCGGGCCGTTCGGCACGTCGGCAATGACTCCGGAATTGCAGGAATACCTGAGTGCGACCGTCCCACCCGCGCTGGACACCCTCTCGCCCGGATACAAGTTCTTGGACTGCTCGGACGTCCGGTCCCTGAAAACTAGAACCGACCAGGCAATCGTTGGTCAGGCTGATTTCCCGATCCCGGCCGTCGTTCGCTCTTCTCATCCCCGGCCCAGAGGCGCGGGATTTGACAAGGGTCGGGATTGGCGCTGGATTCCGTTGATCGAGGCCCGCACTAGCGCCGGAGAGTGGCGAGGGACGCCGGTCACAATGATGGTTCATGCGAGCGGACCGTACAAGGGAGGTGTCTGGGCATCATTCGGCATCGGCGATATGGACTGGTACAAGTCGCCTGCCGTGCTCTCGATGATCGGGCAGATCGCCGAGCGGATGAAGAACCCTG
>Ga0307379_10013955_pt1 | contig 10389 bp, 6 predicted proteins | sample UN2MG_FD_202237 | JGI IMG/M metagenome (GOLD analysis project Ga0307379, IMG submission 202237) | Soil microbial communities from Risofladan, Vaasa, Finland - UN-2 | ecosystem: Environmental > Terrestrial > Soil > Coastal area > Acid sulfate soil | place: Finland: Risofladan, Vaasa | collected... | reverse complement strand
ACCATATTTTTTTTCAATGGATGATATAATTTGAAGATCTTTTTGTGAGAAACTGCTAAAAATTATTCTTGCACAATTTTTAAACCAAACATCTTTATCGGTTGTTTTCAAAAAAAGATGTTGATTGATTTCATTTAAAATGTTTTTTTTTAAACTTAATAATTTATACCTCATATCTTCAATAAAACCAAGTTCTTTATAAGATAGTATTTTCGATAACGAAGACCTTTTATATTTGTATTTTTTAAATTGATTGGTTTTATTTGAAAAAATATTTTTTAAGAAAAAATAAGGGTCACTACTTGAATTTTTTAACTTACCAAAATATTTAATGCAAATCGGTATTTCTATTGGATAGTTCGGGGCTAATTTATAAAAAAGCCAGGCACTGTCAGTAAAATTGTAATCAGGCCAGCCCGTTTCTATTAAAGATTTACTATTATCTTCAATAAACAAAGCAAAATTTTTATATAAGCAAGATAATTCTTTTATTGTAAAATATGGAATAATCCCGTTGTCTTCTTGATAAATTAGGTGTTCATCAGCGTAAAATCTGTTAACATCGACTAAATATTTTTCTTCAAAAAGACCTAATGCGCTTAAAGGTGAGAGATATTTTAGTGATTCTTCAAAATTTGGAGAGAAAAATATATTTGAATCGGTTCCAAAAGTATCGTTGGCAGATAAAATATAATTTTTATCTAAATATCTTTTTCTTTTTGGAGTGATTAATGTTTTTTTCAAGATAATACAAATTTTATTGACAAAATTTGCTTTATCGTTTTTTTTTCATTTGATGGAAAGTCTGGATTATTAGAATAATATTTTTCGTAAATATTATTAGCCTTCTCTTTAATTAATTCTTCAATTTCTTTTTTCAATATTTACTACCTGAATTAAATTTACAAACATTAAATATTATAAGTCATTAGAATTAAAATTCAAAATAAATAAGTTCATTGCTTATTTATTATCTCAATACTAACCTGATCCCTGATATCCCCTGATTTATCAGGACATTTTTCGCGATATTCCGCGATTTACCGCACCTTACTTTTTGCTATTTTCTGTTATTCTTAACAACCGGCAACCGATTTCTACCGATTTATCGGTAAATACCAAAAACTAAATACCGGAAAGTTAGAAATATATTTTGAAAAAAGAAGGATTTTATAAGCCTTTTGTCGTATTTTTTATGTTAGAATAGTATTGAAAATTTAGTTTAATAATAATTAAAAAGTAGGTCTTGCTTATCGTAGAACCGGAGATAGAGATTTAGCCTTAAATGAATATAAAATTCTTAAAGAATTAGATATTAATTTAGCGAATAAGTTATTTGATTTAATCAATAAATAAAAAAAATAAATGAATTAAAATAATAGAAATACATCCCATTTTTTTAGACAATTAATATTTTACTTTTAAAATAGATAAGTAGGAAAGGTGTACCAGTTTAATAATTCGGTAAAGTTTATCGGAAAACCTATTGGACCTGAGGAATTTCGCAACCTGATGGTTGAGGCTTTAGGTATTATTACTATAATAGATAGACACACTAAGAGATGACCTTGTAAAACGGAAAGCTAAACCGTAGAAAAAATATGCTGTATTTCTGCTTAAATTAACTTTTTTCTTAAATTAAAATTTTGGTTCTTTATTTTTCCTAAAAAAGAAGAGCTTGCAAAACTTATGTAGTATACTTAAATATTTCACTTAAATAATTTTTTATACTTCTATATTTTTGAATAAATTTAATATAGTAACCTGTATGAAGGTAGCAGGAGAGATTTTTTCTTTATAAAGAAAGAAGAGAAGCCGAAGAGGCAAGTTACCAAAAGTATCCAAACTTTCAGGCAAAAAGACAGAATGGGAGAGTAATCTAAATATTGGCAGTTCGTGAGGTAGATACAAGAATCATTAATCAATTAAAAAGGAGGTATTTTTATGTGGCCAGATCATGAAACAACAATGGATTTACTTGGAATAAAACATCTAAAAGACGCTGTTCTTGATATTGTTAAAAATGATACACTTCTCCCAGCAACTATCGGAATCTTCGGTGATTGGGGCAGTGGTAAATCAAGCCTCATTAAAATGATTACGAAAGAGTTGGAATCGGAAGAAAATATCCTTATTTTAGATTTTAACGGCTGGCTGTTTGAAAGCTATGAAGATGCGAAATCGGCACTCATGGAAACCATTGTTGTTGAATTGGTTCAAAAAACTCCATTGGAAAAGAAAATAGAAGTGAGATCTCTCGCGCTTCGATTACTGAGAAAGATCAACTGGCTCCGACTCGGCAGTAAAGTGATTCAATATGGCGTTACTGCTGCCACTACAGGAGGTATGGGAACTATTATTCCTGCTTTGACTGACCTACCGGGCATTGTTAAAGGAGTTGGTAAATTATTCGAAGATGTAGATACAGAAAAGGCAGAAGAGCTTTTACAGCAGGAGACAAAACAATCTATTAGCCGGAATATCCGTTCTTTTAGAAATGAATTTGGAGAATTAATTATAAAATCCGGTTTCTCGGCTGTAATTGTTACCATTGATGATCTTGATAGATGTCTGCCTAATACTATCATAGAAACACTTGAGGCAATTAGGCTTTTTCTCTATGTTCCTAAAACTGCTTTTATTCTCGGGGCAGACGAGCGGCTTGTAAAATATGCGGTGCGAAGCAGATTCCCTGAATTACCCGGAGACAGGACAGATGTCGGACGAGACTATCTGGAAAAATTAATTCAATACCCAGTGCGAATTCCGTCGATGACTCGTACTGATACTGAAAATTATGTCACTCTATTACTTATACAGGACAAATTAGAAGATGATAAACTTCAGAAATGTATAGAATGGACGCTCGACCCCAAAACAATTCAGGAAGGAAGGACTCTTTCGGCAGCAGAGGCCTCAGAATTATTTGGTAATTTGTCTAATGAACTTCGTGGAGATCTAGCTTTCGCACAGCGCATTGGTCCGGTTCTTGGGGAAAACTTGAATGGAAATCCTCGACAGTGCAAAAGATTCTTAAACACTCTTATAATGAGAATCAAAATGGCTGAATCTAGAAAGATTGAATTAAAACGCCGGATTCTTGCGAAATTGATGTTACTTGAATATTTTAGATTACAGTTTTTTCGTAATCTATCAGCCTGGCAGAGTATACAGGAAGGGAAACCAGAGCAACTCAAACAAATGGAGGAATCAGTAAAATCTACCGAAACAGAAACAAACGGTAAGAAAGATGAATTCCCAGAAATTGATATGTGGATTCAGGATCAATGGATTTTACAATGGCTGACTAGCGAACCACCTCTTTCAAGCGAAGACTTGAGACCCTATTTTTATTTCTCAAGAGAGAAACTGACAGATATTTCAGGTATTACAAAGAGGCTCAGCCCAGAAGCTCAAGAAATCCTCAGAGATTTGTTAAGTTCTAGCGAGGCTTTTCGTAATATTGCGTTTAAAAAGGCTAAGGGAATTAATCCCACAGATGCATCCGCGATACTTGATGAGTTAATTGAAAAAGCAAGAAATTTGGAAAATTATTCTAAGGAAGATTCTCCCCTTGATCTTGCTGTAAAATGGATTAAAGAAAGACAAGAATTATCAGCAGAGCTGATGTCTTTTATTAACACCCTTCCTGATAATGAACTGCCAGTTTGGATTGTTATTAAACTGGAGTCAGCATTGAAAAACACTGCTCAACATTCTACTCTTGTTCAATTTCTTGAGAGAATTTCCAATTCACAGACAGCAAATAGAGCTTTAATTAAAGCCGCAAAAAATCGTCTCACTAAAATAACGAAGGAGGTGATTATATAAATGGGGACTTCAAACTCTTATGGCGGTCCCAAAGATTCCTCTTTTCTTCTACCCTCGTGGGCAAGGCAAGATAGTGACATTGATAATAGTTCAAACGACAACAATATTTCAATGGACGATGAAGAAGAACAGAACATACCGGAGAACGATGATTTAAATGGTCAAGGTAAAAGAAATCCAAACAATACATCTCAGCCCCCAAAAAATTGGAAAAATGCTAAAAATGTAATGAGTCGATATGCGTCAAAAGGAAGTGGACATGGTGGACCTGCAAAAGCTGGCAAAGCCTATATTAGGGCAGAAGGTGGGGCAAAAAAAGCTACACAGTCTGTAAAATCAGGCAAGACAACTGCACGTAGATTAGCAGCTTTTTTTACAACTACAGCTCGGAGTGATATATCTCAAGGATTAAATTCAATTGGTCTTAGCCATCTTATAGGGAAGGATGTTGATACGGTTTTTTCAGAACTTATTGATGCGCTATTGGATAATGGTGTAAATTTTGATGAAAATATTGCCCGAGAGGTGATGGATGATGCCCTGGGGTTTTTTTATGAGCAGTGTTCAGAAAATAAAAACTTTGAAAGCATTGAACATATAACGCCAGAACAATTAAAGAGAACAATTGAAAATTTTGTTTCAGGATATATTTATAAACGCTGGTTGCAGAAGTTGGGTAAGTGCATCGAGAGGGGAGATGTCTCTGAAGAAGAGGCAGTAAAACTAGAAACAGAAGTAAAGATTTATGTTGGAGATTTGGTAAATCTAGAATTGGATTCAAAAGATATTTTTTCTATTGATTGGAATGGAGATGAAGGGAAACAGGTGATTGATTCCATCTATGAAGATGCCTATAGTCTTATTGAGGAGGGCAAAATATGAACTGGAATATAATTGTAAGAGCAGGTGAAAATGATAATTATCGTGTATCAAATATAGGAAAAGAAGCCAGTTTTTATGTTGATTTTTACCGTTCGAATAGTCAATGGAAAATGAGAGATGGTGGGTTATTAAATAAATTCAATAGTAGTGGTAAACTTACTCCAGCATCACATGACCTATTATTACTTGCAATGGCTATAACTTCTGCTGATCGGTGTATTGAAAGAAAATATGCTGATGATTCATGGCAAAGAGAAATTACCATACATCTTCCAGTTGGTGCTCCTGATATTTGGGAAAATACTCGAAATATTTTAGAAAATGCACTTGCATTTTTAAGCGGAGATAAATGGCATTTTAAGTTTAGGAAGAGCTTAGTTAATGTACGGTCACAGAAAAATCTTTCAAAACTGAATGATGTGTGTCTTTTTTCTGGAGGAGCTGATTCACTGATTGGAGCAATTGATCTTCTCGAGGATGGAGAAAATATAACTTTTGTTGGACACTATGGAGGAGGAGTAACACATTCTTTTCAAACAGAACTTGGGGATAAGCTTAAAAATAAATATTCCGATCAGACTAATTTTTATTTTCATTATGTAGAACCACCACAGATTAAAGGATGCAATTTTGAAAAAAGTACACGTGCTCGTTCCTTCTTGTTTTTATCTCTTGCTGTTGTATATGGCGCTATATCTCAAAATAGAGTGAAATTATATGTGCCGGAAAACGGTCTTATTTCACTAAATGTTGCCCCCACGGCAAGCCGAGCAGGAAGCCTTAGTACTAAAACCACACATCCTTATTTTATAAAATTGTTTAAAGAACTATTGGATAAACTTAACATCCTTGTTGATATTGTTACTCCTTATAAATTTAAAACAAAAGGCGAAATGTTTATAGAGTGTAAAAACAAAGTTCTTTTAGAAAAATTAGCTAAAGATTCCATGTCATGCTCTCATTCTGAACAATCCCGATTTAATAAGGTCAGTCCAAAAATACATTGTGGTAGATGTTTTCCATGCCTGATTAGGAGAGCAGCATTTAAAAGTGCCAATATGCATGATTCTGACTATGTAGTAGATGTTTTATCTAATCCACCAGATACAACTAAAGAAAGTGGTAGTGACTATCGAGCAATAATGATGGGTATTGGGCGATTTAAAAATGATCCTCTCTCTATGGACTTATTTAGAGTAAAAAGTACTGGTCCCGTAGCATCAAAAGATGTTAATGCTTTTATAGAAGTCTATCGACGAGGCATGAATGAATTATCTCAGTTTTTAACAGGGACAATTCGATAATGACAGAAAAAATACCAAAAATAATTGATACACATTTACATCTTGATCTATTTGATAATCACGACAGAATACTTGAAGAGGCAGAGCGTTTGGGTATGGGCATAGTCGCTATGACTAATGCACCATTTCTCTTCGAGGCATGCAGAAAAATATGTAAGAAATATTCTTATGCTTGGGCATCTTTAGGCATGCATCCTGAGTTAGTGTATCAATATAAAAACCAATTAAAGCAATTTTACGATTTACTCGATTTGACTTCTTTTGTTGGAGAAGTCGGTCTTGATTTTACAACAAGAGACGAAACTTATCAAAAAGCACAAAAGATGGTTTTTGAGAAAATTCTTTCATTTTGTTCAAACAAAAAAAATAAAATATTATCAGTTCATTCTCGAAAAGCTGATAAGGATGCAATTGAAATGATTGGTAAAGATTACCCTAATACTATAATTATGCATTGGTATTCCGGCTCTATTTCAAACCTTGAAAAAGCTATAGATAATGGGTTTTATTTTTCTGTCAACAGTTCAATGATAATGTCAAAAAATGGACAAAAAATAATACGAAGAATACCAGAAGAGAAGCTTTTGTTAGAAACTGATGGACCATTTGCAAGAAAAAATTGTACACATTTTACTATTGAAATTCTTGAATTTGTAATTAATAAAGTAGCTATGATAAAAGGAACATGTGCTAAAGATATTAAATTACAAATACATAAAAATCAACAAAAAATATTTCATTGCATTTCTAAATAGTTAGCTTTACTGGAAAAGGCGATGAGGACTTCATAATTTCACAAAATTAAATCAATAAGAACAGATCTTAATAATTAGGGATATATTCAATTTTCTCAGACGATCAATATTTTACTTTTAAATTAGAGAAAAAAGAAAGATAGTGGGCTTCACAACTTCACAAAATATAAAACGAAAACGAAGAATAGGTGAAATTAGGAACCCAGAATCCAACTTCTGCATCAAATGATTTAAGACGATTAGTTGAAAATCATATTTTAAAAGAAAGTGGAGTTAAAGGGGCGGGCTCTTATTACGACATTGCATAAGAATTGCATAAATTGCATAGCAATTGCATAAGAATTGCCCAAATTGAATTTAAATAAATAGTTAACGCATCCTATTTTCTTAAATAGGGAAGACGGTCCAAGACAATAGTCCGGTAACTTTTGGGTCGTCCTGGAAGAAAGAGAAGAGAAATAATAAAAATATATTACAAGGATTTAGGATAGAGGAAAATGGACGACAACCAAATTATTTACATCTTAAATGTTTTTAATCAATATGAGCACTGCTTTACCTTCGAAGACCTCTCAAATTTTACAGAGCCAGATTTTGATAGTGAATTACTGAAACATGCACTTTTGAATGATTCTAGATTTATATTGATGAATAAAGGAAACTCTGATAAAAAGTATTTCATACCAAAAAGAAGACTTTTCCAATGGTTTTGCCAATTGAATCTCAAATTAGCACAAGCAAAGAAAATTCGGCTTAGCAAACATCAACTGGCAACACTTATAAGCTTTCTTTGTATTCACGAACGATGGGATACTCAATCAATGGAAGTTATTCAGTTTGGTAAACAGTTTGGATTCATTGGAACTGCTTGGACAGAGGATCAATATATCTTTCCCTTAGCTTATATTTTGTCATTCATGTCATATAACTTATCTGAAGTTACCGTTAAGTACATAATAAAGGAAATTTCATCGAATACAATAGATGTAAATTTTTCTTTTAAACATCTTGCTCAGAAATTAATTCAAGAGAAATTTTCTTGTTTTACTGAAAGTGAGTGCTATATTATAAAATCAAGAGAAGGTCTTCTAACAGGTAAAAAAATGAAACTAGAATGGCTTGGGCTTCACTATGGTATCACAAGAGAGCGTGTCCGACAGATGGAATTCAGATTTTGGCGTAAGCTTCGAAATCCTGTCCACGCCCCCACCTTTTCTAGAGCCTTAATCTATAATATTATGAGCAAAAAAGGAAGCTTAATGGTCAAAACAGATTCTCCCGAAGTGTTAACCATAAGTTTCCTTTCTAAATGCTCAAGGGTACCTTATGCAACACTTTCACATATCAATTTGGCGATCTTAGGGGCTTTACCAGAAGATACTATATTACTTAAACCTAGGAGAGTACTCCTCGATAATATTGACTCTGTTTCTATAATAAACCAGTGGGAATCTGAAGGTCGACTCTGTCTCATTAAAAGAGATTTGCAATTTCTTGCCGAGAGCATTATACGGTTTCGCCTTAAACGCCTTAACAAAGAACAAAAAGTATATCTAGCCTTACGAACTATTGGGAAGCCCGCACACAGTGCTAAAATAACAGAAGTTTATAATTCTCTTTTCCCCGGTCACCAATCCACTGAGTACAACATTCATGCTGTGCTCAGTCTTGAGAAATATGGTGTAGTTTGGATTGGGATCCGCAGTACATTTGCGCTTAAAGAATGGGGATATGAACATCCATAAGAAACCCTTTTTAATACTGTAACAAAGATTGTAGAAAAAAAATATAAAGAGACAACTCGCCCAGAATAGAGGAAATAGGGTCAAATTTTTATTCTTGACAGTTAATTAAATTATTTGCAAGGACTCCAGTTAAATAAAGTTGACAAATTATGTCGATATGAATTATATTGATTATAGATTTTAATAGACGACTCCCCGGCAATAAGCCGGTTAGGCAGCTTATATGGCTGCCTTTTTTTTGGGGGGATAATGCCATGAAAAACAGAAGCATAATATATATCGGTGGGTTTAACCCATATTATGGTGCAGTTAAAAATACACTTTGGAAATGGCTAGACATGAAGAGATATTTTTTGCTTCTCCTTCCAGACAATGATATATAAATAATAAAATAATTTGCTGTAAAAATCTTTGATTCATATAAACCAAATTAAGATGTATATATAATAGCATTATTAATGCTTTATAAAAATCGAATTATATATGGCTTGGCTTCAAAAAATAATTGACACCAATTTGCTTTTAATATATAATACAGATAACACACCCGCTACGCCTCTTAACAATGCGCACCCTGGCGGGTTTTTTCTTTTTATTAAGAGGTTTAAGTATGAAATTTACCAAATCCCCTACAACATTTCAAGAACAGGTTGATCTACTAAAAAGCCGAGGTTTAATTATAAACGACTCCGAAAAAAGCCTTGCAGAATATAAGCCGAATTAATTATTATCGGTTAAGTTCTTATTATGTTCCTTTTCAAATAAACAGAAATTGATTCAAACCGGAAACTTCTATTGAAAAAATATTTAGGTTATACGGATTTGATAAAAAAATAAGAGCTTTAATTTTTGGAGCATTAGAAATAATTGAGGTTACCTTGCGTACTAAAATAGCTTATTATTTATCCCATAAATATGGACCGTTTGCCTATTCCGATCCTCAATGTTTCTCTAAAGATTTCAAGTATTTTGATTGGTATACTAAACTAGAGGAAAGCATACAAAAATATCATGAAGATTTTACCAAAGAATTTTTCAAAGAATATGATGAAGAAAATATTCTTCCCCTTTGGATAGCCATTGAAATAATGTCTTTTGGCCAACTATCTTTTTTATTCAGGGGGTTAGAGAGAACAGACAGTAATAATATTTCAAAAGATTGCTTTGGAATTGACGAAAAGATACTATCTTCATGGATTCACACCCTGGTATATATTAGGAACTTATGTGCCCATCATAGCCGTATATGGAATAGGACGCTTGCCATCAAACCTATGATTCCAAATAAATTAGCTGAATGGAAAGGGATTTCGAATTCCAAAATATTTTATCTTTTTTTGATATTTAAGAAGTTAATCATTATATCTGGAGAATGGGGAATACTTAAAAACAATTTATTACAATTATTAGAAGAACATAATGATATTGATATGAAAAGGATGGGTTTCCCGGTTGATTGGAAAGATCGGATTAATAGTATATGAATTAATTAAGTAAAATAAATGTCCGAAGAGTTTAAGAAACGGTATAAAAATTGAGCACCCACTTTTTCTCTCTTATCTTTATAGTATTAACAGAATATCCAAAGAGAACTCATAGGAAATAATAGGAGCTGTATAAAATTAAGGATCATCTCTCTCTCTCTCTCTCTCTCTCTCTCTCATTAATCATTACCATACCAGGACGACTTTTCTCTAATATTTCACATTTAATTTAGTCTTATCCCCGTAAAAGAGAGATAAAAAAATAAATGAAAGGATAATAGCGGGAATTTTTTATCTCCCTTTTCGGTGACTATATCTTTTAGATTCCTTATGGTTAGCGATAAGTAAAAACATCCATAAATAAAATGTTAAAAGAAAGAAACATTTT
>Ga0307379_10013953_pt1 | contig 10389 bp, 9 predicted proteins | sample UN2MG_FD_202237 | JGI IMG/M metagenome (GOLD analysis project Ga0307379, IMG submission 202237) | Soil microbial communities from Risofladan, Vaasa, Finland - UN-2 | ecosystem: Environmental > Terrestrial > Soil > Coastal area > Acid sulfate soil | place: Finland: Risofladan, Vaasa | collected... | reverse complement strand
CAGAAAGTGAATATAATCAAGATCATCGCACTTGGCAGGATTCAAGTTCAGTCCAATCCATTTTATTCGTTATACTTAATATAGACCAAGCCATATATGAAGATTATGGCAAGTGCGTAAGTCCTAAAAGATGACAAGTCTTTTGCGCGTTTTTCGCCCTTTTTAAAAACGCTTACCGCAATTGATCCTTTCAAAATGAGTACATTCATCAATTACGCAATAACATTTTTAGAATTTAGTGAAAGTAGATGGCCAGAAATTAAAAGAATTCACGATATTTGGGTTGACGAAAAACATGAGTATTTGGCCAAAGAACTAAGAAAATACCTGTCTGAAAAAACATTCCCTTTAGACAATGAATTAGAGCTTCTTCGTGGCGTGAATATGGTCACAATAATGGTATTTTTTAATTTACTAAACAAGGAGCGATTTAGCTCAAATAGCAAATTTGTTATGGATGAAATATCACGACTATCTGAAAAAAAACTTAAGAATTTAATGAAGTTAGTTAATTATTTCGAGGCCAATCACCTGATTTATAAGTATGAATCGAAGCTTTATACGCAATTGGACAGATTCATTGTCATATTCCCACACCTGATCCCTGTATTTGGACTACAATTTTATAGAGAAATACCAAGAGATTTAGCGATTGAGAAAGGATTGACAACGGCATCCATCGAGGACCTAAAGCAATTCTATGTAGACACTTATGAGATATTGGCAGAAACTATTGATCTGATTGTATCATTCAATAATCTGGAACATAGGGGTGATTTCGAAAAAATGGCTAGTAGACGTCGAGATATAAAAACGATATCTGATTTTATTGCAAAAAGTAAAGGTATCAAAATTGACTTTATAGACGGAACCGAGGCTTTTGATAAACTTATATATAAAATACTTAATAATAAAATACGAAACGCAATAGACCATAATTCTTATAAGTGCGACGGATTATCTCAACTTATAAAATTTTATCCGAAAGATTTGCAAGATGAGTCTGATGTTGAGGAAATGTATCTATTGGATTTCGCCCGTTGTTGCTGGGATTTGTTTTTATGTATAGTCGATTCATACGTCTTAGTCTACCAAACCAGGAAACTATTCCTTGTTATGAGTGGTTATAGTTCTATTGACCCCAAACTCATCGATGAGTACGGAATAGCTAAGTAAAGTGATTTTGACAAGAGAAAATCGTTCTCAGGACTAATTGGGAATGGGAAGATAATGAAATCGAGCCAGTTACTGGATGAGGCTACTGCCTTCTATTTGGACTCCAAGGATTTTAATGGATATCCGTGTCATCAGATTAAGCGTATGCATAAATTATCTGAAGATGAGCTTAGGACGTTGTTATGCGAACTTGTGGAGCAAGGAAACGGAGCTCTTGTTTTTGGCGACATACATCCAAATCCCCATATCAGAGCTTTCCCAGACGAACCAAAGGCTAATCAGCTAGATAAGCTCGGAAATCTACCTTTAGATTACATCTGCCTTTATCCAACTCCAGATCACTTAAAAGATGTAGTTGATGTTAATAAATACGAAGGAAAACCATACTCGATGGAATTAGCACTTGGATCAGCGCAGCTTGAGTTTCATGTCTTTGATTTATCTGTCCTAGAGATTTATAGAAATGATCCTAGATATTACTATACAACTGACGACATCAACGGAAACATATGCATATCAGATGAGTTCTACCTATCTTCGGGAACTCCTGAGAAGGATAAGGTTCTTTTGGATACTTTTGGATTCGCTTATGACGACGGTCTTAATAGAGCTGTAGCTGTATTCATAAGATACTTGAGTGGACTGAGTTCTGAACACCAGCAAATATGGAAATCTAAGGAAAAAATCGGGGGCTATAAACTTCATCCTGATTACTTCAGGAACTGTATCTTAGGAGAGTGGGGCGAGAAAATCTCTATATTTGTTGCTTTTGTAGAAGAATTGCACCTAATAAATAAGATGTGCAGCGTCATGGGACGACCACACATATTCAATGAGGATTTTTATGAAAATCGCCCACGGACATTCTCTTTTCTTGTCCGACCAACATTGGAAGAGTACAATAGCTTTGTTCTTACCCTTGACAAAATGATGTCTGATAATATTAATAAAGAATTCTTTATGAATGAGGTTTCTGATGAATCAGAAGAAATAAGAAATGATGGCAAAATTATTATTAAATCCAAAGGAACGATAACAATGTTGGATGAGTGGCTAAATTTGAGGTTCCGACCTTCTGATCGCAAAACTATGCAGAATCTAATTAATGTGTTCAAAAAAGTAAGGAAGCTGCGACAAAAACCAGCTCATGTCATTAGGCTAAATGTTTTCGACCAGAAGTTTTTTCATTTGCAGCGTGAACTTATTGTTACTGCGTATGATGCAGTTCGCACTTTAAGGCTTATTTTCGCAAACCATCCGCTCGTTTGTGCCGCCAAGATTGATATTCTTGATTACCTTTACGAAGGCAAGATTTGGACATACTGACCTACGAAAACTCTTGCTACATAAAGTCATCCTTATGGATATCTTTGCAGAATCATACAGCTAGCTGTTAAAAGGACAATTATGTGATAAATCTCCTATTCGCAGATAAACCCACATCCCGCAGGTAGGCCAAAGAAAAATTGGAATTTTTCAAATTGACAAATAGATGATATAGATTTAATTATGCAAGCATAAATGATAAGAATAAATATTAACTGATATCATGACATTCTGGCACGCCACCTGGTGTTTAGTGGAGATAATGTTATAAATAGTGTAAAATATAATTTTTGCCCAAAACTAAGTGATTGCCTCTACGTGATTTTGCAGAAAATCGTTATCAGGAAAAATGATAAGTTTCAGAGGTTGCACCTGCGGGATGTGGGATAAATAAAACATATCGCATAAAATAACCAAACGCAAAATAGGAAATCATTCCGCACAGATCTTTGTTTTTTTGGTCTGAGCGAGTCGGCGGAAAAAATAGGCGAGGAATTGCCGCCATCCCCTGCCCCCATTTCAGAAAAATATCAGCGGCTTTTCAGTAGGTGCTCAGCTCTCCTCTAAACAGCATCTGCTGCAGCTTGGGAATATTGGCCAGCCAATCGTCCAGGATCTCTGTGGCCCCTGCCTCCAATGACTTCATGTCTACGCCCTCTTTGGGCACGATCTGCACGCTGGCAATATGCGGCTGGTCGATGGGCTTGCCGATCTGCGAAAGCATCTTGATGTAGACCTCATCAATGCCCGGCACCTCGGCGGCAATCTTTCGGGCCGCCTCCGTGGAGAGCAGGTTGTAAATCTTGCCCACGTGGTTGATGGGATTCTTGCCGCAGGTGGCTTCCAGGCTCATGGGTCGATTGGGTGTGATCAATCCGTTGGCCCGGTTGCCCCGGCCTACGGCTCCATCGTCTCCCATCTCTGCCGATGTGCCCGTGACTGTGATGTAAACAGATCCCTGCTCGATGTTGTCGGCCACATTCATCTGCGCGTTTACCTTGCGCGCCGTAAACTGCTTGGAAAACTCAATGATATGATCCACGATGTCGCTCTTCGTGTTCGCATACTCCTTGAGGCTCGCCACATGCTTATCGACCATGGCGCAGGCGATGGTCAGATTGATGACGTCCCCCTGCCGCATGCCCATGACCTTGATGTCCTCGCCAATGGCGGGGATGCTCTTCTTGAGCCTCATCAGCTCGCGCTCGGTATTGAAGACAATGTTCTCCGTCTCGGATAGAGGCGCATATCCCACACCAAAAGAGGTGTCATTGGCGGAGGGAACCTTGCGACCGAAAACATCCCGCAGGTCTGAGGAGCCCATGCCTATCTTGGCATCAAGGATGACGTGATTGTTGACGTCCAAATTGGAGAGCGACTCGCCCAATAGCTTTCTCGCGGCTTTGATGGCGATGGTGTCCACGGGAATCTCCTCTTCCTTGAAGACCCGGGTGGCGCGGCCCGTGAGAAGGATGTAAAGCGGACAGATGACCTCGCCTCCTCCAAAAGCAGGCTTGGACCTTCCCGCCACAATCTGCGTCTTGTCGGTATTGTGATGCAGCACCGCTCCAAATCTATCAAGGTATTCCTGGCAAAGGGCCCGGCTGATGGACTCCGCGAGGCCATCCGCCACGCTGTCCGGGTGTCCAATACCTTTGCGCTCTACCAGCTCTATTTCTTGTTGCTCCAACGGTCTTTGATTGAGGCGTTCAACCTTGATATTTCTCTTCATGACCTTTCCTCGATTACGATCGTATAACGAACCACTAGGCTTTGATGAATTCCAATATCATATTAAGGCTTTGCATTTAGTTTGCGCTTTCTTGATGCAAATCTCGAAAAAGATATTTATTTGGACAATTGGAAAAGCTACTGCGTGAGGCCCACGCGCCACTTTAGCATCTTGTCCTCTACTACATAGCGGAAGGTGCGATCGATGGCCAGGCCCAGCAGACCCAGCACAATCATGTACATGAATACCTCATCCATCCGGTAATGGCCGTAAGAGTCCCAGATCTTGAACCCCAGGCCGTTCTTGCTCACCCCGAACATCTCGGCAGCCACAAGGCACATCCAGGCAATTCCCATTGCAATCCTTATGCCGGCCGCAATGGAGGGCAAGGCGAAAGGCAGGGCTACATACCTGATCAGATCGATATCTTTGGTTGCACCCAAGACTTTTGCCGATTCGACATACACTCTCGGCAGGTTCCTAAAACCCACATAGGTGTTGATCAATATGGGAAAGACCGCCCCTATGAAGATAATAAAACCGGCTGCAGTGTTGGTTATGCCAAACCAGATGATAGCAAATGGAATCCAGGCCAATGGGGGTATAGGGCGCAATAACTCCACGATGGGATCCAAAATATTGTCAAAAAGCTTGAACCATCCCATGATCATTCCCACAGGCAGGGCAATTAGCAGACCACCCGCCATGCCGATGGCGAAATGAAGAGAGCTTACCGGCAGGTCCTCGGTGAGAATCGACCACCAGTTTTCCATAAAAGCAGCAACAACCTGGAAAAAGCTGGGCAAAGTCAATTGGTCATTGACCAGAAAGGCAGCCGCTTGCCAGATAGCTATCAATCCAAAAATGGAAAGAGCGGGAATGCCCTGATTTCTCAGGACATTCAAGGTCCTACTGGCTTTCCTTTGCACCTTTCACCCTCTCGTAGAGACTGGTATCGAAGAGATCCTTCTCGTTCAGCTCCCTCTGGGTATACTTCATCTCATAGTCGACTCTGGCAAACTCGACGGTCGATGGTATCTGAACATTAGGATCGCTGACCCACTTGCCATCCCAGTTCTTTACGGAATGTTCGATTTCCGTGAGGTTCGCCTTGGTCTTCTTTGCATATATCTGGGCGGCCTCATCAGGATGGGCATTGATGTAGTCAGTTGCTTTGATATGGGTCTTGATGATCTGCTCTACCAGCTCAGGCTGCTCTTTGATGAGCTTGTCCGTGACCACCAGGCAGCAGCAGGCATGGTTCGGCCACATCTCGCCCGAGGCCACTGCCCCCTTGCCCTTGCCTTTCAGCTCAATTATTGATGGCGCTGGATGCGGCAGGAATACACCATCTATTTTGCCTGCGGACAGTGCACTGATGGCAGGTCCTGGGTCCATGGCCTTAATGTCGACCTTGGATATATCCACTCCATTTTCCATGAGCCATTTCTTCATGACTGTATCCTGAATCGATCCGGGCGGGAATGTGCCAATGGAAAGGCCAGCTAGAGTTGCCGGTCCATTGTAGATCAGATCCGGCCTGAGGACCAGATCGGAGCCGTTGATATTGACCGCAGCTACGATCTTGGCAGGCAGTCCTGCCGATATGGCAGAAATGGGCGGCGCAGTTCCCACATAAGCAATATCCAGCTCCCCTGCGACCATGGCTTGCATCTCCGGAACCCCTGTGGGAAACTCATACTCCTTAATGTCTTTTATGCCAAAGGGCTTCAGGTCTTCGGCCCACCAGCCCTTCTCATAAGCAACCATCTCTGCGATCTGATGGGTACTGGGCTGGTACCCTATGTGCAGGGTAGAAATCTTGCCTGGCATCTTCTCTTGGGCGGAGGCATTATCCGTCTTCATCTCCGTAGAGACGCCCTCTTTCTCCTCAGGAGGTGAGAGGCAACCGAGCGACATCACTACTACAGCAGCCAGAATGGCCATAATTATAAATTTCTTCAATGCGATCACCTGAGTTGCGACTTTGCCTATTTCAGAGAACGATCGGTATAAAGCAGTTTCCAGTCGTAGGGCATTATTTTCTCAGAATGGATAATGTGCAGAAATAATCCTACAATAGTATTAATAGGACGGACGCAAGGCGAAAGGCGTTTCTAGAAATAATCTTTAGAATGGAATGATTGATATAACTACTGAGTCATAATTCCTTGACGAATTCACTAATTCACATGATCCTAATAGTATAAACAAGCATGTGGTTTGCGTACATTAATGCCAGTGGAGGGGAGTTGGTCGTGGGTGAACCTTACTGAAAATCATTACGAGAATCGAATGCATGAGATCCGTTTTGGCAGCAGACATTTATTGCATTACTTGCTAGCGCTTTTCAGCAGCTCACGTACGCAACCGAGGAGTTGAGAATCCCCCTAACAAAATGGTTTGACTACCCAGGCTTGTCAAGCGATGATTGTCTGGCGGATTTGATAAGAGCAGACTTGAATGATACCGGTTTGATGTAAGCCCAGGTTCGGCTTCATGATAGTGGCTGGGGGTTGTTATGGTTGGATCTTATTCTGAGATACTGAAAAAGGTTGAGCGAGGAGAAGCAACAGTCATGACGGCTCAGGAGATCTCGTCTCTGATAGAGTCAAGCGAAAGATCGAAGCTCTCCGAGGTCGACGTTGTCACTACTGCCACCCGAGCGATTATGAGCGGCACCTACGCAGTCTTCTCCTTTCCCGTGGCCAGACCTGCATCATTTCTCCGGGCAAAAAGGGTCTGGATCAACGGCATAGCCGCCCAGGTCGGGCCCTGTCCCAACGAGAACCTGGGCATCCTGGATCTTATGGTATTTGGAACGGCTCACAGCCGCAGCCAGCCCAATTACGGAGGAGGCCATCTCTTTCGCGATCTGGTGGAAAGAAAGAAAGTTCACGTCGAGGTGGAGACTAACGACGAACGCACCCTGCATGCAAAGGTCGGACTGGATGAAATGCCACATGCCCGGCTCTTCGGGTCGCGCCATGCCTTCAAGAACTACTCGGCCTTTGTCAATGCAGGAATTAAGCCAGTCAATACCATCTTTCACTCTCGTGGCTTTGCGCCACATTGCAGGGAGGCGACATTCTCTGGCTGCGGCCAGATAAATCCCTTGAAAAATGATCCATTGCTGGAGAGCATAGGCATAGGAACGCGTGTTCTCATGAACGGCGCAGAGGGCTTCGTCCTCGGCACAGGCACCCGCAGCAGCAAAGAGCGGCCCAATCTGTCCGGCTTTGCTGATATGCACAAAATGGCGGCAGAGTTCATGGGCGGTTTTGTCACATCCGCCGGCCCGGAGTGCATCTGCTCTTGGGCTGTGCCTATTCCCGTCATCAGCAAGACTATTCTGGAGGAAATTGCCAGGCAGGACAGAGATATCGCTCTGCCGGTGAACGATATCAACAGCAGGACGGTCATTGGCCAGGCTGATTACGGCAATGTTTGGACGGATGTAGACAATGAGGTGGAGTTTGAACCGGACAACTGCTCAGGCTGCACCTCATGCCTTGTGGAGGAGGCATGTCCCATGAAGGCCGTGAGCAACGAAACTGGCACCCCTAACTGGAACGAGGCATTATGCTTTCATTGCGGCCTGTGCGTCAGTGTTTGTCCTGGCGGTGTCTTTCGGTGTCGCCTGGGAGCCATCCAGCTAAAGACCGCCGCAGGTAGCGTCAAGAGCATCCCCGTAGCGCTGCGCCAATCGGACCGGCTGCGGGCCATAAGGCTCGCGGAAGAGCTGAAGAGAAGGATTATGGACGGCTCATTCAAGATAGCGCAGCCAGTCGAGCGGATCTCATGAAACGCTCGATTATCTCCTCAGGAGAGAGGCTGATGATGGGGACGGCTGCGTTGCCCGCTTCTACCTTTACTATTACTACTCCTTGGCCCTGCAGCACCTGGGGCAGATCATCCGCCGAATCGACCTTCTTGACATTCTTGATGCCGGCCGCTTTCGCCAGGGCAAAAAGATCAGTGCCCAAATGGGTGCAGGTGGGCTGCGATCCGGTGGAGCCGTAGCAGCAGTTGTCCAGAATCACCAGCAGATAGTTCTCTGGCGCATGATGGGCGATGGTAGCCAGCGTTCCTAGGTTCATGAGCACGGAGCCGTCCCCGTCCAGGACGATTACCTTTCGCTCCGGCCCTGCCAGGGCCAGGCCAAGGCCGATGGAGGAAGCCAGGCCCATGGAGCCGAGCATATAGAAGTTTTCCGGGCGATCCTTAACGGAGAAAAGCTCCCGGCTGGGAAAGCCGATATTAGAGACCAGCAGGGCATCCTGTGCCTGGGCAGCCTGCCCCGCCAGGAAAATGGCATCTATTCGCTTCATTTTGCCCTCCAAAACACCAAATCCAGTAGCACAGCCACCGGCCTGCGGCCTGCATAGGCGCGGCTCCAGGCCCCGGCCACCGTCTCCTCCGCATCCGCCAGCCTGGGCGAGAAATGCGGGATGGCCATGGCGTCCAGCAAGGGAGCCGTGAGCTGGCCCATGGGTACCTGACCGACAATCGGCTCACCCTTGCCCCCCCGGTGGCTGATGATCATGAGCAGTGGGATGCCGTAGAGAATATCAAGTGACGCCAGAGCATTGATACTGTTTCCCAGGCCCGAATTTTGCATGAGCAGGGCCGGCCTTCGCCCGCCCATCCAGGCCCCGGCACACAGGCCCACACCCTCCTCCTCGCGGGTGACGGGAATATGCACGATCTGCTCGTCCTCGTTTATGCTAGCGAGCAGCTCTTGCAGGTTGACGCAGGGCACAGAGGTCGCGAAGTTGATGCCGGCGCGCTTCATGCCCAGATAGACAGCGAGGCTGGGATTCATTTCTATATAGTTTATCCCGCCAGGCCAAAAAACCTTTTGCAGGACAATACTGATGCAAGCCATCCTGGCCAGATTGCTTGCGGGGATGTCAAGTCGATCGTAATACCCCTTTAGTATTTATTCGTTTTTAAATATTTTATAACTTAACAAGAAAAGTTAAATTCTAATGATAACTCAGTACTAAAAATAGGTACATTGAAAAACTATTTAGGATGATATAAATGTCGTTTATTCTGATCAAGGGAACCTTCCACGTATTGGGCTACAGTCCTGATGGCGATTCGATTAGATTCAAGGCCAAAGACCCCTCTCTTTGGAAGAAGCTCTCCGGCCAGGCTGTGGAGCTGAATGCGCGGGGGCATGCACAGCTTCGCATCGAGGCCGTCGATGCTCTGGAAACGCACTACCAGGGCTTTTGCCAGCCGCATAAGCCGGCTAGGGCTGCCGCCCGCTATCTTCTCACCTATCTAGGAATTAATGAGGTCGTTTGGAATGAGACACATAGCATTGTCGTCAAGGCCCAGGACGGGGCGAGAGGGTTCATACTGGCCCGCAGCACGGAGAGCTTCCGTCGTCCTGTGGCCTTCGTCTTTGCCGGAGAAACGGAGGAGAAAGATGGAGCAGAGATCAATTTGGATGAGTCGATTCTTAAAGAGAGCCTCAACTACCGGCTTCTTGTCCGCGGCCTGGTCTATCCCATGTACTACAACGGCCTCTTCTCAGACCTGCGCCTGCCTCTCACCGAGGCCTTGACTCATGCCAGAGCGGAAGGGTTGGGACTTTGGCCTTACGATAGGACCACAAAGGGATTTTCAGTCTCCGACCTGGATGCCATCATGGAAGAGGTGGCGATCCTTCCCAAGCTCTTCCGACGCATTGTGAATTACATGGGAGACGGTGGCAGGATCGATGGCTTTAAAGAGCATTTGCAGAAAGGGTGCGAGCCTCTGGTCAAAATTGAGCCGGTCCACTTCACCCGGTTTGATGCCATCGTCGATGTTCGGGGAGAAAAGGTAAGGCTGGCGGAATCGCCCGAGAATCTGATATTCATGGACAGGGTGCTGTGCAAGAAGCGCTGACCGGAGATTCTTTTATTCTTTTTTCTTTGATCTTAGCATTGAAGTAGCCTGTGCCTTGAAAATTCATGAAATTGAAAACGTAACGACCCTAGCAATTGAAGTCACTCAAATTATTTATTCTAACTGTACTTTCCAACTTTTTAATAGTTTTATAGTACTTTTCAAATAAATTTGACTATAAATCTGATATTAAAAATTAAAGCTTTTTATACTGGGATTTGATTTACTCCTTGGGGAGTAGAATGATAAAA
>Ga0307379_10013951_pt1 | contig 10390 bp, 10 predicted proteins | sample UN2MG_FD_202237 | JGI IMG/M metagenome (GOLD analysis project Ga0307379, IMG submission 202237) | Soil microbial communities from Risofladan, Vaasa, Finland - UN-2 | ecosystem: Environmental > Terrestrial > Soil > Coastal area > Acid sulfate soil | place: Finland: Risofladan, Vaasa | collected... | reverse complement strand
CCGTTCTTGATCTTCTCCGGCCACTGCACGATGTACTCATGCGGCAGGATGGAGTAGACAGCGACGGTGTCAGCGATCTTGGTTTGCTTGGCGCTCATTAGGCCACCTCAGCGAAGCGGTGCGCGTAGGGGAACTCGCTGATCATGCCAGCGGTCTCGCTGACCATAGGCACGACCGTCAGCAGATTGCGCTGCTGGGGCTCAAGGATGGTCAGCGGATCAGGCAGGTTGTGCTCCAGCTTCTCGTCACTCGTCGAGACACAACAGATCATGTCCTCGCCGTTGGGACCAGCATTGTCCAGCTCGCGCGCCTTCTTGACGTTCTTCGCGAATTGGGCGTTGCGCTCGTAGACCTCCAGGATGGTGGTCGAGTCAAGCGTTGAGACGCGGGTGTTGGCGATGTAGTTGTACTGCGCGAGGCCCATGATCAGCGTGTCAGGCCTCTCGGCCTGAAGGCTCAGCTCCTCGACGCCATTCTCCAGCGCGTAGAGCGCAGCGAGCGTGGCATCAGGGTCAGCGCCGGGCTGAAAGAGCGCTGCGCTGACGCTGACGCGGGGGATGTAGGGGATGCTGAGCAAGCCCGTGATGCCCTTGGCGACGCTGCCGTAAAAGGCCACGTCGTTGTTGAACTCAAGGATCGCGCGGCGGGCGGCCATCGCGCGCTTGTCCTCAAGGTTCTCGCCAGCAAACTGGGCTGCCCGGATCTCTTGGAGGCCATACTGGTAGGCGACGCCGTGCATGCCGACGTTGTAGACATCCTCGATGACGCCAGCGCCAGAGAGGGGCAGATCATCGCCGCTGTTGGATGCCCACTGAGAGCGGCCAAAGTAGCGATAGACGCGACGGTTGTAGTTGGCTGCACCCAAGCGGACCGCGCCCTGATCGGGGAAAAGCTCGAAGGCGTGCAGTCGGGGAAGTGGCGCCTCATAGACGCGGCGGCTCTGGTCAAGCAGCTGACGCTGGACAAAGAGGCTCAAGGCCTCCTCTTGATAGCTAGGCATAGCGCCTCCTTAGAGTTGCAGGATGGCCAAGGAGGCCGATTCGTTTTTGTACCATGACGCACCGGGCAGACGGACAGCGCCCGCGCCTGCTGCGTTGCTAAAGATGCCGATGGTGAGGTTGGCGCCTTCTTTGGCCACACGCACATAGACCGCATCGCCAGGGGAGCAGCTCGCCTCGGTCGAGACACGCACGCGACCAGCGCGGCGGATGGAGCAGGTGCGGTTGGGCGCATAGCCATCAACGCCGCCCGTGAGGCTGGGGTCCTCGGTGTCCTGGCGCAGGGCAACGCCTGCGAACAGGTCAGCCAGCGCATCACCGTTGACCACCACCACGGTCAGGTTGCTGGTCTGGTCGGAGCTGATCGAGGAGCCGTTGGCCGACTCGATGAGCAGCACGCTGTTATCCTCGGTGATGACGACATTAGGGATGTCCAGCGCATCAGCCGCAGCCTTGAGGCCCTCGACGATCTCTTGAGCTGTGGCGCCGCCGTCGCTGGTGTAGTCGATGACATACACGGAGCCATCCACATCGAGGTTGATGCGGTAGAGCGCGGTGTTGGCGACCGTGGGGGTGTACTCGATGCTGGAGGCGGTGAACGCGCTGGCGCTGATGAGCTGACAGCCTTGAACGTTGCTTGCGTCGCGAACGACTGCGCGGCCAAAGGGCAGGGCAGCAGCTGCGGCGCTGGCTGTCGTGGCTGCTGCGCTCAAGTTGGCGCCCACGGCGATGGTGAACGCGAGGCCAGCTTGACGCGAGGTGATGATCAGCGTCGTGCTGCCCGATGCGATGACCAGGCCGCTGATGCTTGGCTCTGCCTCGATGGCAGCTTGCAGACCTGCGCTGATCTCGGCCTGTGTGCCGCTGGCATCGCTGGTGAAGGTGACTGCCACGCCATTGATGGTGACGGTGTACAGCGTGTCATTTTGAGCGGTGATGGTGACGGTGGCGACCTGCGCAGCCTGGGGGCTGGCGTTCACCAAGCTGATGTCATCCTTGGCGGTGGCGCCGTCGAACGCGTCACCCGCGCGGCCCTGCAACAGCAGGCTCTCATAGTCGGTATAGGGCATCTTAAGTGCTCCTCTTGAGCTTGGCGCCAAAAGCGGCGCGCGGGTCAATGTCAGAGTCTTCGCGCGAGGCCGCAGTGGCTTGCGCGATTTGGCTCGGGGTATTGCGGGGGGCAGCGATGAGCTGACCGTCAAGCATGTCGAGCGCGGCGTTGACGTACTCATCGCTGGCGTCGGCGCGCATCTTGTCGCCAAGGCGCTGCTTGACGATCTCGCGTGCGAGGCGCTTGTTGTCGAGCTTGTCAGCGCCATCGACCTTGACGGACATCTTGAGCAGGCGCTGACGCTGGTTAAACCATGCGATGCGCGCATCCTCGGAGTCGGCCTTGTCGAGCTCTAGCTCGACCTCCTCATCCACAGGCATGGGCATCATGGCCAGGACCTCGTCCATCTTGGCCATCATCGCATCTACCTTGCCCATGTAGGCGTCAAGCTTGGCTTCGTCAAGCTTGGGCTGCTCGTCAGCGACTGGCTCATCGGGCGCATCCATATCGGTGCGCGTTTTCTTGGTGCTCATGTCATCCTCATCGGTGAGCATTTGAGCTGCGTCTGCACGCAGCCTGACTTGACGGCCTGCGCGACCGCGCATCACCGTGGCAATATGATTGTATCTGATCAGACGCTGGATCACGTCATAGGGTCCGAACTCCTCATCTTCGCCGCTCGTCTCGTCTATCTCGCAGGTGTAGCCACATGACTGCTCATGCATGCCCCCTTGGATAGCCTTGATGTGATCGGCGTCGAGGATGGTCAGCGTGGTGCGGACCATATCCACAGTCTCATCGACCCAGATCGAGTCACTGGCCAGACCCGTCGAGTACGTCTTGGCGTTATCGGCCATGACCCTGACAGGTAGACCCTGGTCATCAGTGGGGTGCTGAAGCGTGGTGGGCTTGCGCGCGACGCTGGCCAAGCTCTCCTTGGCGTAGACCTCATCGCGCGGGCGAAGCTCTTTGCGTGAGTTGCCCTCAGCGTCGACGTACTCAAACACGCCAGGGCGCGTGATGTAGGCGTCGACCATCATAAAGCCTTCGTCTGTGAGGACGGGCTCCATCAGTCGACCCAAGTTGTCGTAACGCTCTGCCATGTATAACCTCTTATACGTCTGTATAAGTTGTAGTCTGTTGTTGACTAATCGTCAAGCACGGGTATGGCGATGCACCTGCAATTGATGGGTGCGCCAGGGTGGCCGATGTCGGGCGGTGCATCCCAGCTAAAGACCTGACCTTGGAGGTCGCGATGTCCGGGGCGCACGCGCTCATCTCGTGCGGTCTGCCATCGGTACTTGCTGATGCCCGCTGCCACCTGCCTGCGCTGGGCAAGCTCGCCGTTGAGCGTGCCGAGCTGGTCACGCGCGATAAGCGCTGCCCTATTCTGCGCGATGCCTGTGCGCTGTGCGATGAGCTTGCCAAGGTCTACGGTGGTCATGCCCTGGTCACGCGCCGCCAGCACCTGCGCCGCCACGTCAGCTTGTAGCTTGGTGGGGATGTCGCGGATGTAGCTTGCGAGCACACGCGCCCTCTCCTCAAGCACGACCTGCTCAAGGACGCCACGCGCTGGGGGGATAGCGAGCTCTTTGGCGACTGAGCGCCAGCGCGTCATCTGCACGCGGTCGAGTTGCTGCACTGCCCTCCATGCCTCGCTCATCGCTTGGTCGTCGGTGATGAGCGCATCGAGCAGCGCGAGGATGGGGGATAGCTGCGCCTGCCACTGAGGATTAGGTCCAAAGAGGTCAAGCTGCGTGCCTTGACCCAACCCCAGCGCGGGCTTGAGGTAGCGTATCAGCCGAGTTGTCAGCGTGCGCGATAGCGCTAGGATCTCAATCATCTAGTCCATCCAAGATGCTGTTGACCCAGGTGCGCCCCTCATCGCCGCCCCAGCCATGCCACGCTTGCCAGCCCTTGCCTTGGCTCTCCCAGCTCTCCCCCTGCTTGTCCACCTCGTGGCGCTCGAAGTAGGAGCTCATGCGCTTGATCGTCTCAAGGCTCACAGGGCGCCCATTGGAGAGGTCGCGCGCGCGGGCGATGCCCACCTCGGTCATGCCGCGCTCACTTTCTGGCTTGGTCTCACGCACCTCAAGCGCGCGCTTGGCATTGTCCTGCACGCCCTGCGGTGGGGTATAGCTCTCGGCATCAGCGACGATGGGCTCAGCCTCTGGCGTCGTCGGCTGACCTATCAGGCGACTAGCCTCTTGCTCGCTCATCTGGAAGGCGCGCATCAGGATGGCGATACCCGACTCACGAGAGATGAGGTCGCTATTAACAGCTGTCACGACCTCGACCATGGATGTGATCTGCGCGCCATTGAGCGCCTGCTCTTGGATGCTGGAGGCCTCGACAGGTGCGGGCATCTCAAGGCCAGCGGGCATCTCGACTTGAGCCTCATCGGCGTCGAGCTCTACGGCCATGCCCTTGACTGACGCGCGCATCTCATCGGGGCTAATGGCTCCGTTGGACACAAGGATGGCCAGCGCCTCGCTCTTGGTCTTAAGCGTCGTCGCCTCCTCAGCCTCGCTTGGGATCTCATACGGCGCCCATCCCACCATCCAGCTCTCGGGCTCAACCCCTCGCGTGGGGCCATCAGTAGAGCTTAAGATGACCTTGAGCAAGCGGTTGGTCGCTGGCGTCAGGACGTGGCGCTGATAGCTGCCGACACGGGCAGACCAGTTGCGCATCGCGCTGGCGTCGTCGGTGGATAGGCCACCTGGCGCTTGGCCAAAGAGCTTGGTCACAGGCATGCGCGCAGCTGAGGCGAGCGCCTGCGCCAAGCGGTCGTACACCTCAGACCACCCGCTAAAGCTCGTGGTGTGTGGCGTCACGTCAAAGCCTGGGCCTACGATCCAGGCGCGCAGCGTGCTAAAGGCTGACTGCTGCATGGTCATGTAGTTGAAAAGCTGCTCATCACCCTGCGGGTTGGTGATGATCTCTTGGAGGTTGCCCACCATCATCTTCTTGGCGCCGACCTCGTAGAGCGCCTCACTCGCGCCCTCGCGCGCCATCGCCTCTTGGGTGAGCGTGCGCCAGACCGCCTCCATCACAGGCGCAGCCCAGTAGTCATAGCTCGACTCGACGCGCGCAGGCACAGGGTCACCATAGAGCCTGATGAGGCGTGACGCGTGGATGCGCAGCGTCTCAGCTGTGCCACCCTGCGCGGGGGTGTAGCGATAGATGATCGGCCTGAGGTAGTCGGGGCTGTACGGGTCAGTCTCGACCCACGCGCCGCCCGTCTCACTCGCGCGCGTCAGCTCGAAGCGATCCATGACCACGAGGCGCTTGACGCTGCCCACCGTGGTCATGGGGGTGGATTGGTCCTCCTCGGGATCGGTCACCATCCAAATGGCGGCGCCGCCGTAGTGGCGTGCTTTGGTGCACGCCTCAAGCAAGACCGCTGCCCAGTCAAGCTCATCGAGGATCGCGGTAAGCTCCTCGATCTCGTCAAGGCCTGTGAGGTCGATGTCTGTGATGGCGTCGCTTGGGAGCTCGCGCGCCACAGTCCAGGCCAGCGGGTCTTGCTGGAGCACGTCAAGCTCATCGAGCTGGAGGTAGCGGCGCGGCGTAACCTGCACGCCTGCATTACGGCTTCGGCGCGTGCCTAAGCTCGTGATGATATTCTTGAGTCCGTCGAGGCGTAGCATAGCTTATCCCATCATAGCGGCCCACGTCGAGCGCGCGGCCTCGGTCTTGTCTTTGTGGTCTGGCGTGAAGGCGTAGGTGAGCAGCTGCGTGGTCGCATCGACCTGATCATCGTTGGCTGCGCCTGGGAAGGTTACCATCTCCTCAAGCCAATCAGCAAGCCAAGGCGCTCGCGTGGGGATGGACACTTGGCCAGCGCGTAGGATGGGCTGCACGAGGCGAGCGCGCGCCTCTTTGTCAGCGGTGGGCTTGATGGGCAGCATGCCAGGGTAGGCGCGACCGCGCAGGCTCAAGAGCATCACCCCGTCAGCTTTCTCCTCGATGAGGCGAGCTGAGGTCTTGCGCCATATCGGGTCAGCCTGCATGCGGTCAAAGACCTCTAGCGTCTCCTCGGGGCTCCACCGCCCGCGCACCTGGTCAGCCAAGTAGGCGATCTGCTCATGGTCTGGGATAAACCACAGCTGGCCCACCGCATAGCTTGAGCCTGCGCCCTTGCCACCGTGGCGACAGTCCCACGACTGTATCCATCGACCTGGGCAAGCAGGCACCGCCTCATGACGATACAGCCAAGTCGCGTCAAAGAGCGTGCCTGATGCAGGTACGGGGCGCTGCTGATACAACGCCATGAAGCCATAAGGGTCAAGCTCGCGCATCTCCTCAAGCGACTCGCGTGTGGCCACCGCTGGCCATAGCGCTTCACCTTCCTCGCGCGGGTCAAGCTCATCGCTCATGTCGGAGCGCAGCGCTTCAAAGCGAAGCTCGACGCACCTGCCTGGCATCGCGCTGATCAGCCTACCCGTCGGGTCATCGAGGTGCCAGCGCGTCGCAATGACAAGCAGCCTAAGCGGTCGCTGTGGCCTCTTGCGCGTCATGAGCACGCGTGTAATCCAAGACCACGCTGCGTCGCGCGTGGTGCCAGAGCGTGCCTCGATGTCGTCCTTGAGCAGGTCATCGACAAAGCCACGGTCTACCCTAAAGCCCGTCAAGCCACCGCCTCGACCTACGCTCTTGATCCAGCCACCACCGCCCAAGAGCTCGGCATAGTTGCCCGTGCGCTTGGCGCCTCGGCTGGCGTCGCTGACCGCGCGCTTGTTGTTGAGCGCGGGCTCGTAATAGGCCAGGTACTCGTCACTATCTAGGATAGATTGCACATCGTGCAGCTGCTGGTCAGCGAGGTCCTGGCTATAGCTGGCATAGATAGATTGCGACGCGCGGTCGCGCGTCGAGATCCACGCCATCGCCAGCTTGGCGTACTCGCTCTTGGCGTGGCCTGGTGGCATCGAGAGGATGAGGTGATAGGGCTTGGGGCTCTCCTCCCAGGCCTGGATGGCCTCACAGATGCGGTGGTGATACCACACGAGCTGATACTGTGGACGCATCAGCTGGACGAAGTGTGCGAAGTCGCGGCGCCCTAGCTCCGCGTGCACCTCGCTTAAGTCGATGTCATACATCTTTTTTGGCATTGGCCAACGCGAGGAGGGTGGCGTCATCTAGCTTGGACACATCGACCTTGGTTGCAGTATCTACTTTAGCCCTAACCTCAATCTGGGTGGTTGGAGGGGTGCCCCATCCTCGCGCGCGCCCATGCGTGTCAAGCTGGTACATGATCGCCTTGAGTTGGTCCTTGTGCGACTCGTCATTGATCATCGCGTAGAGCTTGAGCTCGGCTACGTCGCAGACCTCATTACGCACATCCTCCATGATCTCCTTAACGTCCGGCCACTGCTCTAGCCTCGCATAGATGGCGCGACGAGAGACTCCGAGGCGCTTGGCGGCGATAGATACGGCGCCCTTGCTCTCGCGCAGCGCAGCTGTGAGATTGGCTTTATTGAGTCTGGTCATGGTCTTACTCCTATCCTAGCCACTGCTTTCTAAGCTCAGTTGCGAGGCGTTGCATCATATACGGTGGTACGCTCATCCCACAGACATATCCTGCGCCGTTGCTCGTCGCTCCATTCTTTAGCGCTGATAGGTCATAGTCGCGCGGAAAAGTCTGCACATCCAATATCTCTTGGCGCGAGATATATCGCTTGTCGGGCATGATAACAATGCTACTAGATGAAGTTCCTGTTAGCGTATAACAAACCTTGCCAGGCCAAACTAACATAGTGGTAAAAAGCTTACTTTTTTCTCCCATTGACATGAGGACCATTCCAAGATGGATATGGCTTGGATCAGCAGATTTAAGCAAACTCAAAACAGCAGCAGATGGTGTTTTGTAGTCAGTAGGATTAAGCTCTTTGATGCTGTCAAAGGGTATGGCTTCCTCGTCAAAATCAAGGCTTAGCGGAGGCAGGTTAAGATCACGCCTGCGCGCAACAAAGAACACGCGCTCGCGCTTCTGAGGTACACCCATCTTAGCCGCGTTCAGTAGGAAAAGCTGAGCTTGATAGCCTGCGCGCTTGAACGCTGTAAATATCTCTTTGACATAGCCTTTAGCCTTGCCTGTCACGAGGCCCTTAACGTTCTCAGCGATGATGATCTTAGGCCTTAGCTTTGCTCCGATTTTAATGTACTCAAAAAATAGATCATCTAACACCTGGCTAGCCTGACCCTCTCTAAAGACTTTCTTCTCACCCCACAGTCTGTCGCGTGCGCCTGCTGAGCTAAATGACGAGCATGGAGGCGAGCCATCTAGGATATCTAGGTTCATTAGCTCATCCGGATAGCTATCTAGCGCGAGAAAGTCTCGCACATCCATCAGATAGCTATGAGCAGGCCGATGATTGTGACGATAGATTTTCATCATCTCGGGGTCTATTTCTACACCCCCGAGCACTCTACACCCAGCCAACTTATAGCCCATCGTAGAGCCGCCGCCGCAGTGAAAGCACGAAAAGACCGACGGCCCATCTAAGGGCGCATATCCATCAGACAGCCTCCACGGGCCATGTCTAAGCTCAGGTATCATATTCAAACCCACAGCGAGGGCATTTATGCTCAAAGTCATCAAAGCTCGACGGATCAAGCTCTTGAGCCCCATCCTTGTCAACTGTCTCTATCTCGCCAAACGGATCATCGTCAAGGCGTGCAATGAGCGCATTGATGTCGCCATCGCTATAACCTGTGCCCTCTAGCGCGTCCTCTATGCGCAGGCCCTCCAACAACTGCGCCAGCGCCTCACTATCAAATCCCCCGAGCTCGCTCGTGCGATTGTCAGCAGCGAGGATAGCGCGCGCTCTCGTGTCGTCGCAGTCCACCCATACGACGGGCACCTGCTCCATGCCAAGCTCACGAGCTGCCATAAGCCTATGATTGCCCGCCAGCACATAGCCTGAGGAGCGCTGCGCCACGATGGTGCCGTAAAATCCATTGACCTCGATGGATGCCTTGACGCTAGCGAGATCGCCGCGCCGTGGGTTGCCTGGGTGCGTCGTCAAGTCATCGACGCCAACCATCTCGTGGTCAGCGTTGACTATCCTCGCGCGCGCGTTGTTACCTTTGTGCAAATTTTTGCTCATCATCTGCCTCTATCGCTGAGCACCAGTCCACTGCCACAAAATCAGCAAGAGCCACTGAGCGCTCGCGTAGCGTCCTCCAGGGCACCAGCGCGACCATCAGCTCATCTTTGACCATCATGCCCGCCAGAACGTACACCAGCGCTTGTGCTGCCAATGCGCGGTCTGCGTGGCCTTGCTGTGCTAATGATAGCACGCTCTTACTCACCCTACCAGAAGGACACCACTTGGCGTCCGCCGTCACGAACCGCCCGCGCGAGGTAGCACCGACGTAATCCAGCCACGTCGAGCCCGCGCGCTTATGAGCAGTCGGCACCTTAATCCAGACTGGAAGCGTGGATTGATGCTCGACCTGCCGCTCGAATGCTGCCCCTAGGATCTGTGATGCCCGCGCCATGATGACCTCCTATCGCATGACATTACAGTCACACAAGATAAAGCGCAACCAGATTGGATAGTCCGAAGGTAACTGAAGGCAAACCGAAGGTAACTTTTGCGTTAACCTTCGCAATAAAAGCATTATTTTATAATATGTTATATCATTTACGAAGGTTCCGAAGGCTAATATCACAAACTATTACACGCACACGCACGCGCACATGCGCAAAGAGTTTTCAGATTTGAACCTTCGGAACCTTCGGAATGCTAGATCACCCTTATCCTATGGGCACCAAACACCGTAGGCAAACTATCCAATAGCCTTCACCTAGCCTTCAACCAACCTTCGGAGCACAAAAAAGCCCCAGGGGGTGAGCCTGGGGCTAACGCGCGGGCGTCATCCTAGAACATTGCGAGCTGACTAGAGCGCAGGCACCCAGGGCTAAACCAGATGCGCTCGCGCGAGCTGTTGACGCGAGCTGCGCCTTGAGCTTGCGACCCATAGCCGCCGTTAGCCTTCCACGCGACGACATCCCATCCCAGCGCTTCTAGCTCGTCATGCTCGCCCTCATAGCCACACAAGGCGATACGGAAGCGCTCGTTAGCGCCATGCTCTGCTGCCCATGCGCGCACCTGCGAGGATAGGCGCTCGTTGTTGGCGTAGACGCTCGCGCCGCCATCATAGGGTGGGTCTAGCACAACGCCGCAGGTCGCCCAACAATTGAGCGTAGAAGCAGGGCTTAGCGGCGCGCTCCAGTCTCCACAGCAGACGCGCACGCGACGCAGTCTCGTGGCGATGGCTTCAAACCCCTCAAACGTCAACATGTTCATACCGCGCCCTAAATCGCCTAGATGCG
>Ga0307379_10013950_pt1 | contig 10390 bp, 7 predicted proteins | sample UN2MG_FD_202237 | JGI IMG/M metagenome (GOLD analysis project Ga0307379, IMG submission 202237) | Soil microbial communities from Risofladan, Vaasa, Finland - UN-2 | ecosystem: Environmental > Terrestrial > Soil > Coastal area > Acid sulfate soil | place: Finland: Risofladan, Vaasa | collected... | reverse complement strand
GATGATTGCCGAAACACTGATGATCCCCGGTCAGGCAGAGCAGGTTCCGGGCTCCGTTGAGATAGGCGCCGAGCAGATCCGCCTGGATGGCCAGGCGGTTGCGATCCCGGCAGGTCATCTGCACCACCGGTTCCAGGCCTCTGGCCATGACATAAAAGGCCGTGCCGATCGAGGATATGCGTACGATTGCCGTTTGGTTATCCGTGATATTCACCGCATCCACCGCACCTTTTAAGGCGCTGATCTTTTCATCCAGCACGCCCATGTCCACACTCTTCGGGGGACCCAGCTCTCCGGTGACGACGAACTCGCCCTTGGCCAGTAGCTTTTCAAGTTTGCTTTCAGATTTGAGCTCGCTCACAGCTTGACATCCTCCCTGATGAGTCTTCTCGGTCCGCCGTCGTGAGATTTCGACCAGTCCTGGGGGGGCTGAATCGCCATCAGGCTGTCCAGGCGGTTCAGGCTTTTCAGGCGCTGGTAGATCAGGTTCCAAGCGCAGTCCAGATTCTCCGGATCCACCTCACACTTGCCGTTTTCCGATCCCCCGCAGGGTCCGTTCATCAATCCCTTGGAACAGCGGGTCCGCGGGCATATTCCCGCGGTCAGATCAAGAACACAGTCCCCGCAGCCGAGACAACGCTCCAGCCAATACCCGGCGCCCTCGTTCGAGCCCATGAACAGGGTGTTCAACGCAGGAAGGACCGGTTTTTCAGGAAAGAAATCCGACATCATCTGCACGCCTACACCACAGGCCATGGACAGGATGATATCGCACTGGGCCGCCTGTTCGCTGATCTCGGTGATAAACTCCCCGTCGCACTGGCGTTCTATGGAGATTCCGGTTACCTCCGCCAGTGGCTTTGGGGCCATTCGCAGAGCAGCCGTCATAACCTTGACCTCTTTTTCACCCCCGGCCAGGCAGACCGTCACGCAGGTGTCACAACCCACGACCAGCACCTTCTTGTGCTCGGGGAGCATCGCCAGAATTTCTTGTATCGGTTTTTGTTCGGCAACGATCATTTTCTTTTTCCCTTTGCTTCGGCTGCCTGGGAGAATTCAAGCAGGGTGTTATGAAGCCTCTTGCCTTCATCCGGAGCCGTAAATATCATCTCCACAAACTTCCCCTCCACTCCTGCTTCGGAAAGAAGTTTCTTCACTCGAGCCACCTTGCGCTCCGCTCTGAGGTTGCCGTCCATATGCTTGCAGTTTTCCTTTTGACAACCGAGCACTACAACCCCGGCCGAGCCGTTCTGCAGATTTTCCATGAGCAAGACCTCATTCACGCTTCCCGTGCAGGGCAGCTCGAAAGTCTTGAACTGCGGCGGGAGTTTATGTCCTTCCTCGGACATCCGGGCCAAAGCCTTTTTGGCTCCCTCCGCGCAGTGTATGATCAGGATTGAATCAGCCAATTCCAGACTCCTTTTTGTCAAATTGAACTAAAAAGCAGTTTGTGCATTCCTGCCAGAACACTCTCCTGGCTGAGATTGCGCAGGGTAATCGCCTCTGCCGGACACTCGGAGGCGCAGACCCCGCAGCCCTGACAGGCCGTAGTAATCACTTGGGCGACTCTATCTTCAACGTTCTTTACCATGGCGCCGTAGGGGCAGACTCGTAAGCAGGTCAGGCAGTAGGCGCATTTGTCCTTATCTACGGAGGCCAAATGCTCTACAGGAATAATGCCCTCTCCTCGCAGACGCTGTTTGAGGGCCAGCACAACGGAGGCGGCGTCTTCGGCTACACCGGAAGCATCCATGTTTCCCCGTGCGCTGCCGCACACCAGCACACCGGGATGATTCGACTCGTTGGCCAGCCGCCAGAGTGAGTAAGGCTGGGTGTAGGTGTCGTTGTACAATCGAAGCCCCAGTGAGTTCGCTACCTGCACGGCTGCCTGGGAGAGGCCGCTTCTGCCGGGAAGAATCACACGGTCGGGCTTGTTGATTTGGAATGCCGCGCCGGTTTGGGGATCCTGGCCGTCGATCTGGAAATCTCCAAAGTCGTTTTTCAGATGGAGGGCTTGATATTTGACAAAGATGATGCCCATCTCTCTGGCCAAGTCGTAGAGCTCCTGCAGTCCGGGCAGGGCGACCCGCACCTGCTTGAGGAGAATCCAGATTTCGGCATGGGAGCGTTCCTTGATCGCCTTGGCGGCGGTCAGAACATCCCGCACTACCTCCGGCGCTGTCTCACCCTCGCGATCGAGGATGAACACGATCCTTCCTTTGATCGAATGCCCCTCCATTATCCGGCTGTACAGCCGGGTAAGGTTCCAGGCGCCGACCTCTTCCGCCGGCGCTTCGATCCGTTCGGGCGCATAGATTACCGCCCCGTATTCCCGCTGCTGTGCTCCGTCAAAGCTGACCGTGAATCCCTTCTCCACGGTCTGGATCGGGCCCATTTGTCTGTAGGGAAAGATGGCGACATGCTCGCTTCCCCGGGCCTGTTCGGTCAGCTCTTCGATCTGCCCGGGAGCGTTGAGCCCTCCGGCCAGGCAACCGGGAGCCACCGGTTGATCCTCCGTTTCCACGAGATCAACCGAGAGTTTCTCGCCGGAAAGCTCGAGGGCAGCTTTTAGACCGGAGAGACCGCTGCCAAAGATCAGGACATTCCGTTTTAATTTGACCGGAGGTTCTTTCACAGCAACGCTGTCGGCAAGAAGCCGGCCGAGGGATTCCAGCCTGCCCACCAGATTATCCTCGATCGTTTCGGAACTCTCGTAGAGATCGAAAATACTAGATTTCACATCTGTGACCAGCATTTCACCGGGGCCGAGGCCAAGATTTTCAGCGGCCCGAGTGTAGAAGCCACTCTCTTCGAGATAGGGACAGCCGGCAAACAGGACCTTTTGTCCTGCTATATTTTTGAGTTTCTTTTCCTGATCCTGGCAGGCTTTCTGCAAAACGATGAGCTTGTCGATGCTGGTGCTTTCAGACAGCCGTTTTTGCAGTTGCGAAGCCTGGACAGGACCATTGGGACTGCACTGGTGGTCACAGAGGACCGCAACGATCGATCGGGTACTGTTCATGGGTACACCTGTACTCCTAGACTATGCATTACCTGGCGGGAAACAGCGGCCGCATCCTCAACGCAGTCGTCGATGCGCATCGGGCGTTTGCAGGTCCCCGCTGTGAAGATGCCGCCGGGGTTCGTGCCGGCCGATCCGTTTCCCGGGGAAACGAGAAACCCGGCCGTGTTCAGGTCCAGGTTGAACAGGTCGGCAAGATTTTCCGCATCCCGGGCCGGACTGATCCCGTTGGACAGAACCACGATATCGTAGGTTTGTTCCCGACAGGCCAGTTCGGGCAGGGATTCGTAGCGTACTACGGGCAGACCCCGGTCGTCGGTCTTGATGCTGATGGGATTGCTTGCGATAAGATTGATCTTCCCCTTTATCTGATCCCAGAATTGATCGAAGTTCTTCCCGAATCGTTGGATGTCCATGTAGTAGAGGTCTATATTCAGATCGGGGTACTCCTGCTTCAACCGGCCGGACATGCGCAGAGCGTAGGCACAGCAGACCCGGCTGCAATGTTTCTCCCCCTCCATGGTGCTGCGGGAACCCACGCATTGAACAAAGGCTACGTTCTGAGCCTTCACCGGAAGGTACTTTTCTTCGAAGAAGAGCTTTTCCATCTGGCTGCCGGTGAGGACTCTCGGATTCGTTCCGAATCCCCATTTGCGATTGATCGCTGGATCGAAGGGTTCGTATCCGGCTGCCAGAACGATCCCGTCTACCTGGATGGTGATCTGTTCCTTCGATCTTTTCAGGCTGATCGCTCCGACGGGGCAGGCATCGACACACTTTCCGCAGGCTGTACACTTCTCGTTGACGAAATACTTCCATCCGGGAACCTTCTCGATGGCCTGCTCCGGGCAGGCGTCCACGCAGCGCCCGCATTCCACACAGGCCTGCCAATCGATTAGGTTTGCCGAGGATTGTATATCGATCTCCATAGAACCGTTGCTGGAACGAAGACCGACCGGGCGGCTGGAAAAATAACATTCCGCCCCCGTCTTGTTCTTCAGTGTTGCCACGGCCTCCCGTACCAGACAAACACCACAGCGGACACATTCATCCGCGGCCTTGCAGCCGTAGAACACAGATTGCCCGCCCGGATAGGGGTTCTTATCTACCAGGAAAACATCGATCCCCGCCTGGGCTAGATCATTGGCCACCGAGATTCCGGAAATCCCGGCGCCAACCACACACACCTTTTTTGAAGCCAATCTACTACCCTTTTCTGACAAAAATGGTTGCTTTAGCCGCATTATAGCGGATGAGAGAGAAATGAATTAGGAAATTAATCTATTTTTTAGGTAATTTTGTACTTATTTCTGGTAATTTCTACCAAGATTGTAATATACATCGATGTGCCGGGTGGCAGCGGCGCGGCGGGCCGGCCTATACGGCTATAGGGCGCCTACCCCGCCGGGGCGGCTGTCAGAACTTAAAGCCGGCCGCTCCGCACTGCGGAGATGTAGTTCATGCCGAACTGATCCCGGCCGGTAAGAAAAGCTTCGGTGAGTTGAAAGCTCTCCGATTTGAGATCAACAGCGGCCAATGCATTCTCGTTGATCTGGATCGGATCCACGATGCCGCCGTCCAGACCCCGTTGGACGCAAAGATAGGTAAAGACCTGATTGATCAATTTCCGATTCGGCATGCCGTAGCTGATGTTGCTCAAGCCCGGCGCGAAGTGAATCTCCTGGCCGTAGTCTTTTCGAAGCTCTTCTATGGTTTCGAGGATCATCAGTCCATTTTTCGGGTCTACCGAAGCGGGAAAAACGAGCGGATCGAGGTAGATCTGGGAGTAGGTGAAGCCGGTTTTTTCGAGCAGGGCGATCAGCGACTTCAGGTTGGTGATCCGTTCCTCCCTGTTGGTGGGCATGCTGGTTTCTCCGCTTCCTGCAGCGATTACTACAGCACCGGCGTCCTTGGCAACCTGGATCCCCTCCTTGCGCTCCAGGGATACTGAGTTGACCATGGGACTACCCTTGGCGCTCTGGCAGGCATCCAGTCCCGCTTTCAGGATCTCGACATTCGAGGAATCGATGCTTAGAGGAACCGTGGAAACCTGTTGGATGGTATCTGCGGCCCAGCGGATGAGTTCTTCCCTCTCGCCGATGTCGATGCTGAACTCATCCACATTCAGATCGAGGTACGAGGCGCCATGGGCTTCTTGATTGCGAACCATGTAGTGAAGGTAATCCACTCCGGCTTGCTTTTCGGCTTCACTGCCGTGAAGTCCCTGCCACATGGCTACCGCGGCGTGCTTGACCTTGCCGTTCTTCCAGTCGCTTGCCTCAACGAAGCGTTTGGCGATGGGAAGGTGTTTCTCCCGGCCATCCTCCTGGTAGGCGATCACTTGGGTGTTCTCATCCAGGCTTTTCACGAAAGCACCCCCGACTTTGTAGATACGGGTGCAGTGGATATTTTCTCCAACAGCGATAAACATTGTACTTTTTTCCCTCCAGATTCAGATATCTCAAGAACCGTTCATCCCCCAAGTACAGATGAAAATCCGACGAGGCCGGATTCCGCCAACCATAGCAGGGAAAAACCGAATATTCAAGCTGTACCGTGCTTCCTTTTCGCCTTTCGATGTGAATTGTCTATCAATTCTCTACGTGGGCTTGCAAAAGTGCGCCGATACGGCGCATTATTACGATTTAAGGCAGCGTGCCAGTGGCACACACACAAATCAAATAAACTGCAGAGAAGAGGTATTGCATGGCAGCGAAGATCATCGATGGGAAACAAGTAGCCGCCCAGATCCGGGCCGAGCTTCAGAAGGAGATCGACGAACTTAAAAACAAGCACGGAGTGACCCCGGGACTGGCGGTGGTTTTGGTCGGAGAAAATCCCGCCTCCCAGGTGTACGTGCGCAGCAAGAACAAGACGGCCCATGAAATCGGCATTTACTCCGAGCAGCACAACCTGGACGCTTCGACACCTGAAGAGGAGCTTCTCGCCCTGATCGATAAGCTCAACAAGGATCCGAAGATTCACGGAATCCTGGTTCAGCTGCCCCTGCCCGAGCAGATCGACGAGAAAAAGGTCCTGAACAGGATCCATCCGGACAAGGACGTCGACGGATTTCATCCGATGAACCTCGGTCGCATGATGGTCGGGGAGCCGATGTTCCTGCCCTGCACTCCTTACGGCATACAGAAGCTGCTCGTCTACTCGAACGTCGAAACCGAGGGCAAGCACGTCGTGGTGGTTGGCCGCAGCAACATCGTGGGCAAACCCGTGGCCAACATGCTCCTGCAGAAGGCGAAAGACGCCAATGCCACGGTAACGGTCTGCCATTCCCGTACCAAAGACCTCCCCGCCATTACCCGGCAGGCGGACATCCTGATCGCCGCTATAGGAGTGCCGGAGTTCGTGACCGGGGATATGGTGAAAGAGGGTGTGGTGGTGATCGATGTCGGCGTGAACAGAATCGAGGATGCGAGTGCGCCAAAAGGAACCCGGCTGGTCGGAGATGTCAAGTTTGATGAAGTTTCCAAGAAAGCCGCGGCCATCAGCCCCGTACCGGGGGGAGTGGGACCGATGACCATCACGATGCTCCTCTACAACACCGTACAGTCGGCTCAGAACAGTCTCAAGGGATAGTTCCCGCGTCCTCGAGACCTCGATGATGTACATAGGAGCTTCGGAGGATACGAGGAGGGACTTCCGTGCCCAATATAACCATAGTCATTCCCACCTACTGGTGCCGGCCTATGGGGCACAACGGTCTGCCCGGGGATTCCATTTTCGATCACCCCACACCGATCGACGGGGTTGGAACTCTCGGCCGCTGCTTAGAGAGTCTGAAGACTCTGCGCACCCACAGCTTCCGGGTGCTGTTGATTACAGCGCCGGTCAATCCTAAACTCGACGGCGAGGCCGAGAAAAGGATGGGGGAGCTGATCGAACCATTCAGGAATTCCTTTCCGATCGGGCAGTTCGCTCCCTCCGATCTGAACCGCTTACGGAAAACCCTGGAGCGGGAGGGCTTGAATCCGGAGCTTGTCAGCCTGGAAGCCTACGCCCAGATCAGGAATTGCCAGATCCTTGCCTCGGTGCTGCTGGACAGCGACCTTATCGTGGCAATCGACGATGACGAGATCCTACCGGCGGACTATCTGGAGAAGGCCGTAGAGTCCATGGACCAACTACAACGCCGCGGGGCGGAGTCAGCCGGACTGGCTGGGATCTACCTCGATGCGGGGGGAGACTACCGTCTGAAAGCCGGTGCCGAAGAGGCCGCTTCAGGGAACAAGTTTGTTCGCAAAGCGGCTCTGATCAACGAGCAGTTCGAGACCTGTTTCGCATCAGAACAGCGGGTGGTGGAAACCCCGGTCGCCCTCGGGGGAAACATGGTGTTCCCCCCGGATCTTTTCCGCAGCGTCTCCTTCGATCCGGGAATCACCCGGGGCGAGGACATCGACTATCTGATGAACTCCCGCCTGTTCGGCTATTCCTGGTATCTGGACAGGGAGCTCAGCATCACTCATATGCCTCCGACAGGCTCCGCCGGGGATCCGGTCACCACAACTCCCTACGCCAAGCTTCAGCGGGACGTCCTGCGCTTCGTCTATCAGCGGCAGAAGATCAGGATTTCCCAGGAACACGCCGATCTGCAGCCCCTGGAGGCGGGGGATTTCGGGATCTATCCCGGCGAGTTCCTGAAGGACGATCTGGAAGCACAAGCCCTCGAGGCCTTGAAGACCCTGCGCCCGGCGGATGCGGACGAACGTTTTTTCCCCCGGCCGGAGGTGATGCTCGAGCTGGCTCGAAAGAGGGCTAAACGGGCGGAGGAATATCCCGCTTTCAACGCATCCTGGAAGGAAATCCTGACGGTGGTGGACAGTAACAAAGAGCTGAAACAGGGGATGCAGCGAAGACTCCGCCTGTGAGCTGGGAAGTAGGAGGTAACATGTCGAAAAGCCAAACCTGGCAGCCCCTGGCTGCGGACAAACTTACAGAAATCAGGAACAGGTTCGTGAAAATTTTCCCCGCCCAGGAATACGGCAACCTGGCCGGGCAAATCAGCGACCATTGGATCGCCATGCTCGAGAGTGTGTGGGAGAGCAAGGACCGGGGGGTACGAGAAAAAGATTTGAGCTACCTTCCGACGGATCCCCTGTCGCGAATCGAGCAGAAGACCCTGGTGATCGCCTATCCCGACGGCATCCAGACACCGGGAGAGAAATCTCTAATGACATTGCATATGTTTTTGAAGCGCTTCTTCCCGGCGATACGGGGCATTCATATGCTTCCCAGCTGCGTGGTGGTGGAGGATCGCTTCAACGATGGTTATTTTTCCCAGGTGGTTCGAAATCGTATCCACGAACGGTTCGGCAGCAACGAACAGTTCTCAGGACTGATGCAGCAGTACTTCTCCATGGCCGACTTCGTGCTCAACCACGTGGACATCAGAAACCCCCGCTTTCAAGACTACCTGGATGGGGATGATCGGGCGGGGGAGAGCTTCTTCGTGTTCACGGAACCGGAGTACCAGGAACATCTTCGGAATGGAGACTTCGCGCAGGTGTTCCGCCCGAGGCCGTTTCCCTTATTCACTGTATTCCGCAGACAACCGATAGACCCGGGGATCGCCTCGATGGGCTTTGAGCAGAGACTCGAGGAGATGGGGCGGCGGTTCGGGGCGCCCCAGCCACCGCGGGAGGTGCTCGCCATCCTGTTCTTATTCAACAAGGTGAAGAACGACCAGATGCTGGTGGAGGAGGATTACCGGCAGATCCTGGGCTTCCGTGAGTATCTGCAGAAGCACACCGGGGTTGATCCGAAGGTCTTGTTCACCCTCTCCGAGACCCAGGAGGTCCAGCACACTCCCTATATCTTCAAGCCGGAGATCCGCAGCCGGGCCGATCTGCTGCAGGCAATTGGCTTTGACCCGGAAGCGGCCGCCCTATACGATCAGCACGATGAAGAGGTGTTCGGCCGGGAGATCCGAGCCCTCACCACCTTCAGCCACGTTCAGGTGGACCTGAACACGAGCACCTTCGAAGGACTGAAGATGCTGGCCGAAGATTTTTCCTGGTATCTTTCTATGGACATCAACATGCTCCGTTTGGATGCGGCCAACTACTCCTTCAAGAAATGGAAAACGAGCTGTTTCGGCTTGCCCGAGGTAAACCATCTGATGAAGATCCTCTACCTGTCGATCGACGCGGTCTCTCCGCGAATCGTCCCCAATCTGGAGGTGAACGCCAAGCTCGGTGTTGTTCTGAAGCAGATGGCCGACAGGGAAGCGCCGCCTCCAATGATGTACGATTTCCACCTGGCCGGCATTCTTCCCCTGGTGTTCAACTCGAGCCGGGTCTCGGTGCTGCCCCGGATTTTCACCCTGATTGCCGGCTACGATATTCCCAAAACCAGCATCCGCTTCAGCCTGGCCGAGAGCCACGACGGCAAGTCGGTGCGGGGCAGCATGGATCTGCTCACCCTATCTGAACGACAGAGTCTGGCAGATGTTGTAGAAGGCAACGGGGGAAAGATCAAGTACACGTCGGTTCCCCTCCGCCAATACCCGCTGACCGAGTTCGCCGATGTCTGCGAGGAAGTGGGGATCGATCCGGACCAGGCCCGGTCCCTGTTGTTTGGCAAAGTGTCGGAAGATACCGGTTACTTGAAGACGGAGCTCGAGGGGAAACAGGATATCATCGCTGCCCTCAAGTTGAGTGGGGAGCAGGCGGGAGGCAGGGCGATGAAATTCTTCCTGAACAGGATCCTTCATGGCCGGGACCCCTACGAGCTGTGCTGCTCCACCCGGGATTCTCTGCTGCGATTGGAGGATGAGCAGTTGGAGGCCCGGCGGTATCTGTCCTTTTACACCCTGGCCTTCGCACTGATGGGCCGGCACGTGAAGTCAATTTATTTCAACGATCTGATCGCCCTGCCCAATGACTACGAGCGCTTCTCCCGAAGCGGCGAGCTGCGGGATCTTAAGCGCACCAGGTCGAATTTCAATCACCTCGCCTCGCTGATCAGCGATCCCAATACCTTTGAACACCGGATCGCCCGTGGGATCAACGACCTGATCGCGCTGGTGGGCAGCGACCCGGCACTGCATTTTCGCGGCAATGAGGCGGAAGTTCTGACGCCGATCAAGGAGAACACTCCGGGTGCCGTGGCTGTGGTTCACTGCTCCTGCGCCAAGGATCACACGGTGGTTGTGATCAATGTCAGTAAGGAGCAGCAGTCGGTTCGAATCGATCCGGCCAGAGCGGACCTGGATCGAGGAACGATGCTGTACGACAATATCGCCGGTCGAGAGGTCTCCCGGGGCGAGAATGGCGCCGTTGCCCTGACACTCGATCCGTTCCAGCGGATGTGGCTGAGTGCCGGTAGGGTCGCGGTGGACGAACGATTACTGTT
>Ga0307379_10013948_pt1 | contig 10390 bp, 10 predicted proteins | sample UN2MG_FD_202237 | JGI IMG/M metagenome (GOLD analysis project Ga0307379, IMG submission 202237) | Soil microbial communities from Risofladan, Vaasa, Finland - UN-2 | ecosystem: Environmental > Terrestrial > Soil > Coastal area > Acid sulfate soil | place: Finland: Risofladan, Vaasa | collected... | reverse complement strand
TAAAGAAATCTAATTCTTCTCTATTAAAAACATATCAGTATTATAATTGAGTTGACTTTTAATTTAATGTCATAAGTTTCACACTACTACTTGAAGGTTTAGAAATCCATTTCGGCAAAGACACGCTGATGTAGGAAGAATACAACAATAGAAAATTCAATCATGCAACCAAAACCTAAAATTGATGCTTTAATACCTATTTTTCCTAATGCTCTAAAAGGCATTTCAATTCATCAATCCTTTATCCAAACTCTTTTTATCGTATTCTTTTTCCCACTGAAAAGTATTACTTCAAGATAGTTTGTGTTGTATTATAATTCAAAGGTATAGTATATGATTTTAACAAAAATTATATCTAGTACTTTTATTGTATTTATTATAAAGCTCCCTAAAAATAGATGTGAGTATTGTGATATTTAAAAAAATCAAACAGATTTTTACATTATCTATCATCATTTTATGTGCACTATCATTACTATCAGAATTTTTAGCTTTAATTGTTATTATTAATAAAACATCAGACAACCCTATCATAGAACCTGAACCAAATCGGGAACAGAATGTACCAGGTCTTTTTTATTCAGAAATAGCTGATGATAATTTCAAGGTTTATCTTTCCTTACCTGACAGTTATAATGAAAGCGATTCCCAAAGATATCCTGTTATCTATTTATTAGATGCAAATTGGTATTTTGATGGCTCAGATTGGCATATAAGTGAAGGTGGGGTGAAAGGTATTGTCAAAAGATTGTTTGATGAAGGAAAGATGCCGGAAGTAATTTTGGTTGGTATAGGTTATCCAGAAACAAATCATAGAAATCGAGATTTTCTTTATCCTTTTGATTACTTATCACCAAGTTCTGGTGGTGCACCAAATTTCTATTCATTTTTGAATCTAGAATTACTACCCTTTATTGATTTAAATTATAAAACAAACTTAACTTTCGGAAGGACCTTAATCGGTGATTCATATGGTGGTTATTTTACACTTTTTACTATAACCCATTATGGATCAAATATTACAAATCTATTCACTAATTATATTTGTATAAGCCCAACAGTGGCATATCATGATTACTATATATTAACAAAAGAAGAAGAACTATTTATTAGAACAAATGGGTTCTTACCAATGAGGTTACATCTATCAGTAGGCACTGAAGAATGGGCTGAAATGATAGAAGGGGTATCAATTCTAAATCAAACATTAACTATTAGGAATTATAGCGAGCTACTGTATGAACATCAAATTTTCGATGGTTATAATCATATCTCTGTTGTCGGACCAGCTATTACATATGGTTTAATATGGTTATTTTTATATTTCTAAGGTTATAATGTCTAAAAATCTTATTTTTTTTAATAAAGAATTTTTAAATGAATTTAATTATATTTTATATAGATTAAATCTTATCTGGGGGGTAATTTTTGCTCGAATTAAAAGGCTATTTCCTTGCACCATATTTCTATTTTTATGGGTCTATTCCATTTGCATTTATATTTACTTATCTTTTTAAGAGGAAAATAATCTATAAGGAAGGAACTGGAAATGTTGGTGTTGCTAATACATTTGCTATAGCTGGATTACTCCCTGGATTTTTAACAGTTTTTGGTGAGATATCAAAAGCTGTCTTTCCAATCTTGATTGCCTATTTTTTCATAAATAAGAACCTCTATGTTGCTTTACTTTTAGTATTAGCTAGCTTGTTGGGAACTAATTTTTCTATTTTTCTTGCTGGTAGAGGTGGTATGGGTTCTACTATTATAATTTACTCCCTAGCTCTATTATCAATTATAGATATCAATTCTTTATGGATTTTATTAACAATGGGTGGTTCATTCTTCTTAGGAATGCTAATTACTAGAGATTCAACATGGACTAATAGAATTGCTTATGCAACATTGCCATTTATTATCTATGGTTACACTAGAGATTTTATCTTTGCTGGATGGGGATTAATTATAGCAATTTTATACATTGCTAAATATCGAAAAAGTAAAGATGAAGCAGCAGTTTTCAAAGTCAAAGATAGAGGTTTTAAACAATTTTTCAATAGGAAGAAACACCTTGTAATACCTTTACAAGAAGTAAGTAGAAAATCGGAAATTGGCAAAAAAGCTGAAAATTTATCTTTCTTACAGAGAAATAATTTTCTTATACCTAAAACATTACTGGTAACTTTTAATGCCTACAATAATTATAAAGAAAATAAAACAGAAATTTTTGAAGATCTTAAAAGTGAATTAATCAAATATATTGATCCAGATGACTGTTGTTTTTCGATCAGATCATCAGCTAATATTGAAGATTCTAGTGAATATTCATACGCAGGTCAATTTGAAACCTATCTTAATGTTGTCGGTATTGATGATATCCTTGAAAAAATTGAATTTATTTGGAACTCATTTGAAAATAAACATTCAACTTCATATTTGAATGAATTTGCATCTAATGATAAAGAACTACAAATGGGAATAATATTACAAAATATGATTGATCCAAAATATGCTGGAGTAGTTTTTACGAAAAATCCACTAACAGGATTAGATGAAACAATTGTTGAACTTGTTGAAGGCTTGGGTGATAAATTAGTTCAAGGATTAGTTACACCAGATAGATGGATTTACAAATGGGGAAAATGGATAGAGCAACCCAAAGATAGAATTGAACAACAATATCTTGTAAATGAATTAGTATATCAATCAAATGAAATAGCTAAAAAATACAAGCACCCTGTTGATTTAGAATGGGTTTATAATGGTGAAAAAATATATTGGTTGCAACTTAGGGAAATAACAACTTTAAAACATAATCGTTTATATTCGAATAAAATCTCACGTGAGTTCTTACCGGGCATCATTAAACCATTGATATGGTCAATAAATATCCCAGTAGTAAATACTTCATGGAAAATGTTATTTCAAGAATTGATTGGTTCTAAAGCTAAAAAGATAGATGTAAACAATCTCGCAAAATCATTTTATTATCGAGCATATTTCAATATGGGCGTAATTGGTGACATTTTTGAATTACTTGGAATGCCTAGAGAATTATTAGAACTATTAGGTGGTATAGTAGTCCCAGATGCTGATCCTCCAAAATATAAACCTACAAAGAAAACTTTCCGTTATATGCCAAGGATGATTATTTTTGCCTTGAAGAAATCAGTTTATAGTTTTGCTATAAATCGTTATTTACGAAAATATTCTAAAAAATTGAAGGAAATTGAAAATAGATTAGCTAATGATTTAACAATAAGTGAATTAATAGCTAATATCGAAATACTATATGATTACAAAATAATTGGTTCTTATGTTGTTATTGTTTCTCAATTATTAAATTCATTATATAATATGTTAATGAAACGAAGATTATCTAAGCATGGAATAGAAATTGAAACATTGCCAATTTCAAACATTTATCAGAAATTAAATGATATAGATCCAAGATCTGATCTGATAACATTAAATAAAGACTTTAATAATCAACCAGAGAAAAAACAAAATGAGTTTAAATCAACTAAATATTCAAAATTGACAACCAAACAAAAGAACTCCCAATTTATCAAGAAGGTTGATTTATTTTTAAATAAATTCGGTCATTTCCGGGATAGTGGAAATGATTTTTCACAACCAACTTGGCGAGAAACGCCAGATATTGTATTTGAAATGATAATAAATTATAATGAAAGTGATACTAATAAAGACACTTTCAATCCAAAAATCAAAAGACCAATTGATAAATTGCTTTACAGGAGATCTTTAAGATATCTTGAATATCGTGAACGAGTAAACTATCTTTATCAATACGGCTACGGTCTTTTTAGAGATTTCTTCTTATCAATGAGTCAACAAATGGTTAATACTTCATTAATATCTTCAATTGAAGATATATTCTATCTATCATATGAAGAGATTAAACAATTAATTTCAAATGAAAAAGAAGCTAAAAATTTCAATAATATTATACAACAAAGAAAGAAAGAAATCAAAAAATATCAAAACATAACACTTCCAGAATTAATCTTTAGTGATGATCAACCTGAACCGATTACTGACGAAATAGAAATAAAATCGTTGAAAGGTGTACCTACCTCTAAAGGATCTTATAGTGGAATTGCTAAAATAATTCGTGGACGTGAAGATTTTATTAAGGTTAAAGAAGGAGATATAATTATCATACCATATTCTGATGTAAGTTGGACCCCACTCTTTGCTAAAGCAAAAGCAGTGATTTCAGAATCAGGGGGTATGTTATCTCATTGCTCAATAGTTGCTCGCGAGTATCAAATCCCCGCGATAGTTTCAGTTAAAGATGCAATGAAAATTGAGGATGAATCGTTGATATCAGTTGATGGTTTCAATGGCAAGATAACTATTTTAGAAAAACAAAAGGAAGATGAAAAATGTTAATATTTAGTATTAAGAATGCATTCAGAAAAAAAGCAATAGCAATATTATCAAGTATAGGTATAGCTGTTGGGTTGATGCTTGTATTTGTTGTTGGTGCTTTCACCGCTGGCGTAACAGCTGATTTTCAAGTGAACTTAACAAAAACATTAGGTTTAGTAAATGTAATCGAGAAATCACAGATAGGGTCAAACAGTAAATTGCCAATTGATTTTCCAGACACGCTTCTTAATACAGAGAATGTTGGCGATAAAATTCTTGGTTATTCAGTTGAAGCAGAATTACCACCTTACTTTGGTTCTGATTATGATGGTCAAATGGTAGAAGATAGAGCTGATAGACTGATCGTAAAAGGGTTAAATAAGACAATAGATGAAAGCTGGGAAGGTCCAACATCAAGAATAATTTCAGGTAGAGCATTTGAACCGGGTAAAAACGAATCAATAATTGATTCAAGAATAGTTGATGTAGCACAATTTAATGTATCAATTGGTAGTCAAATTAAGGTCAATTTAGATCCTGGAGGAATAACTTCAGTTAACCTAACTATAGTGGGTATATATAGACAAGATGGGGATGGTGCTCCACCGTTTGTACCTATTAATTTCAATCTTTTTACAGACATAACAATTGCATGGGATTTGCTTGAAAAAGCCAATGAAACTAGTAATTACTATTCATTAATGACCATTCAATTTAATGTGGAATCTAATGCAGAAACTGAAGTATTAGTTGATAATATAAATGAATTATCCGATAATGGAACATTTTCCCCTGTTTTTGTAAGTGCATATTCATTAGCAGCTTTTCTTGAACAAATCGAAGCAACATTTGAATTATTTAATTCTTTTACACCAATTTTAAGCATTGTAACAGTATTAGCAGGTGGCATGGCAATAATAGTCACCCAGTTAATGGCTGTCTCCTCGAGAATGAAGGAATTTGCTATTTTAAAAGCAACAGGTTGGAAAAATAGACATATTTTCCTTAATGTTATTATAGAATCATTAACGCTTAGTTTACTAGGAGCAGTAATTGGACTTTTACTGGGTATTTCATTAATATTATTCTTTGGAAGTAACTTAAACCCATTTGGATCCGTCGGTGCAATAATAACTGTTGGTGGGGTTTTTGAGGTCATAGCTTATGCAGTTGGTCTAGGGATTTTAGGTGGCTTATATCCTGGTTATAAGGCATCAAAGGTAAGACCAGTAATAGTTTTGAAAGGTGAATGAAATGGCACTAATAAAATTAGAAAAAGTCAGCAAAATTTATGGCGAATATTCACATGTCATTAAAGCTCTAGATGAAGTTGATTTAGAAATTGAAAAAGGCACTATTGTTACTATAATGGGTCCTTCAGGTAGTGGCAAAAGTACTTTGCTTAATATTTTAGGAGCAATGGACATACCATCGTCTGGTAAAGTATTTGTTGATGGAATTGATATAAGTGTTTTACCTGAAAGAAGTTTATCCACTTATAGAAAAGAAACAATTGGTTTCATCTTCCAAAATTATTATCTTTTACCAAATGTAGACCTTATAGGTAATGTTCTTTCGCCTTTAATCCCTTATAGAATTAAAGAAAGTGATAGAGAAAGAGCTAAAAAACTTCTAGAAGAGGTTGGTTTAGGAAATCGACTTAGGAGCAAGGTCAGGAAATTATCTGGGGGAGAATCACAGAGGGTAGCAATTGCCCGTTCATTAATTAATAATCCAAAGATTTTACTGGCTGACGAACCTACTGGTAATCTAGATTCAGAAACAGGCAAATCTATTGTTGAGCTACTTTTCAAATTTGCTGAAAATGGCAAAACGATAATTATTGTTACCCATGATGCTCGAATAGCAAAAGTAGCAAATGATCATAAACTAGGTAGAAATATTTGGATAAAAGATGGGAAATTAAATGATGATCCAACCTATGATTTGTTTTGTTGGTAAATCATTAAATTTCAATTTTATTTTTTTATTAGTATTAATCTCTAATCTTTCCTTTTTAGAGAATTTATATTTTCGTATCAAAGACGAAACCTCTTCACAATTATTTCTCAAAAGGCAATAAAAAAAATTACTAATAACAATTGATGCAACAGGTCACACACTGCTTCTTGAAAGGCTAGAAGTCCAGTTCGGGAAGGACACACTTAGGTGGTAAGAGCTGAAGAACGGAATTAAACTTTTTATCTATATGCTTTCTTTCTATGAGCAATTCGAATAACAACAACTATCACTTCTGAGTTGTAGATGTTATAGATAATACGATAATCACCCATTTTTGTACGATACGTATCTTTGGCATTTCGCATTTTAATTGCTGGAACTTGAAAGGGGAATTTCAAAGAATGAATGACTTCAAGAATTTGTTTTTTGATTTGTTTGGGTAGCTTCTCGAGATCTTTTTCTGCTGCTGGAAGGAGATATACAGCATACTCTCTACTCTTAGAGTTTGAATTAGACGTCACTTCACCAAAACTAGTTTGTCAAAAGCTTTTTCTTTTACCAGTTTATCAGCTTGAGCCACGCGTAGTAATTCTTCTTCAGTTAGGTTATCCTCATCTAACATTAGCATTATAAGCTGTTCAATTCGATCGATTTTTCCTTCGAGCTGAATTATTCGTTCGAGAATGATATCCTCATTTTTTGCTCTCATACAATCTCTTCCTCAAATACTAATTGTGTATCAATATTAATATAATTTATCATAAATCGAAATCAAGAATTGCTAATTGTTTACTGTCAAAATATGACATTCAACCTTCGCTTTTTCTGTAAGGGCTAGAAGTCCAGATTGTGAAAAGTCAAATAATAAAAAAATTATTATCTTTATATTGATAATATAAAATTAGGAAAAGGAATGAGTAAATAATGCAATCAATTGAAATAGAGGAAGAAGAAAGTCAAACAGCTACAGTTGAAAAAACCAAGAATTCTAACAAATATGTTTTAAGTAATAAATTACCAATGCTGATTTTGGTATTTTTTGTGATGACTACAAAAATGCCAGGCTTATATATTGATTATGATACTTTGAGCCGCCATACAATTATTACTAATGCACTATTATATTTTATTGGATTCGGATTATTCATAATTACCATTATTTTGTATGCAAGTACTTCTTTCTACCAATCAGTCAAATTTAATAAACAAAAGAAAATTGATATTAACAGCGAAACAGAAGAACAAGCAGTTCCCATAACAAAAGGCTTTAGAATATTTAGAATAATAATGTGGATCTTTTATGCTAATACCTTCATATGTTTAGTGGTATACTTAATGCACACTGCTATTATAATCCTCAGCTTCATTTAATCTTAGATTAGATAACTATCTGAAATACTTTTTTTATTTTCTACTTGTCATGAATTTAGATTAAATTAATCAAAAATAGAGAAATAATGCAGATTGATGCAATGTTCATACACTGCTTATTGCAAGTCTAATTATTAGTTCAAAAAATCCATATTTGTTATGTGTGAGAAAAATATTAAAAGCAACAAAAGAAAGTAATCGTGAACTACGTAGGTGGTTACATGAAATTACGAAAAGGAAAAGTAGTGAAACTAAGTCTATTCATGTTCCTGATTATAATTTTTATTCTACCACTAATGAATTAGTTGAAGTGATAAATTTGGAAGTAAATAGCAACGAAATTGATAAGACACACACTAATACAGATCAACAAATAGTAGTAAAAGAACGATATTTACATAGAATGAATTACTATTTAACAGCATTTTTTATCGCATTAGCCATATCAATAGGAATTATGTTATTTGGAAAGATAATCTTTGACGTAACAATAAATCTAGTAAATGTCTATCTATTTTACACTTTACTAACCATCCCACTTTTTATCTTCAGTTTGAATATACTAATCTATTTACTACCTATTATTGAATTCATAATAAAGAAAAAGAACCAACCTAGTGGTATTAAATTCGATATAATTATTGAAGAACAAAAAAAACCCACTATGAGAAAATATTTGGTAAGAAAAATCTTTCTTATCACTTTTTTTGTTTTAGGAATTATAGCTACGTTAGGAAATATCATTCTATTTATTGTAGAAAGTGTGATTTAATAGTAAAGTATTTTCTACTAATTTTTTTGCTTTTTAAATTGAAATAAATAACAATTTAAAAAATTAAAACAAAAAAGGCATGATATCAATACTGATGCTCGGTCACACACTGCTTCTGTAAGGTCTAGAAGACCAGTTTGGCAAGGATACGATAAAGTAAGTTCTACAAGTGAAATGTTAAAACATTAAGAAAGATATAGAAAAAAAATCAAAGAATCCTCAAAAGATTTCTTTGATAAAAATTATTTTATGGAAGCTTATTTTTATTCTGAATGACATTTATAACAATTACTATTATAAATCCAACAAAGATTGCCCCAGTTACTGATAAGAAGATAACCTCGAAAGAGTCTATTTTAGCACTAAAAGGATAAATATGTTCTGGGAAAGCAGGATTTGATACATCAATAATATAAAGTTGATTCCTTTCTTTAGAGTTGGTAATATAGACATAATCATCTACAACAACTAATGAGGTAAATAGTTGATTTTCATAGTTAGGTAATTGAAAAACGCAAACCTCAGTTATATTTAACATGTCAGTAGCATCGTAGATTGCTAATCCTTTATCATATAGTAAATAGATATAATTATTGAAATAATATATGTCCTCTTCTGAAGAAAGAAAATTATTTGTACTAACATAAGTTATTATTTCAGGTTCACCTGGAATTGAAATGTTTGTAACTCTGAAACCTGATCCTGACAAAATCTCAAAAATATAATCACCAATTTGACTAATAATTCGACAAGAATTATAGGACCATGTAGAATTATATATTGGATCGGTATGATCGGTAACATTTACTATTGCAAAATCACCTTGCCAGTTATAAGCATAAGCAAATCCTTTGTGTACAACTAAGAACATAAGGAAATAAGGGCATGGAACACTAACTTCTCCGATTTTAACTATACCATATTTTTGAGCATTATAAATTGTTACATTCTTATCTTGAGTAACATACATTAAACCATCTTTAACAACAATATCTCGAATGCAATATTCAAATTCAGTATCATATACTTTAACTATATTTGTTGGATCACTACAATTGTATGCATATAATACATTATCAAATGTAACAAAGTAGGCATATCCATCAGCAACATAAAAGTTTGTTGTGCTTGTTGGAAAATCAATTGTAATTTGCGAAATCGTTAATGGTTTCTTGGGATTAGTTATATTTGTTAGAACAAGATTGCCATAAACATATTGGTAAAGAATGCCATCCTCATAAGCAGTAAAATCTTCACTCTGTCCTTGATTAGTGCAACTCATTATATCATACATACTTGAGTGGTTATCCATATTTAATGCTGAACCATTTATAGTAGCGGGTAAAAAAAATATAAAAATAATAAAACATGACAGATAGAATTTCCTTTCTTTCAAATTTAATCCAACCAATTCTTATCCTCCAGAAAATAATCTCTACAAAAAAATGCTGTAAGCAGTTATTTAAAGATATAGAATTAAATCAGAAGAATTAGGTATACAATAAATTTAGCTCATTCTAGTGTTAGATGATGAATTATAAATACCTAAATACTTACTCATTACCTGAGAATTCAATATAAATGATTTTTTATTTGAACTTAAGTGCGTATAAAGGAATGGAAAGCTCGTATGATTTTACATTAATATGCTACTATTGTAGCACTATATCTGGAAATAATAAAATAATAATGTGCAATCTCTGAAGAAAGTTTAGAAGCAGTTTAAATGAAGAAAAATAGCAATTGATGCTTCAGGTCACACACTTCTTCTGTAAGGGCTAGAAATCCGGTTTGGTAGAGAAATGCTTCAGTGATAACAAAGACTATGTAAAATTCTTATCTGAATAAAGGACCTTTAGCAACAAAATACTGTTGACTATAGTTTCTATTATT
>Ga0307379_10013947_pt1 | contig 10390 bp, 10 predicted proteins | sample UN2MG_FD_202237 | JGI IMG/M metagenome (GOLD analysis project Ga0307379, IMG submission 202237) | Soil microbial communities from Risofladan, Vaasa, Finland - UN-2 | ecosystem: Environmental > Terrestrial > Soil > Coastal area > Acid sulfate soil | place: Finland: Risofladan, Vaasa | collected... | reverse complement strand
TGTTGAGACCTGACCCCTCTTGCTCTCCATAATTTAGTGGGCGTCCCTTATCCCTTCCATCTCTTATTAAGCATGCACCTCCACGCGCAACACCTCGGGACACTTCGTTCTTGAACCGCCTGTCGAAATGCGAATCGAACTCATAGGTTGCATAAGCTGGTGAGCAATGTAAGACGAATCTACAATCGGCGCGAAGAACAGTGACTTTGATAGGAACTCTAGTCTCTCCTCCTCAGTCAAAAGAACAACACCACATGCATGATACGAATCGCCAGAATCCAGCAGAAGGAAGCCGTTCGGCATCAAGCGGCGGCAAATGGAAGCCACTATTTCAGTGTTCTCCACCGTGATGCTGCAATGAAAATCCATCATTGCCAAGTGATGTGCATCGACATCCGACAATTCGACACGAGATGCAAGGCCGATATTACTTTGTCCACTGGCCACGATGTCTTTCAGACCGTCAAGCTTAAGACTCTTAGCCGAGATTGTTGTTAGGTCGCCAAGTCCATTATGAAACAGTGCAGCATCAAGCAGGGAGTCGCTACATTTCCCCGCGCGGAGACACGCCGCGAAAATAGCTTCCCAAAAAGGGATTTTTACTTCACTGCGGATACCTAGCGCGATGGCGATGATCTCTTGTTCGAACGGGGTAGCGCTAATCCGTTGCTGGAGCAGCGGTGGAGTCCTGTATCGACAAACCGTAATGGCTACGACATCGGCGTGAGCCATTATGAGATCGCGATAAGCGGTTGGTGCGTCTGTGCCAACCAAATCGAAGAGCTTCTGGATGTTAGTCGGTGCTCGCATCTTACCCTCCCTTAAGTGTTTAAAGGTCGTGCGGAACCCTCGATACTTCGAAACTGATTATAGTTGAAGCCGGCAATCCGCTCCGCAGATTCTAGTGTGCGCGTATAGAGGAGCGCCTGAGTAGGCCACACAGGATGGCCTGGAAGTGGCTCTGTAACGCCCCGCACAACTAGAGCGTTAATCTTACTATGCCCCTCTTTGTATAGATAATACAGGCGTGTGTTTCCCTCGATTGCAACTAGATTTGTACCCCATTCTTCGAATACTGGCGGTGTGACGACCGACACTATTTTTTCTTTCGCGATAACAGCTGCGGGTACGAAAAATGGAAGATCGAACTTTTCATAAAGCGAGGCTAGATGACTAATTTGAATGAATTTGAAAGTTCTTATCCTTTTTACTAACATTTGAACACGATTGAGCGGTACCTCCTCAAGTGTAATTGTTACACCATCTCGACCGTACTGCCACACCCCGGTCTTTAGTCGGGTAATGATTTTATCAGCTTGATGCGACCGCAAATGACACGGTTCCATTGCGCTAGGCTCATTGTTGAACTCATCATATAACCTTTTTTTAATTACTCTCATCAAGGGTTGATGGTGAGTTCCAGTGTAAGCCGTGCCGTACGACGCATGCTCAGTCTGGCTTGGGTTTAGGATGAACGCCGATTCTCGATGATCGTCTGACCTCATGAGAAAAAAACCATAGAACGGTAACTCTTTCTTTTCTTCCACTCTCGCACCAAGGTCAGTCAAGATGCTTCGTCGCTGTTTTTCCCGAGCCACCGTGTCCGCAGTACCGTGGGGTGGTTCTACTAGCACTTTCAAGGATGAGCCAGCCTCACGCCAAGCCAAAACCGTAGGAAAAAGTTGCCAGAACCAATGTGTATCGGGCATTACTACGACGAGATCTGTTCCGTACGTGCGTGCTTCTCTGACCAATTCCGCCAAGAGATTGCCCTTGTCTGTATACCAAGTGGCTTTTTCCATCTCTAACTGCAGATGCAGGGCTTCGTCTCGAATAAAGCAAAAAACAGCTTCGCGTCCACTATCGATAAGTTCGTCTATTTTCTCGGTCGTAATGTTGAAGTCTGTTGCTCGAACGTCGCCAGTGGGGATAGAGATAACATTGACGCCTGATTGCATAGATGTTTGCAGTTGTGTGGCTCCTCCAACAATTGTTCCGACCAATGAATGCAGCAACTCTATGTGACCCCATCTCGCAGGTGGTTTCGAATCGTCTTGCAGGCTGAACGCTAAGACCCGGCCGCCGAGACTACCCGAAGAGCGTGACTCAGCAAACACGAATGCTGGAAGATTACTTAGTAATCCGCCATCCACAAAACGGCTATTGCCAACGGCTACAGGTTCAAAGAACAGCGGAATTGAACATGAACACCGCACAGCAAGCGCTACGGACTCATCTGGCGTAGTGGTTGTACTCCAAACCTTTGGCCGGCCTCCGGCGAGATCGGTCGCAACGATGGTGGTCGGCAGGAGCAGAGCATTAAACTTTACAGGACGCGATGCATTTGGCAGCAGTTCGGAGATTCTTTCGTCAACCCATTCTTCAATTGAGATTGAAGAGTAAGCACCCCCATACATGGCAATGCGCCCCATGAGGGTTCGGTTTAAGAATGGTATCACTTTGAGAACGCGACCAAGCAAGCCCGATTCTACCGATGTACCTGTCGGTTTGCAAAGAAGGTTGGAAAAAACTAATTTGCCGCAGTGGCAGCGCAAAAACTCCGGCGATGCACCCGCACCGACAAATGCAGCAATGATGGAGCCAGCCGATGTGCCAGCGACCTCTGAGAAATTTATGCCCGCTTCAACTGCGGCCTCGAATGCCCCGACATGTGCTGCTGCACGACAACCGCCGCCAGCAAATACACCTCTACAAGATGTAAAGAAGACAGTCTTGGGAACGCTATTCATTTTGGCCGCACTCAGTTTTTCATGCACTGATCATAACCTGCACCTACTATCATCCCCCTAACGCTACGGCTCAGGCGCGGTGGTTATGCTGTCGCCTGCAGCCGATTGTTAGTTTTTCTTCAATTCTTTTGGAAGGAATGCATCAATTTCTTCATCCGAGAAAGTCATGTCTCCAAGTCTCTGGAGAGCCTCTTGGGCTTTCTTGTATGCCTGATAATTCGTGCTTGGAGCTCCAGAGTAAACCGAATGAAGTTCATCAAGTAGCGCGTCTCGCTCAGTCTGTAATGTCTCGATGCGTTTATCACCCATTCGAAGATCTGTAATGAGTGAAAGGTATTTCTCTCGTACAATCCACAGATCAACACCAGCTTGCCTATGCTTCTGCGCAAGCTCTCCCAAGTCATAGTTTTTTGTGTAGGCATTAAGTACCAGGAGCATAGTTGAAACTAAAATGCCAAGCAAAGCACCGACTTGCCCAACTCCAAATACGGCGGCAATGAAACCACCTGTAGTCAATGCCGATAGAATAATCTGCCACAGCTTGATTCTTGAAAGTCGCGAGAGCAGAATGTCCGCACATTTCTCATGTGTCTTGTGCGAATAAACAACACGCCCGAAGCACTCACGCAACTGGCCTTCGAGAACAGCACGAGAGCCTGGTAAATCTTCAGTCTGGGAATGAGTTTCCAAAGATTTCCCTCCATTTCTGTTTTGCAGACCATTCCCTTTTGGGGTCGGCTGATTCATGTTCTATTGCTTCAAGCGCGATGTGGTAGCAACGTGTTGCTTTCCACTGAAAGAGACCCTTTCCGTACACATACTGACCACTTCCGGGTGCTTTCCAGTATTCCTTGTCCTTATCCTGGTCAGCCATGAATCGGAAGATATCTCGACACATCCAATCATAATACAAATAGGACTTGTCCTTGTATTGCCAGCCGTCGATGAACTGATACGCCAGCGTGTCAATAAGAAGCCCCCCTATGGGCACTTCCCACTTTCTCTTCCAAGCGCGCATCATCCTACAAAGAGGCACCAAGTTTCCGTTACAGGCTGTATTGCGACTGCGAATGGCTTCTATTTCGGGTCGTGGATTTGTAGTTCGCCACTTCCCACCGTCATTGGAGTCAGGATATGTATAGGTTCCGGCCTTGTTGTTAAAGACGGGAACAACCTCGAACGTGATGCCATCCTTGAAACTGACAACTACCACTTGGCCATCCGCGCCAAGGCTTGATGTCGAGTATGTCTTTTGGATCGAGTTACGGACGGCTTGTAAAAGAGCCGACTGTCCGTTTCCGGTGTACTCGTCGTACTGGAAGTATAGGTCGGAAGGCAGTTCAAAAACCATGTCAAGATCACTGAAGCCGTCAATGGCAGTGTTTCTTCCGTATGAGCCTACATAAAGACTATGCGACGTCTCAGATGTCGTATTCCAGAAATCCGTGTTGAGTCGACGAGTTATAGCCTTGTAGCGTGAGGCAATCGTGCCTCCGTCTTGAACGCGGATGTTCGAGCATAATGTACTGAACCAATCTCCAAGTCCCATCTTCTTTCTCCATGGCTAACAATTAATAGACGGAATGCGTAATTTATGATAATTTTTGAAACCTTATAACACAAATATACTCCACGAAGTAGCGATTGTCAATTATATGGTCTGACTAACTTTCGTATTTTGCCTATAATAAAAAAATACGTATTTCGTATATTATCAGGTTTTTGTCCAAAAAGGAATCGATTATAGATAAACAGATACTCTCTGAGTTTCATAAATTTCTACTTGATAAAAAATTTATTCCAGAGAAGAACACTCCATTTTATGCTTACTGTGAGTAAACAAATTTCTGTATTTTTCAAATAATACTGAAATATTACCCGCAGATGCGCGAGACCAGTAAAGGGATCAAGTCTCTACATTTAACATTTCTAATCTCAGAGATCAAACCATTATATTTCTATGTTTTTCTAAAATGTTTCTACGTAAATAAAAAGGACAGAGTAAGAAAATAATTAAATTGCTTTCTTACTCTGTCCTTTTACCTGAAAGATTCTTCCTATGAAATTAGGAAATGGTTTTTTTAGTAAACTCTGTAAGGTTATTCCTAAAAAATAGGAATTGCCCCGTCGGTGCTTTTTTGTATAAAGCTCTCCAGAGTTCTGTCCGGTAACAGTTCTTTTGCCTGAAAGTTTAGATACATTTAGTATCTTGCCTCTTCGGTTCCTTTTCTTTTATTTTAAAAAGGTCTCTCCTGTTACCTTCATACAGGTTACAATATTAAATTCAAAAAATATTATATATAATCCTTTTTGCTATTTTTTATTTTAAACATGAATGTTAATTTAGACTATCTTTATTTATATACTACACTTATTTAAAAATTCCTTCTTTTTGCCAAAAACAAATTGCTTAGGTTGTGTATCTGCTATTGTGAGCATTCACTCTTAATCCTATAACTTTATTGCTTGAATTTTGAAAAATACGTATCAATTTCTGGTCTTAATTCTATACCTACTCTTTCAAAACAATTTAATAATTCTTCATAGGCACCATTATTCCCAAGAAAGTCCCACAATTCTTCTGCGACTTTTAACTCATTATCCAAATCTAACATACCTTTTAATGTCCACCTTTCATAAGGTCTTGGTTCGTATGGATTGTAAGGAATTGCAATATATGATTTTACCTTTGCGTTTGGATTTTTCGCTAAGAAAATTGCTATCCATTCTAACAACGTCCTTTTAAAATCTTTAAAATTACTGATATTTGGTTTAGCTGTTTTTAAATCAAATAAATGAGCTGTTCCATCTGGACTCTGAACAAATAAATCCACTTTTACGGTTTTTAATATGTTCATTGTGCCCTTGTTGCAAACTTTTCTTATCCTTTCGATTTCTTCCGCCTTACTTGGATTTTTCCCCATTGTAAGTTCATTCATAATACGTTGAATTTCAGATTGAGCTTGTTCACTAATGGTATCACCAACCACGTACTGTTTTTGTGAAAATTCAAAGTTCAAACTTGCCAAAGTTTCTGCAACAGGCTCAAAAATAGATATACCAAAAGTAGTATTTAATGAGTGGATAAAGGAAAATAATGCCATTCTATCACGACCAAGTAAACGATAATGAAAAGGCATATGACTGGTTTCTGGCTTATATGTCTGAAACTTTTTCCGTAGGCTATCTTTGATAGTACTCTCGATTAATTTTATTTGTTCTTTTGTAAGCGACATTTTATCTCTCCTTTAAATGAAATATTATTTCTGCATATGCATTAGACCTATCTTTTTCCACTCTATTTAACACAGGGCGTTTAAATCGATTAACAATTTTCATCTCAGCCAAGTGAGCAATATCAGGATAAATATTAAACTTGTCATTGGCTACTAGAAAAATATCGTAATCTTTTTGAAGGTATTTTTTACAATTTCTTAAAGATCCCGCTATACCTTTAACATATGCATCTCTCGCTTCTTTCCCCTGCCCCTTAGAAAGAGGTCCGATTTCTAATTCATCTTTTCGATCAAATCCAAATATTTCGTATGCATAAGCATGCTGTTCGTGATAATCAATAAGTCCGACATAAGGTGGACTTGAAAAAATACCTTTAATCTTTTGTTTCAGTAAAATCTCAGCAAACTCTGAATTTCTTTTTTTGATTTCCTCATAAATAACTATCGTTCTGCTATCTCCTGTCAGACAGATTTGAAGTGTTTCGGTTCTTAATCTATCGAATTCTTTAAGACGATTTATTGTATCTATAGTATATCTTTGCCACCATCCTTTAATAGAAAAAATCGGTTTGCATATTTTACCATGTTTTTTACAGTAATATGTAGTTGTAACAGGCTCTTTTAAGGTTGCTAAATCGGCATGAGTAGTTGCCCTACAAGAACGAACGGTTCTGCTCAAGATTATTGCTAATATTTTTTTAATATCCTTATTATCTACTTTTTTCAATTCTTCAAATACAAAATCGATCTCTTCTATTACTGGAAATAAAAACCACATATCTAAGAAGGAATTATTTTTATCTTGTTTAATTTTGATTTTATATTTTTCCACTAAATCATAATAAATGCTTAAAAATTCTTGTTCTTTATCTTTTGCATATTCTTTTTCATTTATTTCTTTTTGTATGATTTTTCTTCTGTATTCCGGTGAAGGAAAAAATTTAGTATTAAATAATTTTAATTCATATAATAATTCCTCTTCAAATTTTGTATTGTTCTTTCCTATTTGAAATTTTTCAAGTTCTTTTGTGATATTTTGCAAGTTTATAGCAACATCTTGAAGATTATGATTTTCGATCTTTATATTACTTATTAGTGAATTAAATGCGGAAATATCTATTCCAATTGCATGCATTCCTAATTCGTTACACTGCACTAAAGTTGTTCCGCTTCCACAAAACGGATCAAGAACGATATCCCCTTTTTTAAAGTAGGTTTCTTTTTTAAAATTATCAGTATGAGAATCTAAAAAATATTCTACCAGTTGAGGAATAAATTTTCCCTTATATGGATGTAATCTATGAACATGTTTTGTTGTTTCTGATTCCTTATATTCTGAAAATGAAAGAGCCCAGTTTAAATCATTACCTAAGCGTCTTTTCCATTTATCTTCTTTGGTATGGTAGTTGGATTTATAATAATTTTCTAAATCAGCAACATCAATGAGCACTTCCCCATTTTTGCCAAATTTTCTTATTCTTCCATATTGAATCAAATAAGAAATATTTGATGTACTTACTTGTTTATTTAAAAACTTTGCTGCCCATTTAGTTGCTTCTCTAATTGTTAATAACTGGTCCATAAATCTATTTTACTCCTTGTTTTTTTACAATATACAACCTAAAGATCTATAACTTCGCAATGTTCTGTGGTGTGAATCCATATTTTATAACCACAGTTGTTGCAGGTATAAACATCTAAGTCCGATAATATTTTGTTGTTTTCGTCGATATCGAACATAATGGAAGTCTCTATTCCATCGTATTCCATCAACTTTCCACAGTTGCAAATATGTTTTTCCATATATCTCTTGTTACTCATGGCTTATCTCCCTTTAAAATTAACTACTACAGTTGTTCCGGAAAAGAGATCGTAAAAAATCGAGTAATTTGGTTTTACAGCCATAATATCTCATATATATTGCCTCTTTTAAATTTTTCTTATTACACCTTTTATTTTACCAATTATTCTAACCTGATTTTCATTGGATTTAATAATTATTGGTTCCATTGTATCATTTTCAGGTTGTAGCCTTATTCTATTTTTTTCTTTATAGAATCTTTTCACTGTTGCTTCATCTTCAATAAGCGCAACTACTATATCGCCTTGCTCAGCATCTTGTTGTTGAGAGGCTATTACATAGTCTCCATTTAAGATGCCAGCATTAATCATACTATCACCCTTAACTCTTAAAGCAAAAATACCGTTAGAATTTTTTATGATTGATTTATCAATAACGATAGTTCCTTCTATATTTTCCTGAGCAAGAATTGGCCTACCTGCTGAGATCTCTCCGACTATAGGTATTTCGATTGCATTATTTTTATTATTTTCATTTGATGCAGCATGAACTAAAACTTCAATACCTCTTGCTTTATGCGCACGACGAGAAATGTAACCTTTTCGCTCGAGTGCTTCAAGATGATCCTGAACAGCATTAGGAGATTTAAAAGAAAATTTTTCTTGAATCTCAGGAATAGATGGAGGGTATCCAAATTTTTCTTTATTTAATATTATAAATTTTAATATTTCACTTTGACGTTCTGTAAGCGCTAAATTTTTCATGTGCCTTACCTCAAATTGTTTATATTCGAATATTACTATAAATATTTACAGTTGTCAAATATAATTTACAAATTATACATATAAGTTTTTTTTATAGTTATTTGTCATTCAAATATAATCACTATCCCCCCTTCTTCCCATTCCTCCCATTCGAGGTTGCTGAGTTCCGGTAGTTGGAGGAGGTCTTTTGGTTCTTTGAATCCTCCCCTGTCATCCCTTAGGGTAATTATTTTCTGGGCGAAAGGTTCGCTTATCTGTAATATATTTATAAGTTCATCCTGGGATGCGGAGTTGATATTTATAGTTTGAACTTCCGGTTTTGCAGAAGTGGGTAAGAAATCTACTTTGGCTATTTCATATAATTTTCGGGTTCTCTCCAAACTGAATTTATTGGTCCATAAATTTACAAATTGACCCTGAAATATTTCAATTATTTCAGGGTCATCGATGACCATTAGATTTTCGTCATTTCGGTTGTTGGCGGAAAAGGTCCAGTTGTAGGAACCGGCGAGCAATAGGCGGTTATCGATGATGGCAAATTTGTTATGCATAATAAATTTGTTAGTGCTGATTCTTGTTTTTATCCCCTTTTGCACCAGGAAACGGGATTGGCTGTATTGGTATTCAACCTGTTCTTTGTCCAGATAGAGCCTTACCTTTACACCTCGCTCTTGGGCTTTTACAAGAGGAAGGGCAACTTCTCTATCGGTAAAAATGTACATGGCTATGTTAATAAAGGATTCGGCCTGATTAATATTTTTAATAATTTCTTTTTGAGGATTGTCAGAAAGGGAGAAGTAGACTTCGGTTTTGGCAAGAGTAGAAATAGATATAGTTACGGAAAGGATGAGGACGAGAAATGCAAGAATACTATATTTAGTATTCCTTTTTAAATAGTGCATTTTTAATATACCCTTTTCGATTTATATAAAAATAGAAAAGTAATCGGGTAAGAGTTTCGGATTTAATACTCTTTTATATATTCGACATAAGTTTAAAAAATCCTTCTTTTTTGGGAAAATAATTATTAATAGGGGGACACACTTTACTTTTTGTCACGCATAAATGCGGGAATACAAAAGAAGAATGTCCCCTATGATTCTACTCCGCTCGTAGACATAATATGAAATGACAATATTTTATTGAAATATAAACATATTATGTGTATAATCAAAAAGTATGTTTTGTTTACGACTTGTTACATTTTCTCAATTACTCACTCATTTAACGCATTATTAGCTAAAGCCAGGGAGGTGATTCTATCGTTCTATTTTTACATCTCATCATAGATTTGCAATAGAAGTTATTTTAATATTCGTTTTAGTTTTAGTTAAAATAAGATATAAAGAAAGGAATGTATTCATGTCTGAATCAATGAAAATTGTAAAATTGAAGAATTATGGTATCCCCTCTTATGTTCTGGATATCTGGGAAGAAAATTATTCTCCTTATTTGCTACCAGTACAGGAAGAGGCAGTAAGAAATTATGGGATTTTGGATTGTGGAGAAGGAAGTGATGACAAAAAGGGTGCTCCTTGTAATGACGGAGAGGAAGGAAGTACGGGATTGCCGCGTCGCTTCTCTCCTCGCAATGACGGAGTTGCTAATAAAAATCTTTTGGTTATCGCCCCAACCTCCTCAGGAAAAACCTTCATCGGAGAAATGGCTGCAATCGCTCAGGTCATTCACCTTCAAAAAATCATCTATTTGGCTCCTTTAAGAGCACTGGCTGATGAAAAATATAGACACTTTAAAAACCTCTACAGTCATTGTGGAATAGATATAGTTATCTCTACCCGTAACCGTAATGAAGATGACCATCATATCATCTCCGGAGAT
>Ga0307379_10013942_pt1 | contig 10393 bp, 12 predicted proteins | sample UN2MG_FD_202237 | JGI IMG/M metagenome (GOLD analysis project Ga0307379, IMG submission 202237) | Soil microbial communities from Risofladan, Vaasa, Finland - UN-2 | ecosystem: Environmental > Terrestrial > Soil > Coastal area > Acid sulfate soil | place: Finland: Risofladan, Vaasa | collected... | reverse complement strand
TTCAAATTCTGGTGGAGCTGGGGGGATTCGAACCCCCGACCTTTTGACTGCCAGTCAAACGCTCTCCCAACTGAGCTACGACCCCATTCCAGATCGGAATTCATCGTTCGTCATTCCCCATCACTCCCACCCAAAATGTCCCTAGAAGGATTCGAACCCTCAACCTCAGCGGTAGGAACGCTGTACTCTGTCCAGTTGAGCTATAGGGACTCTATTCTTAACACCTTCTGAGAAGCAATCTTCAACCTATCGTAACCCTCTTTTAAACAGTCAAAACAATCAACCGGCTTCCACACATTGTCGTTTTCTAACAGCATCTGAGGATAGAAATGTCCAACTTTACACATCTCCATTCTAAACTGAACCTGCGAACTCTCGTCTCTCATATACCCTCACTAGTTAGGATACAACAAACGCCTAACTCGGCGCATCAACTCAACGGCCCTTTTAGACGGCTTCGTCGTTAAAAACCCCTTCCGACGAGCTTTTGGGTAAGGTACTGGAGTCATAAACTGGTTCGCGGTAACGTCTATAAGCTGCGTCGTAACCTCATCAACTAGGAACCAGTGGTTAGACCCTTCGTGACTTACAACAAACGGATTTAGGCCAGAATCTTTTCCGCCGAACATGTGGTAAAGTGTCTCACTAGCAACGTAACAATGGCCGCGAAGGTAGTTAGGACTTCCCTGATACTCGGGTCTACGCAAATCGTCAGATGCCCGAAGTGCTAGTAGAATCGTCTTGATTAATCGTTGTCTGTCCATGTAAATCTCCTCGGAGAGAGTTGAACTCCCAACCTCTCGGTTCGTAGCCGAGTGCTCTATCCGGTTGAGCTACGAGGAGGTTAATAGCTTCTGTAGGATTCGAACCTACAATCTTTCGGATCAGAGCCGAACGTGTTAACCAATTACACTAAGAAGCTGTGGGGAGAACGCGACTCCGACAACTGGTTGCCAGCCGATTGTTGTCACTCTCGACTCGCGGGCTCACAGTCCCCCAACAACTAGGAAACTCCTCCGCTGCGTTCTCCTGTAATGCCCTGTCTGGGACTCGAACCCAGAACCTCTCGCTTAAGAGGCGAGTACTCTATCCAGTTGAGTTAACAAGGCAAAAGATGTTTAGTACCCCGGATTCTGTTTTATGCCGTCATCTATCTCTCATAATGAGGCCCTTACGGGCTGCCCTTACCACGTCGTTAAAACGGCTCGGAGACTACCTAGACAAATTTAGGTTGCACAGGCGGGTTTGTCAACCCTTTATGCGGTACAAACGCTGTTAAGCTCCCACACCTCCTACCCGTGTCCGGAGGTTCCTCGACACCCGAGGTCCCAAAACCTCGGGTGCCGCGACGGCTCAAACACCTTACTTCCGTAGATCTGTTGGGTCGTCTGTTAACTGCCGACCGTCTTTTGCCCACATCCACGGATCGCTAACAGCCTCAGGTAAAGTGGTGAGGTGGTCGTCAAACTCACCCGACTTTTTCGTTTCCTGTAACCGCCTACGTTCTTCGTGCCGCATCCTTCTATGGAACAAAATCTTGTCGAACTTCTCACTATCCGCTGGCGTTATGCTTACGAACGGCTGCTTCTTGTAGGACCTACTCATACGACCCCCTAATACTAAAACGTACCCTTGGCAAACTCCGAAATTAGGGTTGGAGTTGCCGTATCTATACCAACTACGTTTAAGGTACCGGACTCGTCGTCTTCCTCACGAACTGTAGAGTATGTGTTGTAAACCATCTGTACGTTAACCAGCTTGGCGTCATGTACCATAGCACTACGATACTTCTGAAGAGCCTGCGTAACGTGAACAGGTCCAGCCCACGTCTGGCTGTCTGTGTAGATTACAAACACATCTACCGGAATCTGACGCTGCAAAGCGTACATGATCGGAATAGCACAATCCGTACCTTCACCAGCACCTTTGTATGTAGCGGCATACACATCGTCTAAACGCATCTTCGAAGACAGAGAAACCTTCTTCAAAGTGCTAGCGAAAGCTACAATCTCAGTCTTCGTCTCTACGCGATGGGTAACCAACGCCATCGCCGCTGCCAAATACGCGGGGCTAAATCCGCCAAGTACTTGTGGAAGAGACATAGAACCAGACCAGTCAACTCCGAGCAGATGACGCTTGCCTGTCGGCTCAACAGCCCCGAACGAGGTGTAGAAACCTTCGTCTAACGCATCTACAATTTGCGTTACAGGCGTCCACTGTGCGGTTCCTCGATCTCCGTGCCCTCGCCCATACGTTCCCAAGGCCACCAGCATAGACAACGGATGGATTCGCGCACGTTGCAAGGCGTTAGAATCTGTCAGCCTCTCACAAACACAAGCGGTGTTATCGTTAAGGGGAGCTAGTACCCCCAACTTCGTCATCGTTGCAAGATTGCGGAGCATCGCCGTCGGAGGCATATTAGGAAGCATCGCCTCCCACACTTCCGGACGATTTAACAACGCCGTTGGAAGAACTTCCCTAGGAAGTTTCTGTGCCACGATGCGGTCCAACACCTCGCTCAGACGCAAAGCATCTGCATGCTTTACTAATTCAACAGCTTCTAGGTAATCTGCAACACCACGATCTCCGAAAGAAGCGTACTTGAATCCTCCTGTCTTTACGTACTGGAAAAGCAAACGCTGGTCCTCAGTTACCGGAGTTGGATGCGCCTTACGCAAAACGTCCAAGTGCGTCCAACCCTCGCGAGACTGATACTTCGTAAGCTGCAAAGCTAAACTCTGCGGCTCTCTGTCCAAGTACCATTCTGCAACCGCGTTTCGTAAACCTCGACCCCAACCACGGAATCCCTGTACGTAGTTCAAAAACTGAAACAGATGTGTTGAGGTACGAGCTACAAGGCGCAAAACCCCAAAAGCCGCCTTACGTGTAGCTTCGTTACCAACTCCCGCACAAATCGCCAACACGAATAAAGCTGCGTCGTTCTTCGGCGCACGCCCACCGTGGCTAACAGCTACGACAGTACGAACAACCCGCTCACCGTCTTCAGCTACACACTTGAGTGTACCGTTACCAGCCTGCATAACAAGATCACGCTTGGTTGCGTAATACGTATTATCCTCAACTCCTAGAATTAGGAACCGCTGCAAGGCTGTCCAGTGATCAACACCAAACACATATCCGCCAGCGTCGTTCTGTACTTGAACAGCGCCCGGAATAGGTTGTGTCTGTGGAGTCTCTCTCGTGTTGAATAATGCGTCGTATCTAGTACCCATCTTTACGGCCCTCCTTAAAAGGCAATGATGTTAGCTCTTTTAAACAATACGGGCAAGTTGCGTACTTGGACGCAGGATTTGAACCTGCTTGGCTAAATGTGTAGTTTAGTTTTATACGATAACCAAATACAATCGGCCCGTAAGAGCGTCGGGTGGGATTCGAACCCACGAATAAACGTTTTGCAGACGTTCGCGTTAACCAGCTTCGCCACCAACGCAACACTTAATACCCCCGGCGGGATTCGAACCCGCGATTTCTGCCTTGAAAGAGCAGCGTCCTAGGCCGCTAGACGACGGAGGTATAAAGCGAGTTCTGCGTAATTCGTAGGTCAACTCGCAAGACCTAGCTATTGTCGAGCCCCATTTACGCATGACGGGTACTCGCTCGGGTGCCACCCCTATGGTCGCTGAGGGATTCGAACCCCCGACATCCTGCGTGTAAAGCAGGCGCTCTGAACCTGCTGAGCTAAGCGACCGCACAACGTTACTTCTTACTCTTTCTCTTCTTTCTTCGTTCCCGACGTTTCTTGGAACCAATCTTCCGGCGTCCTCGTCGTTTCTTTGGGTAAGCCATGTACCCTCCAGTACGTATTACAATATACTACAACAGAATTGCCTTGTCAAGGCAACAAAAAAGGTAATGAGACCAGTAGGATTCGAACCTACGACCTCAGCGATGTCAACGCTGCGCTCTAAACCGACTGAGCTATGGCCTCAAGCGACGGTTGTCTCCCTTACCCACAGAACATCGCTACGAGTGACGCGCCCACGGCGGCGAGGAAGAGCCGTGCGAACACGTTGAATGCCCACGACTGTCCGTATGCACCGTTCCGCCACTTGTAAAACTGATTCACCGATTCCGCGAGCACCGCTGCCATCACCCCAGCGCGCGCACCGAGCCCTACGTAGTGAAACCCTAGCGTGACGAGTGCTGCACCCACGGGATGCGCAAAGAGTGGCGTATTCTTCACGCGCACCAGAACACCCCACAGTCCGGTCTGCGGGTACGGCCCGCCCGAGGGCGAAAGCAACCACTCCAAAAAGTATGACATACTGTTCTCCTGTCTACACGTTGTATTCCATTACCAAACGGAAAGCAAGGGATTCGAACCCTTATGCCCTTTCGGACGCACTGTTTAGCAAACAGGCCCGGCGCACCTACCTCCGGCGGCTTTCCCTACTTACTCCCTTTGAAGGCCATAAACAACTTCAAATCTACCAACAACACTCCTACAGCCATCGAAGTAACCCATCTTACATCGTTCACAGGCTCTACGAAGCCGAATCCGACACAGACTAGAATAGCAAACCCAACAACCGTACGTACGATTCTAAAAGGGTTTATCCTAATCCGTTGTGTTGAGCGACCACAGGTGGAGCACCTGCTGTCTTCTAAGTTAACGGACCTCAGTCCATAAAAAGTCTCTGATGGTCGCATTACGCCTCCGTAGGTTAGTAGTTAGTACTTTCCCGCGTTAGCGTTTTGAATGGACCCCGTGGGAATCGAACCCCTCCTCAACCGTGCAAAGGTCGTGTGCAACCCGGTAACACCTCGGAGCCCTTCACGGATACCACGGGACTCGAACCCGCAACCCCTCTCGGGGCACCTCGTTTCCAGCGAGGGTGCTTTCCATTCGCTTAGTATCCAAAGCAGGCGGCGTTGGTCCCACCACTACGGGCACCCGTGCTCGTAAGGTATTAACCTTACCAGTGGAGAATACAAACCGCCGCCTACAACAAGCAAGACCCAGCTTCTATCGCTGCTGATAGACTACGTCCTACAAAAACGGGACTGATGGGACTCGAACCCACGACTTCCGGTGTGACAGACCGGCACTCTAACCGACTGAGCTACAATCCCAAAAGTTGGCGGCGACTTTGCGTTACCAGACACTTCCGTTTAATGACGGAGCCTGTATAACCTAACACCAATACACGAAAACGTAGTCGCTAGTAGGGGGCAAGAATCCTCAACTCATCACAGAGATCCACACTCTCAGAGTCGATTAGTGTATTTCACTAGGCGTGGATAGCCCACCAACTACGGGACGTACGGGACTCGAACCCGTCTGGTTTCCTGCGTGACAGGCAGGTAGACACACCCGGCATCACCACGTCCCAAAAGGCTTGGGCGATTTCCTCGTTGGGGTTTACTACTCCCTACGGGCAAATCGTGAGATTCGGAGAAACCAACAAAGATCGCCCAAGTCGCCTGTAACTAGATCTGGGATAACCGAACCTCTTCGGCCCTCGCATGCAAAAGTGCGAGCGATGGAGCAGGCGGGAATCGAACCCGCGACCTCTGCTTTGCGAGAGCAGCGCTCTTCCCACTGAGCTACAACCCCGAACTACTGTTAGAGTTCTGGCACAACACGCACGTCGTACAACTCCCGTACTTTCTGGTCCTGCGTTTTCTTGTCGCGTAACTCCTTTGCAAGCCGTTTGTCGTAGAAGTCTAGCACCGTTTCGATGGTGTCGGTTGACAACACAACACACTTCTTCCGTAAGTCAACCTTAATACGTTCGACCATTTGTACGCGTTCCGGATTCATGCTAATCATAGTTGCATCCTCCTCATTCCCCCGACGGGATTTGAACCCGTGTTTCTGCCTTGAGAGGGCAACGTCCTAGGCCGCTAGACGACGGGGGAAAGGGGCCTTCGGTGGGATTCGAGCCCACAACCTCTCGCTTACAAGGCGAGTGCTCTAGCCAGTTGAGCTACGAAGGCGTGCCCGCTAAAACCTCCACGGAAAGCTAGGGACTCGAACCCTAAACCCGCTTGCGCGGGCACACGGTTTTCAAAACCGGCTCCTCGTCCTATCGGTCGCTTTCCATGCAGCGGGGCCAATTTCTACAACAGCGGTACCGCTCTTGTAGACCTTGGGTTCAAGCTGGTCCATACGTTTCCGCCGCCCATGCGAACTCTCCCCGCAGCTAGTATAACACCTACACAACAGCCTGTCAAGATACGGAGACAGTGGGAATCGAACCCACAAAACAGTAGTTAGCTGTCCTACCTGTTTTCGAGACAGGCTCCTAAGCCAATTTGGTTCGTCTCCGACTACTACTACTACTACTACTACTTAGATTTGTGGAAGTACAGGACCGTCGTCTTGGTCTTTATCTGGCTTCGTTCTACCACCAGTCTTCGGCGGCTTGTTGACTACAACTCCACCCTTCTGAGTATACTTGATCGCAAAATAAGCGACTAGCCCGAAGACACAGAAAAAAGCAAAGATCACGATAGGTGAAGCGATGTTAACTCCGAACCAAGAACCCGTAACGGAGTCTGCGGCAGCTTGTACCAAAACAGTATCTTGCATATATCCCTCAACTTAATAGGTGTACAACATATAACAAACGCCCCCGGCAAGAGTTGAACTCGCAGCCTATCGGTTCGAAGCCGATTGCTCTATCCAGTTGAGCTACGGAGGCTTGTTTCAATTACAAACTGGTAGAGTTCGCATCCAAATGCTATACAAATCCAAACTCTGCCTCGTCGTAATATAACACCTCAACACCCGCTTTGTCAAGTATCTCGGTCTTGGCGAAGTCTAGACTATCACCCCACCGTGCGCGTTGGTCTTCTGTCGGTCGTACAGCAACAAGTCTCGTAATTCCCGCCTGCGTGAAAGCACCGGCGCAACCGCCACAAGGTGGGAATGGGTAGGTGTAAATCGTGTACCCGTTCAGTGGTTCTCTGGCCGCGATAATCGCGTTAATCTCAGAGTGAATAATACGCTTGTATTTCTCTTCTCTGTTTTCCAACAGTTCTAATTCGTCAGGAATCTGTCTAGGAAACCCGTTAAACCCTAAAGAAGCTACCGTCTTGTCTGGCCGAACAATAACACATCCGACTTGTGTTGATGGGTCCTTGCTCCACGAGGCTACTTCTCTCGCCAAACGTAGAAACCTAATATCCCATTTCTTTGTCATGTAAAACCCCGTTTGTTAAACGTATTCCAACATCACCGGAAGAGCAGGTCGTGAAGGAGTCGAACCCTCAGTCTTTCGTTTTGGAGACGAACGTGTTACCAGTTACACCAACGACCTATACTTCTTGGATGGATCGGATTCGCTTCCAGCGGGAAGTCTCTGACCAATGTTTGCCGAGCATCCACTTGTAGATTGGTGCGGTCTCAACGACGGTGTCGTTTTCAACCACCACTCCTCCACACGCAAAACCCGTATCCACCAAGTAAATTTTTGTCATATGACAACGGTAGGATTCGAACCTACACGCCCCGAAGGGACCTGATTTACAGTCAGGCGGGCCAGCCTATTTGCCCAACGCTGCCTTGTGTGGTGTATGCTCTTTGACACACTGCCCTTTATGGGAGCACCACTCTTCGGCGTCCTTCGCCAAAACCCTACCACAAAGGTTACAATAGTATACGTGCTTCATGCTTTTCCTTTCGTTTAAAAGCATGCGACGGGACTCGAACCCGCATTAACCAGCTTGGAAGGCTGGTGCCTGGCCAATTAGGCTACACATGCATAATACTTCAAACTCCACGGGGGAATTTCGAAATCCCGACATTCCGGTTAACAGCCGGACGCTCTGCCTCTGAGCTACCGTGGAAGGTTAGGTTGTAAGAGCCGGACGTGTGCGTACCTGTCCACTTCCTACAACCTAAAGCACCAGACGGGTCTCGAACCCGCGACCTCTACGTTGGCAACGTAGCGCTCTACCAATTGAGCTACTAGTGCAAGGGTGACCGACGGGATTCGAACCCGCAACCCTCGGCGTCACAAGCCGATACTCTAACCAATTGAGCTACGATCACCATGTATAGGACTGACTATTCCGGTTTTACAGTCCTGACTGGCACCCTATCCACAGCGCTTACAAGCATCTCTGCGGAACTTCAGACTTGTTAGTGGCCTTCCGGAACCAGATTATAGTAGACACGCCACAACGTTCTACTATAGTGCCAACGTACTAGGTTGGCGAGTCGGGAATGCGGGATTCGAACCCACGACCTCCTGCTTCCAAGGCAGGCGCGCTAACCGGACTACGCTAATTCCCGAATAAGGAGAGAATGGACAACTACGCTCGTACCTCGTAATAACCTGTCTGGGACTGGTGTACGCGACCACCCACTACCACGGCCCCATCCTCTCCTACTATACCCAATATAACTGGATTACTGTTTTTGTCAAGTGGTTAAGCAGCGTGCGATCTACTTGATCAGGCAGGTCGCTACTGTGTTTAATAGCATCGAATCGATTGAACAACTCTAAAGCTTTACGTTGCACCCACTCAAGACTTCGTTCTCCTTTCTTGATGGATAGAACCAACTCTAAGTTTTCACCTTCGAGCTTGACTAGCAGCTTTCGCTGTTCTACCAACGAACAGGCTGCCAACAACAACCTAACACAATGAGCGGCGTTCTTGATATCGTACCCGTGTTCCTTGACGATAGCTTCACGCTTGGCTCCCATATACCCCTGCTTCTCCATCTTCTGCATACGAGCAAGCTGTCCGTATGCATACCCACCAAAAGCATCTAACATTTTCCGAGAAAGTAACTCTTCTCGAAAGTCTAACAACTTTTGTCCTGCGTAAGACACTAGGAGGTAGTCTTCATCAGCCATCCACAAATGAGAATGGACGTTCGGATTGCCCTTGCCAATCAGATGCATGAATTTTCTAATCTCATGCGTCTCGATATCCAGATGCTCTAGGTTCGTGTTGAAGGTGACCTCGGAACTCTTGTTCACGTAACCATCAACACCTAGGTAATACTCTTCTGGGTGAACGGCTATACCGAACACATCAACGTCGTCAGTACCCTTTGGTTCCTCTGGCGGAACATACGTACCGTGTGCGTGCGATCCTCTATAACCCGCCAGTAGCAGATTCTGTGCCCACTCCGGAGAGCGAACGTGCATCTGGATTAGTGTTTCCTGGTTTCCCGTCATTACACGTATCCTCTCTCAATGCCGCTGGAGGGATTCGAACCCTCACGCTACTAAACTTCGCACTAGTTTTTGAGACTAGCATGTCTACCCAATTCCACCACAGCGGCTAGTTATCTGTAAACTCAACGAATAGTCACGGAAGGACTTGAACCTTCAGCTTCCGCTGTATCAGAGCGGTACTCTAACCAATTGAGTTACGTGACCAAGTGACGACGAGGGTTTAGTTTCTTCTGCCTTTAGGGCTTCCGCCGGTCAGGTACCACCCACCAACCCTACTGTCGTCAATGGCTCCGGAGGGAATCGAACCCCCGACACCTCGGGCTTCAACCGAGTGCTCTACCCACTGAGCTACAGAGCCTTCTCCATGCACTAACCCGGATTCGAACCAGGACGCCTTGCGGCACTGCCCCCTCAAGACAGCGTGTCTACCAATTCCACCATAAGTGCTTGCTGTGTATAATACCTACTACCTAGCGGCTTGTCAAGTGCTTTGGTCTTCCCGTGGAACTTCGCCTTCCATCAAATCTTCGGGATCGTTTGGATCGACTTTCGGCTTGTCAACAGGTACAACCCATCTAACTTTTTGAGACTTGCTGAGAATCTCTTTCCTCTTTGCCGCACGAACAGCTATTCCAACAAACACTGCGACAATAGCTGCTGGCACCAGATACATAAAAAGCGTGTCGAACATAACGTGTCCTTGTAAAGGGATAGCGGAGGAAGGATTCGAACCCCCGGCCTTCAGCTTATGCCTACCACTACTACTTTCGTAGCCCTGTCTTTGCAGGTTTGTAGTCTGGACTTTCTCTTCTTCCTTTTAGGAAGTCTCCCATTAAGTCTCTACACCTTCCTTTTTCAAGGCTTGGCTCGGGATTACCACGTCACAGGCTTCCCCGAATTTGAGAGATTCTACTTAATCCGTTTCCGGATTAGCACCCCAGTTTTCTAGGAGATTCCACGCTTCTCTAAAATCAGACGACTTAGGCAAGCGTTGACGTTTTGTAGACTCAATCAAGGTAATGTCTCCACCGTACTTCAAAAAATCTTCCATCGGAAATACGTAAAACACTCCTAATTCCGCTACTCTCCTATACTACTATGCATGAGGCTGACGAGCTAGACCACTGCTCCACTCCGCGTTGAGGGGACGACTTCTCAGTCGTCCCGGAACCTCTACCGATTAAGGAGTAGGCTCAGCTAACGTAAGATCAGTAAGTCCTCTGTTTCCGATAGCT
>Ga0307379_10013938_pt1 | contig 10395 bp, 20 predicted proteins | sample UN2MG_FD_202237 | JGI IMG/M metagenome (GOLD analysis project Ga0307379, IMG submission 202237) | Soil microbial communities from Risofladan, Vaasa, Finland - UN-2 | ecosystem: Environmental > Terrestrial > Soil > Coastal area > Acid sulfate soil | place: Finland: Risofladan, Vaasa | collected... | reverse complement strand
CCCGTGAAGCGTTAGATAGAACGCACTAGGGCTGAGATAACCAAAGGTCTTTCTCCACCACATAATACGTCTCCTGAAGGAGTTGAACCTTCGTCCCGAGTTTAACAAACTCTCATTCTAACCGTTGAACTAAAGAGACTTTAATCTAGACATTCACCGATTTCGTGCCCAAGTTCCCTGCAACCCAATCGGGGGTCATTGTCTTTATGAACTTTCATTAGTGGGTTTATTGTTGTTGCACATCCGGAAAGCATAAATACCAATGTAATGCTAAAACGAATCATATTCCCTCCAAACTCCCCAGGGAGGATTCGAACCTCCAACAAACTGGTTAACAGCCAGCGACTCTACCATTGAGCTACCAGAGAATAAGTTACAGTAGGCATGTAGGCATGCCCTGTTCTTCCCGTAGCCTGTAGCACACTACGCATCTCATGGGCACGAGGATTTGCACCCCGACAAGCAGTTTTGGAGGCTGCCGTGCTGCTGTTACACTATGCCCATATTATCTATTCCACTCAGCCAAACTCCATTGTCTCTATTGATTTCTAACAACACCGACTCTATTAGATTGCGCACGCTATTGTCAACGCGCTCGGTCCACTGGATAAACGAAGGTTCCCAATTAGCGATAGCCTTATGTAGTATTTTTATGTCAACACCGAGGCCCTCGTACCAATCGCTCGCGCCACTTATAGAAGTTCTAACATCCATGGCGATTTCAATTATCGAGCGGCCTTTTTGCTCTTCCCAACAACATTTTGGCACTATGAACTCCTCAAATCAGAAAACAATAGCGACCGCTCATCGTCATTTAGGCAGTTTTCAATTATATTGTGAACGACATTAAGCTTGGCATTAGTACACATCTGGTCAAATACTTGGGAGAGATTGAACGCTTCATACTTAAGCGTGTGAACATTTACATATCCGATAGAGACTTTTGGATTTAAAAGCCAATTGCGATAAGCACGCGGTTTAACCTCCTGATTTCGCATAGTAGCTGGGGCGACATTTACAATTCTTTCATAGTTCGGATGGAGAGAGTCACAATTTGCTCTATCAACTATACAATTGTGAGTATGGGCCATTTGCAGTTCTTTTTGTTTTGCGGCATATGCTTCCATAAATTTCTCTTTAGCTTCCTCTTCTTCCCAACTCATATTCTCTTCTTCCCAACTCATATTTCCTACTTTCTTTTACAAAAACAAGACTCCATTGTTACGCTCCATATGGGAGTTGAACCCACAACCTTCCGCTTGACGGGCGGCTATTCTACCACACGAACTCATGGAGCAATATGGGACTTGTAGGATTTGCACCTACGTCTCCCGCTTTCCCACGGGCGTGTTACTTTGGTTAACCTTACACTATCGCCCCTAATAAGCTCGCCAAGGACTTGAACCCCGCCTCCTAAATATCGTTTCCCATGGACCGCTATTTAGTTGCCCAGCCGTGGGCCTACAAGCATAATCTGCCACCTTGGAATCGAACCAAGCAAGTTTGCACAACGCGTTTACAGCGCGTCTGAGTTCCCAGACTCACGTGACAGATGAAACCGAATTGTCAAAATGTATACCAACCAATGTTAGTAAAAGACTACCGAGCGGGATTCGAACCCGCATTTGCGGTTTTGCAGACCGCCGCCTCGCCATTCGGCCACCGATAGTTAAAGTTGCACATCATCTTCTGAAATTATATTTCCTTCAAAAAGGAGAGATACTGTGATTTTCTCAGTAAAACCATTAATACTTAGTTGTATTTTTAAATTTTCTTTAATATAGTCAATAACTGCAATTTGGTGAATGTTTAACATAATTTACTCCATTATAGAACGCCCAAGAGTTGAACTTGATTTGTTGGACTTATAAGGTCCTGGAGGAACCGTCCTACCCACGTTCTGTATATCTATCAACTACAATTTTACAATCCCTCAAGCTCATTCCTGTTCTATTTCTAATTGATTTCAAGGCAAGTATGGGTTTTTCAAGTTTAATTAAAGTAAACTCTTCGTCGGTAATTGTCATACAAATACTTTTTCTAACCTGTGTGCATTCACGACAGCCGCAATTATTACAATATCCCATGGTTCTCATTGGTTCCTCTCCAATAAAAAAAGCCCTGAGGTTTAGGTCAGGGCTATAGCTGGTATATTTGTTTTAGTTTAAAACTGTATACTCAGAAAGCCCCTCTCATACAAATGCGCTCTAGCCACGCAGAATTCTGCGGCTTATCAACACATTTCGTTGTATTAAAGAGACTATATAAATACATTACTGTTCCTTTGGTTAATAGCGTGGACAGGATTCGAACCTGTGACCTTCGGCTTATGAGGCCGACGAGCTGACCTGACTGCTCTACCCCGCGTCGTATTTAGTTATACACCAAGCAAACCCTTAGCATACACTTTATTGTTCATAATGTAAACGTTTTCGGCACCACTAACTCGAATTGAGTAATCCTCATTCCAGTCTTTGACGACAAATGTCTCACTGATATATGGATTATAGGTCACCTCAACCCATCCGTCAACCGGAGAAGGAGGAAGAAAATTTCCCTTTTCAATTAATCCCCATGACGACATCACCTCGCCTCGTACAAAAGCGTGGACGTTTTTTCTTTTAGTTTTAAGAACTTTCGCTCTGCCAGCTTGATTCACTATAAACTTACAATTTTTCATATATATAAGACTTGAATGTTCTACAACGCGACCATAACTTGCCCGCTCCCTTGACCTTATACTCATGCAACGCTTGGTTAGATTGCGATAAACATCAGCCTTCATTGGTCACCACTTTTTTCTCATGGCCACTTCCTTTTTCAGAATGAGTACACTCATGACATAGTGGATATCCACAAACAAATTGACTGGTATGACAACAGCCACCCGTTGCTAAATTATCACAGTTTATACAATGCGTAGTATGTTCCTCACACATTCCAGTGATAAGTGCTTCATTTTTACAACCCCAATAGACCCACGGGAATACCCAGTGACATTTAGTCATTAGGTTCCCACCTGTCTAGTTCAACTTGAAGTTCGGCTGCTCGCCTTGCCGCCTTTACTTTTTCCTTTATGCCTTCAACATAAGTAGGGTCATCTACTATGCGGTGTTCAAAAATCTTTAGATAAGTTTTTTCCGACACACTGAAACCTACTCCAAATCCAATCAAACCCATGAACATCATTCCGAATATGTCTAAATTTTTCATATTACACTCCGTCCACGTCCTCATATCTTTCAAGTATTGGCCCGATAATAGGGCTTCGTTGTATGTCCTGGGCTTCTAGGGCTACAATGCCAACATTCGGACAATCCTCTAGTCTCTTTATGGCGTCAAAGAGTCCATTGAGTTTCCTATCCCTAAAGCGGTCCGATTGAGTAACGTCGCCCTCTATAATCACCTTGCAATTTTTTCCAATGCGCGTGAGAAATAGTTTCATTTGTTGTGGTGAGGAATTTTGCGCCTCATCAAACACGACGACACAATTATTAAATGTCCTACCTCTGAGGTAACCCATAGGAATAACTTCAATAATCGGGGCACCGTTGCTTGAGGTCGGCTCAAGTAGACTTGAGATATAGCCCTCGTCTTGTATGAAAAAACGCAAGTTGTCCACTATCGGTTGGATTAGCGGACGCATCTTGTCGCTTAACCCACCCGGCAAATAGCCAATTTGCTCACCACATGCTTCAATTGCAGGGCGCACAACAAATATTTTTGAAAATTTTGATTCTTTGTCTTGATATAGCTTCATAGCCATACCAATTGCGAGTAGAGTTTTTCCTGTGCCCGCGAATCCACTACATAGTGTAACTACGTTTGTTTCAATTGATTGAACGTATGCGCGCTGACCGTCAGTTTGGGGCTTAACATTAAATTCGTGGCGCTGTTTTGTTTTTTTAACAATTTTACTACTAGAAGCTTTTATGATTCTTCTAGCCATCTAGAACGCCACTACAATAGAAACTGGGTCAGCATTCATTCGTTCTCCTAGTTTTGAGTGTAGGACCCCTGTAAGGCCGGGCCCTCCTGCGCCAAATCACCCTTTTTAGTGGTGGATTACCAACTTACGTCGTCGGCTACCTCAGCAACAACAGGCTCGTCGTCCGTATCGCCAAGCAACTCAGTTGCGCGGTTTTCAAGTGCTACAGCGGCAGCTACATCAGCCACGGCATTCGCAACAACATCGGTCTCCTGGGCGGCCACAAAATCACTGTCATCCTCACCTAGAAGGCGAGCGACGGTGGCCCGAGCAAATCGACGTGGGCGGCCCTTTTGGGGCTTTCCATCAACCCAACGAGTTCCCTGAACAATCGTTGTATTAAACTTATTCTTCTTAGACAAAGAGAACGTGTCTCCAACAGAAACCTTAGACTGAAGGTCTGCCACAGTTACCTTAGTAAACTCAGCAGTTTCCTGAAGACCTTGTGCGTCAAGAGTAAACGTATCACCAATTTTCATATTTTCATTCCTTTCAAACTATACTTATATAATGGTCTATAAAGAGTCTGCCGTCAAGATGGTCCGTTTCGTGTTGGAACACTTGTGCGGAATAACCCCCAATATCCATATCTCATGTTTTACCACACTCACTACGATAGCGCACGTGGATTTTGTCAAATCTTAAAACTTTTAACGTAAGGTTGGGGAAGCTCAAACAACCTTCTTCGACTGTATATTTACTAGAATTCTTTACTGGTAGCCAAAAAGGATTGATGATTATTTGATGTGGCAACAAGTTATATTTAGTTACAAACATCTTAACATTTGCGCCAACCTGAGGGGCGGCCAATCCAACACCATCGTTTTCCCTCATTATTCTTAACATCTCATTTGCTAAAGAATTAATAGACCTACGCGCCTGAGTCTTATTTATACTTTCATTAGCAGCACGAAGTATTTTATCTGGATAATAAACTAGGCTTGGCGAATAAAATGGCGAGGGAAATATGCTCATAACATTACGTCCTCATTTATGGAGATGGCCGGAGTTGAACCGGCGTGTTGATTAAAATCTACTTAAATTCATTCACAGGTATAGTTAGTTATGTTAGTCTAACAACTTATTGGGTTCTTCCTACCCACAACTATCTAGTTTAGTTTAAGTCCTTACTAACAAAAGACTCCAATGTATTAACCACATTGAGAAGGTTCTGGCCTAAATTAACTCGCTTAGGCTGCGAGTGCAACACCCGTACTAACACGGGCGCTACTGATGCCGTTAAAACGGCGAGTCTTGACATTAGTCTTGACATTTAAAGTTTTGATAGCTTTTTAACGTGGCCCTCCATCATCCACGACCTGCACTGTCCGTTTCTCTTAACCAGTCGAATCCCGTCATCCCCTTTGATTAAATAACCCATTAAAGACTATAGTGTGAATCGGCAAGATGTCAACTCTTGAAAAGATAAGTAGTGCTGGTGCATACGAAGTAGCCCTGCCAGGTGCCTATTACGCAACTGTAGCCGTAGCCGGAGCCGGAGCCGGAGCCGGAGCCGTTGCCGTTGCCGTTGCCGTAGCCGTTGCCGTGGCCGTGGCCGTGGCCGTAGCAGCCGTTGCCGTAGCAGCCGTTGCCGTAGCCGTAGCCGTAGCCGTAGCCGTTGCCGTTACCGGAGCCGTAGCTGGTGCCGTAGCCGTCGCCGTAGCCGTAGCCGGTGTTAATTTTCACAACTCCAAAATGAGGCATAATTCCGACACGAGCGAAGTCAATTGGTAATTTTCTCTGCCGCAACCTAGTATCAGCGGTCAACCCCAGTCCTCATAAATCTTGTCCCATGTGCCGTCATCCCCTAGACGGAGGTAGCGCAGGCCAGTGTCAATAAATCCGGGACATTTCTTTTCTACAAAGTTTTTAAGTTGATTTTCAGTAGTAAAGTATACCATCTTTACCGTATCGCCTATATTTACACCCTCAAATCCCTTGGTAATTACTGGCATGTCGAACTCTTTGAGTCCAAGAAAATTACTTGATGTGATGTTACCATAAGCAATCGTCAGTGACCCTGACTTCTTCACAAGATTAGTTATTTCCATCACAACCCATGCTGGCCTAACCTTGTCAATTTTATTGAGACGTTTTAGTTTTGCATTAAGTTGGTTTTGTTGACGTATAAACTCGGCTTCTTTTTCGTCAGCCGTAAAGTCGTCGTCGTGTTCAAACGTTGGCATCGCTTAGTAACTTCCTTATGAGGGCGATAGACTGATTAATTGTTCTAACATTTCTATCCTCATCCTCAAATTGTTTGATTTTTCTTTGTAGATTATTAGTGGCGGCTGTTACCTCAGAGTTATACCATTCCTGTGACGTTAGGGTTGGTAATCCGTGTTCTTGAGGTAGATATTTACTAAGTTCGTAATGTATCTGTTCAAGTATATACGTGGCCTCAGAGGCAACTTCATAAGTTTCTAGTTTCGTCTCGAACTGAATAGTGTCGGTCGCATCCAATAATTTATCTATATTTTTTTCTATATAGGCGGTGAGGTTAGAAATTGGCTTTACGTATGGCGATTTTAGAGCCAGATTATATTTTTCAGTAGCTTGTTCGATATCTTCTTTTGACATCGCGACAAGTTCATTAACACGCGCTTGAGCAGCCTCAACTCCATCAATAAATTCTTGACCAATTAGTACTTTTACTCCGTCATAATTTCTTTCCGTTGTGGCTATAAAATTTTCGACTATATCAATAAGGGGGGCTTCGCTAATTATTAAACTATTCGTTTTGTCATTCATATTTCCACCACCTGAATCTCGTTAGTAGGCTTGTATTCTAAAGTACAAATAGCGGCGTTAACAAAAGTTATTCCATCCCGCACACACATCCCACGACCCTCATGAATATGGCCAAACATATGGAGAGAGGGGCGTATCCTCTTAAATACTTCTTCGGCTAAATGCGGACAGCCAACGGTTCTTCCATCTGCACATTCATCCATTATTGAATAAGGTGGGCCGTGAGTAATTAGCACGTCGGTTTCGGTTGGAATAAGCTCCCAGATACTTCTGGCATGCGCTCTAGCTCGTGCTGGATTTTCCAATGGGTCTGGCAGATTGAAAACCCAGTGGTTACCATAAAACCACGGTGTCCAGGGCGAACCCCAAAAGAGCTTATTTTCAATTTTAACGCCCTCGTCCTGAAGATAATGAATATTAGGCACAGAATGTATAGCATCAAGTGCACGCTCTTGTTCATAAGCGAATACCTTATCGTGATTACCGGCTATTATTACTATGTCTTTGTAGGTTTTAGACTCTATTAGTTTGGCTAACGTCGGCATAAGAGTTGACTCAATCCACAAAGACTGAATAAAAGCGTCTGTGGCGCGCATATTTGAGTGGTTGGAGCAAATGTCGCCCCCTAAAATAAGCACGTCAGCCTTCGGCCACTTAATATCAAACCTACCATGTAGGTCAGACGAACAAGCTATTTTCATTAATTCACCTCAACCAAATACACACCAGCGGGTATCAGTCTTTGTCTCACACAATCATCTAGAAGCGTATGTGTCATATACATACCATTTTCGCCGTCACTATCAATCCATCGCTTGATTTTCTCAGTGTCGTATTCATCTAGATTTCCATCTGGAGTAAACTTAAAGGAATGACCACTAATTGCTTCTTGGTCACTTACAAAACAAAACGATATACCATAGACCCTATAGAAAAAATTGTTTAGTGTGTAAATACTATCAATAGTATGGACCAATTCCGTTTTTACGGAAAGCTGCGGTTTAGTTACTCTATATCCGCTGCGCGTCTTAGAAAGATAAAGTCTTTCTGCATCCTTACGGGCATCTTCAACATTATCAAACGTGGTTGTTTTTTCATTGCCAAGTGTCCCAAGTGCACCCCATCTGCGTATATGAGTGTCCTTTACTATCTTGATTGACCAAAATTTAGAACATTGGTCATCCTGATGAGTTAGTTCGTGCCACGTTCCCGCACGAAACAGTTCGGGCTCCATTACTCTGACCCTTCTGACGCTCTAATCCCATCTCCAACATACTCGAATAGTATATGAGAGATAGCCTTATACATAGCTTCGAATATCTCTTTTTGAATCTCGGCTGGAACATTTTTAATTAGGTCGGGCATACTAATAGTGCCGGCCCCAGCGCCAGGTTTACCACCGCCATAGCCGTCCTTGCCATCTTTAGTTAGTTTTGATTTAATGAAACCGTCAACGCCAAGAGACGTACTAAATGTTCTAAGTGAAAAATGAATATCGCCATTAATCATGGCTGCTGCCAGTGTAGTCTTAACTGGACCCTGGCCACAAAATTCCTCAGCACAAGAAGAGACGACGCCTTTACGTTCATTTGGGATAACGCCAAGTTTAGTTGTTAGAACAGTCCCTTCTATATCTTTATCGTGCCAAGCCTGCATTTCTATGTCTTTTTGATAGGAAGGCTTCTGATAATTTATGATTGAAGTATACGATTTCATATTGCATCGCATACCACAATACGCCTCAGCCTCCCAGTCAAGTCTTGAGGTCTTTGCGGCGGTTTTACCTTGTGTGTCAGTGATGATGCCTATAGCAAGCGCGGTTGCAAGTATAGCACCATCTTCACCTTCTAGAAGGTCGGGCTCCAGCGCCATAACATATTCCCACATAATCGCAGAACAAGAGCCTATGAGTCTAACATCGTCTCCTATTTTGGCCCCGTGCTCACCTTCGTGGTGGTCGATTACAAAATCTGGTAGACAACCGTGTGGCATAGCAGACTTATTACCATCTACCATTATAAGACAAGTCCAACTATCATTAGGGTCAAAATTATCGTATGGTTTTATGTTTAGTGATAGAATCTCTCGCATAGTACGATTTTGCGCGCGGTCCCAATCTCCTCTATAAAAAAGAGAGGTATCGGCGTCGGGCTTAATATACTTAACTATTCTTTCCATAGCTGCTTGAGAAGCTAACCCGTCTGGGTCTACTCCAGCACCTAGACCAATAAAAACTTTTGTAAGGTCGGCCTGAAGTAGTTGCTCTAGAAGCGGGGCCTTTGATTGTAGTGCATTTTCTGTAAATTTTGTAGTTGGCGTGTCGCCCATACTATTCTTCTTCAGGAGTAATTTTGTTGAACTCATTTATGACCAATTGTCCTTCAGTAGATGGTGGTGAAGTTCCATTCCAATTATTACGCCAATAATCACTTAGCCAATGTCCTAGTGGCTCATTTGGAACTTGTACGCCAGCACTGTTAAACCAATGGTAGTTATTATCGGGGTCGGTAGAATAATAATAGCCGTTGTATTCGAGCCGTGTGATGCCGTTGTTAATTACGACGACGGGTGATTGCTCACCACAACCTACCAGGAGTGTAATACAAAGAGCTGTGAATATTTTAAAACTTAATGATTGTGAACCCAACGCCATATGCCAACTCATTATCTTCCCAATTCCAGCCGACCCAGCCGCCCACTGAAATTTCAAATATGCTTGTTAATCTTGGTCCCAAATATCCGTAGGCGCGCTGATAGCCAATACCCGCATCAACTTTCCATGTTTTAAACCAGCGAAGCCCAGGTATGTCAAATTCGAGTAGCTCGATTTGAAGTGAAGGCGTGGCGTCTAACGATGCGATATCAAAAATAAATCCAGCAGAAATATCTGGTATGGTATATGTCCACTCTATAGTAATATCGTCTGGTATCCAATTGCCTTCGTCGTCGAAATGACCATTGCGCGGACCATCAAAATCACTATCAAGAATCTCGTCGTTGGTTGTCCACGAATCGTCCCTAATAAAGCCTGGACGAAACTGGGCGCATCCGCTAAGTAGAGATAATATCAGAAATAGGAGTAGTCTCGACCGTCTCATTCTCTGCATATTCCTCTGCCTTTTCTAGAATTTTTGAAGCTGCATTAAAGGCCCGATGAATAAGGTTGGTTTTATAGACTACGCCACCACGGAGAGCAGAGTAGATAAGTTGGGCAGCCAATTGATTGCGCAATTTACGTTTACCAATATGGTCACCATAATCACCCTTAGTTTCTTCAGACTTTTTAAGTAGGTCGGTAGCGACCTGAATGGCACTAGAAACGTCGCCATCTTCTACTGACGCCGGACCAGATTCTAGAATTGAACTAAGAGCGGTGCCCGCCACTTGGAGAACGGCCATTGTGATGGCATCCTTCTCCATTTGCTTCTCCTCTGCTCTAGTAGGCATACGTTGGCCGCCAATAATTGGCACATTACCCATCATTCTCGGGTCTATTTCATTTCCTCTACTCATTACGCCCTCCACATTTTCTGTATTGTAGTTAAAAAACATCTCCATGGCGTTGGTTGATGCTCTGGAGTTTTCTTATTGGCCATTTTAATATTGAGCAGCTTAGACCTAATCTTTTGTTTACGGATAAAGCGCTCCCTCTTATA
>Ga0307379_10013937_pt1 | contig 10395 bp, 4 predicted proteins | sample UN2MG_FD_202237 | JGI IMG/M metagenome (GOLD analysis project Ga0307379, IMG submission 202237) | Soil microbial communities from Risofladan, Vaasa, Finland - UN-2 | ecosystem: Environmental > Terrestrial > Soil > Coastal area > Acid sulfate soil | place: Finland: Risofladan, Vaasa | collected... | reverse complement strand
ATAACGACCGTCTCTTGAAAGGAGACCAATAAAATGCCTTGGAAAGCTACAGCGCTCAGTGATCTTTGGTTGGACGCCCTCTTCAACAACACCAGTTTCGTGGCGGCCACGCCCCACCTTTCGCTACACACGGGTCATCCCGGCAATACGGGGGCGACTGAGGTAGCGGGTGGTACTTACGCCCGACAGCCCATCGTTGGCGCGATGAGTGCCGCGACTGGCGGGACGGTCACGAATGATGTCCAAATCCAGTTCACGCTCCTACCCGCCGTCGCTACGCCCGGAATTCAGTTCGCTGGCGTGTGGAGCGCCCTCGCTGCGGGCACGTACTACGGTTTCGCCCCCATCGAGAGCGTCTATGGGTACGCGACGGCGGCAAATACTGGCGACGTGTTTACGAGTTACGCGCACGGCCTCGTCCTGGATGATCGGGTGTATTTCCGTAAGAGCATCGGGCAGGGCCTCCCCGCTAGCCTCGTCGCCGATACGATCTACTGGGTCATCAGCAGCGTTACGACGGACACATTCCAGGTGAGTGCTACTCAGGGCGGTGGTGCTTTCGCCCTGACTGGTGACGGCGAGGTCGTGTTCACTAAGGTCGTTGGCAAGGTGACGAACCTCAACGACAGCTTCACCATCGCGGTTGGCGATCTCGACATCATCGAAGAAGGCTAGGCCTAGCGGGGCTTCGGCTGCGCTGTAATCCAGGGCATCCGCGGTAGGGCCGAAGCCCCCAACTTTGAAGCGTTGGGGGCTTCGGTCCTATGGAGAGGCAACATGGCTGTAGTGTATACAACCGAAGTAATGGATTCGTTCTACAGCATGACGGTAAGCTTCACTGGTCACCCCAACTTCGGCCAGCGTATCGGCTACCGGAAGGGCGGATTCCTCGGCCCCAACGGATTCAAGATGCCCATGTACGTCCAGAGGGCCAACATCCTTGAGCGAGCCGCCCTCAACATGGACGCAGATGGCCTCTACGGAGCCAACGGCGATGGCGACATCCTTATCGTGGGTAGCGGCCTCGGTTTCCTCAACCAAGAGCTAATGGACCGCCAACCAAGCGCGAACATCTGGGGCATCGATAACGGCGCGTACCTCGCTGGGCCACGCCTCGGTGATATGGACCCGCGTTACGTGCTGAAGTGGATGAATTTTGATTTCGTGAACATCCCCGACATCAGGAACCGAACGAACGCCCTGGCTGGCGTTAGGCGCTGGCGTGCCGTCATTACCGAAGACGTCATCTCGTCCTTCACGGATGCCGAGATTCCAGCGTTCCTGGATCAATGCGACCAGGCAACAACAGCTCAGGGTTTCGTGATTCATGTCGTCACGGCTTCCCGCCCTGACCCGCTGGGCGGCATCGACATTACTGGCGACTCAGCGCTGAACTGGAAACGGATCGAGGATTGGCGGGCCACCAGAACAACGCATCGTTGGATTCATCCAACTAGAAACCTGGATATCTAATGGCGTGGGGCGCGAAAACTACCCTCACGTCCGAAGAATCTGATATTGGTCCATTCAAGAGTGCCGCCGGGAATTACTATATCGGCTGGTACGACGTTGCGAACACCAATTTCGAGGTTTATAAGTCATCAACCATCGACGGAACCTATACCCGTCAGGGTACAGGCCAAGCTGATCCTGATGGTACTCCCGGCCTGTGGACTGGCGCGTGGTCGCCAGAGCATGAACACATCCATTTTCTCACGACCACAATTACTGGCTCTGGGATGTCCCAGACGCTCGATATCAACTCCATCATTTTCAGGACCGATACCGACGCCTGGAGTTCCATCCAAGAGGTTAGCCGGACTATCCAGACTAATGCACGCGAGATTACTTACGGCATCGATGAGACTAGCGGGCGACTGTACTTCCTGACGCCCTCGAACGTATTCACGACCATGGGGACCGGCTACCAGAAGGCTTCCGCGTGGTTCGCGGCGAGCGTAACGGGCGACCTTACCGAAGTCACCATAGATCCCACAACTGAGGCCGACATCCGTGTGAACGGCATGATGTCGGCAGATACCGAAGCGTACGTCATCTGGGACGATAACCCCACTGTTAGCGGTAACGCCGCGAAGATAGATGGCTCCACGCTATCCGCTTCCTTATCCTCCTCCACCATTGGGTTCGTCAACGCACAGGGGGGCCTGTGGCGTGCCCCCGGTAGCTGGCTTAGTGGAAAATCCTATACGCTTCTTAATCGCTTGTTTTCCGCCGCCAAAACCATTGGTGTGCTCACGTGGGGCGATCCCCCTACAGTCGAGGCGAACGAGACAGCGTTCTCATCACTGTCAAACGTTGTTTCTGATGGGCATATGGCCCGGTTTGACAGCAAGCTATGGATTATCGGGTACGTAGCCGGAGCGATTTACACTGAATATCGCGACGGGACTGGCTGGGGCAACCAATCACAGGTTGCAGCGGGCCAAACGTTCCGCGAGAACGTCCGCATAGACGTTATCGATGGATCACTCTACGCAATCTGGTACGACGGGACGAACACCGTCTATAGCAAATGGGAGGTTCCCGCCGTCACGGGCTCGCCCTTGGCCCGTGGATCGGGCAGGGCAAGTGTTTTAGGCAAGGTCACTGCGGTCGCTACCGCCGTAGCGAAGGGCGCGGGTCGGGCCGCAGCAGTAGGGATCATCGCTGTCGCGGGGGTCCTCGGGGGACTGGGCGAGGGCAGGGCCAACGTCTCCGCAACGGTAGGTGTACCTGGTCCACAGACGAGCGCCGCGGCCCTCGGTGAGGGCAGGGCTTCGTTAGTAGGAACAGTCGATCAGGCAATCGCTTCAGCGGCTCGCGGTGAGGGCAGAGCGTCGGCGGTCGGGACGGTCGATCAAGCCGTTGTCGCCGCTGCCTCTGGTGAGAGCAGAGCTAGCGTCACTGGGACGGTCGCGGCTGGCTCTGTCGATATCGCCGGATTCCCTCGCGGTAGTGGCGAGGGTAGATCAGGCGTCATTGCGCTCGTCCCACCGCAGGACATCGTTGCTACTCCCGGTGTTGATCAGGTCAAGTGGGACTGGACGGTCGATAGCCAAGCTACCGAGACACGCATCTACCGTGGTGTTGCCGCAGATCGACTTGTCCTCTACCAGCAGATAAGCGCACCGACAGCAACGTATACCGATACCGGCCTGACGCCGACCCTCCCCTACGTCTATGCGTTCACTAGCTGGGATGGCACGGTAGAGACTCCGCTCACGCCCGATCAGACCGTCAGGCCATTAGAGGGCCGCACGGCATGGTTCCGTATCGAGACTGACGGTGGTGGCGCGGGCGCGAGTACCTTCAGCGTCTACAACGCCAACGGCGGCTTCATTGCCGATTACGCCGACACGGGCAGCGTCAGCGGCCTGAAGCTGGCCCTCGATACCCATAAAGCTGCTGATGTCTGGTTCAAGTTCGGTAGCGGCACGTTCTGGTTCCCCGATATCACTGGCGAGAATCACGCTACGTTCAACACGCTCGATGGCCTGAGGTTCACCGGATCGGGGATGAACGGTAGTAACGCTACCGTCATTCAGAACGCCCCAGCCGAGGCGGTAGATACCGAACCGCTGAGCTTCACGAACTGTAACCAGGTCGTCGTTGAGCATATGCAGATCATCGCCGGTGGCGCCGACAACTCCACCAGCGATGCGCTTGATTTCGATGACGCGGATCAGTGTTTCGTCCACCACATCCTCGTTACGGCATCTCGCGCTCGTGGCATCATCTTCGACGGTAAGGATAGCGGCGCTTCGGCCACGCTTAACGTCATCGAGGATTGTGTCGTCACGGTCGATGCCGCAACGCAGGGCGATGCCTACGAGTTCCTGGGTGCGTCCCGTAACGTCATCAGGCGGTCGTGGGCGTACTCGACTGGTCAGTATGGCGTCAATTTCGTTCGGGGCGGAAGCCCCGTTGTCCTGTCGAACGATAACGTTCTTGAGGACTCGGCGATTGTCGCTTCTGGCGATGACGGCATCAAGATCACGTCGGGCAACCGCAACATCATGCGGCGCAACTCCATATTTGATAACGGCACGACAGCTACTTCGTTTGACGGTATCCGTATCGACACTGCCGATACGAACAACAGTGACGATAACGAGATTCGGGACAACTGGATTAGTGACAACCGGGGTCGCGGCATCGACCTTAATAACGGTGCGAATGCCGTCACATCGACGATTATCGACAGTAATTATCTTGCTGATAACGATCTCGGTGACATCCTTGATAACGGTACGAGCACGGTTGATACCAACAACGACAAGGTATCGGGCGAGACGATCTACCCGCCCGTCCCCCCCATCGGCCTGTGGGCGGAGCAGTCTGGTGCCGATGTCGTCCTGCACTGGTATGACCCGCCCGACGTTGATCTCGATGACTTAACGATCTACCGGGGCGCGACACGGGATGCGCTCAGTGTCCTCGTGGCTTCCCACGCCAAGGTCACTCCGACCCCCCCCGGCGCGCTGACGTACAAGAACACCTACACGGATACCGGCGCAGCTGGGACGCATTACTGGTACGCGGTCACCGCGACCGATACTGATGGTAACGAGGTTCTTCTTGCGCTTGCGGGTAGGGCCGAAACCAATGGCTTCGTAGCTGCCGGTAGTGGTGAAGGTAGGGCTTCGGTCCTCGGTACGGTAGCGGGCGATAGCAACGTCGCCGGCTTCCCGCGCGGCAGTGGTGAAGGTAAAGCTTCCGCAACAGGTGTTGTTGACCAAGCAATCGTTACTGCTGGTCTGGGTGAGGGTCGAGCATCCGCTACCGGTACGGTAGAGCGCCCAATCACTGCGCGGGGTAGCGGTGAAGGCCGATCCTCTGCGCTCGCCACCGTAGAACGCCCCGTTACCGCAACGGCACGTGGCGAGGCTAGGGCAGCAGTCCTCGGGACGATTGAGCGCCCGGTCACTGCGGCTGGCAGCGGTGAGGGCAGGGCTTCGGCGGTCGGCATCGTCGAAGTACAGGCAACGCTCGCTGCTCGTGGTGAAGGCAGGGCGGCAGCGGTCGGAACATCCGATGAAGCTGTAATCGCTGCGGGTATGGGCGAAGGCCGTGCGAGCGTACTCGGGACACTGGCGAAACCCCTTGCGGCAGCAGGTAGCGGTGAAGGTAAAGCTTCCGCAGTAGGTACGGTTGATCAGGCAATCGTTGCGTCGGGCAGTGGTGAAGGGCGAGCGTCAGCTACCGGCGTAGTCGATCAGGCAATCACTGCGCAAGGTAATGGTGAGGGTCGCTCAAGTGTAGCCGTCACCCTCAACCGCCCAATCACTGCCCTAGCGAGCGGCGAGGGTCGAGCTTCTGCAACAGGAACGGTCGAGCGTCCCGTTACTGCTGCGGCAAGCAGTGAAGGCCGAGCCTCCGTAGTCGGGACAGCAGAGCGTCCGGTAGTCGCCGGTGCGCGTGGCGAAGGTAGGGCGAACGTAAGCGCTATCTCCGATGAAGCTGTAACCGCCACTGGTAGTGGTGAAGGTCGAGCCTCTGTTGTAGCGATAGTCGAAGTACAGGCTAGCGCGGCGGGATTTGGCGAAGGCCGCGCTAGCGCAGTAGCCACCTCAGACGAAGCTGTAGTCGCTACGGCTCGTGGCGAGGGCAGGGCGTCGGTAGTCGCGATCACGGACGTACAGGGCGCTCCTGCCGCCTCTGGGGAGGGTCGCGCGAGCGCGACGGGAACGATTGAAAGGCCGATCACTGCGAACGCTCAGGGTGAAGGCCGTGCGAGCGCAGTCGGGGTTGTTGATCAGGCTATTGGTGCGGCGGGACTCGGTGAGGGTAGGGCTTCTGTAGTCGGGATAAGAGGCCGTCCGGTGGTCGCTGGTGGACGGGGCGAGGGTCGCGCGAATGTAACAGCTACTTCCGATGAAGCTGTAGTTGCTACCGGTAACGGTGAAGGCAGAGCCTCGGTAGTCGCAATAGCGGAGGTGCAGGCGAGCGCGGCGGGACTGGGTGAGGGCCGCGCTAACGTAATAGCCACCTCGGGCAATGTAGTAGCCGCTACGGGTCGCGGCGAAGGCAGAGCCTCCGTTGTAGCGATCACAGATGTACAGGGCGCTCCTGCGGCTTCTGGGGAGGGTCGTGCGAGCGCGACGGGAACGATTGAAAGGCCGATCGTCTCTACAGCGAAGGGCGAAGGTCGCGCGAGCGCAATAGGGACGGTCGAACGGCCAGTAGTCGCGGCAGCAAGAGGCGAAGGTCGCGCCTCGGTCTCGGCGACAGTCACCGGAGTAGGGGACGTAGCGGGATTCCCCGCAGCGAGCAGTGAGGGTAGGGCCTCCGCAGTCGGGATCGTCAATGTCGGCGCGACACTGGCCGCACGCGGCGAGGGCAGGGCCGATAATCGAGGTGCGCGCGATAACGCGACTACCGCGCTCGCTAGCGGCGAGGGCAGAGCAAGTGTCAGCGGCACAGTTGATGTCCTCGCGACGCTTTCTGCGCGCGGTGAGGGACGCGCGGGTGCGATCGCAACCTCCGATGAAGTCGTAATCGTTTCGGGCAGCGGCGAGGGACGCGCATCTGTTACTGCGACAGTCGAAGTCTTCGCTACGGCGGGAGCAAGTGGCGAAGGTCGCGCGGGTGCGATAGCTACGAGTGGTGAGGTCGGAATCGCTCGCGCGCGCGGCGAAGGCAGGGCGTCAGCGATCGGCACGGTCGAAAGGCCGGTCACGGCGGCGGGTAGTGGCGAAGGCAGAGGTTCCGCCCTCGGGACCGTCGAACGGCCAATAACTGCCGCAGCGAGTGGCGAGGGCCGAGCTTCCGTAGTCGCCGTAGTCGATCAGTCCATAACCGCTGCCGCAAGCGGTGAAGGACGCGCTTCTGCGCTCGTCACGCGCGAGCGGCCAGTTACGGCAGCCGGTAGTGGTGAAGGTAGAGCATCTGCCCTTGCGACTGTAACTAGCGTAGGCGAAAACGCAGGCTTCCCGGCAGCAAGAGGTGAAGGTAGAGCCTCTGTAGCCGCAATAGTCGAGACGACTGCAACCCTCGCAGCTAGGGGTGAGGGTAGGACCGCCGCAGTAGCGACGAGCGACGAAACCGGAATCCTCCTCGCAAGTGGCGAGGGCAAAGCTTCCGTTCTCGTAACACGCGACCGCCCCGTCACCGCACTAGCTAGTGGTGAAGGCCGCGCTTCCGCCCTCGGGACGGTTTCTGTCCCGGTTACTGCGGCGGCGAGAGGCGAGGGTAGAACCTCTGCCCTCGCTACGATCGACCGCCCTGTTACCGCAGCCGGTAGTGGTGAAGGACGCGCAGCAGTCCTCGGGACTGTCGAACAGCTCGTAAGCGCAGCAGCTAACGGCGAAGGCCGAGCCTCCGTACTCGCTACGGTAAGCGGTGTAGGCGACATCGCAGGCGTCGCGGCGGCAAGCGGTGAGGCTAGAGCCTCCGTAGTCGCGACAGTAGAAATCAGCGCCACGCTCTCCGCCAAGGGCGAGGGCAGCGCCGCAATCGTAGCAACAAGCGATGAAGTAGGAATCCATGTTGCTAAGGGTGAGGGTCGCGCTTCGGTTACCGGCACAGTAGAAAGGCCGATAGCAGCAGCAGCACGTGCTGAGGGACGTGCTGCTGCGCTTGTCACAGTAGACGCACTCGCCTCTGTCGCAGGTAGCGGCGAGGGGCGCTCACGTTCAGTCGCAACAGTCGATGTGCTCGCGTCTGCGGCTGGGAGCGGTGAGGGACGCTCTTCTACGCTCGCTACCGTAAGCGGCTCAGGCGATGTCGCAGGCTTGGCAGCGGCACTCGGCGAAGGTCGCGCCTCTGCGTTCGCTACGGTAGAAGTCGGAGCTACGTTCACAGCAAGAGGTGAAGGTAGGGCTTCGGTAGTAGCAACTAGCGACGAAGTTGGGATTCACGTCGCCAAGGGCGAGGGTAGGGCTTCGGCCAGCGGCGATGTAGACGTTCGAGCGAGCGCCCTTGCTCTCGGTGAGGGCCGCGCGTCAGTCACAGCTACAATCGAAGTATTTGTCCCGGCAGCAGCTAGAGGCGAAGGTCACGCTTCAACGACCGCGACAGTCGGAGTAACCGCCACCGCAACGGGCAGTGGCGAGGGTCGAGCGAGCGTAACCGCCAGGGTCGCAACGGAGGCTGCGTCTGGCCGTGGCGAAGGACGCGCAGCAGTTAGCTCGGTTCAAATCTATTCGCCGGGACTCAGCGGCTTGCTCGCAGAGTTCAGCATCGAAGGCAGACTGCAATTCGAATTCGCCCTCGGCCCCGACGCCGCGCCACCAGACGAAGCGCGATTGCTAACAGCAGGCTTTGAGATTAAGCCTAAAATAGAGTTGAAGTTTTCCCTCATGGGAGGCGAAATGGATAGGATATTTGTCGGGAACGACAACTATTTCAAGATAGACGCGCTAACCGATGCGCAGACAAACGTACTCATCGACGGAGCAACGCTGACTTGGGAGCTTCGCGATGATGCGGTTGCTTTGGTCGCTAGTGGCAGCATGTCAGCCGAAGGTAGCGGTGGCCTCTATCACGGCAACATCGAAGAGGACGTGGCGCTAGTAGAAGACGACCTCTACTGGCTCGAAGTCTTCATGGACGCCGGTAGCGATCGCATCGGCGTTATGAGGAGAAGACTCAAAGCTAAGGAGAGGTCTATATGAGCGGAATTTTTGGCGGCGGCGGTGGCGGTGCTGGTGGTGCTGGCGGTGGACTCACCCCACTAGGCGCATGGAACGCAAGTACGAACTCCCCATCTCTCAGTGACGGCAGTGGAGCACAAGGAGAGTATTACATCGTCTCCGTGGCAGGCTCAACGAGTCTCGACGGGATCACAGACTGGGAGATCGGCGATTGGCTTGTCTCGAACGGGACGATCTGGGAGAAGCTGGATCAGACGGACCTAGTGCAGAGTGTCGCCGGAAAGACGGGCGCGGTCACTCTAGTCGAGGCTGACGTAAGCGACCTCGGGACTTATCTTACCAAGGTGGCGGCAGATGCACTTTACGATCCCGTTGGCGCGTCAGATGGCACGAAATCGCTGAGACTGATCCCGGCAGCGGATGAAGAGTACGTCGTCGATAACGCAGGGCTTATTATCAACCTACAGACAACCGCCACCCGCGCCTTGATCGAGGTTACGAGTACAACCGAGGTGGGCGGGGTCGCCCTCAAGGTCGATACCGGCCTTGGCGACTGGACGCCAAGGGCAAGGATGTACGAGAGCGATAGTATCGCGACCCTCGGCACGGAACTTGTAGACAAGACGATGACGATCCGCTCTCCCCAGGGACCGGCTATCTTCGAGCAGATCATCTTCGATACGCCGCTGATCCTAACGACCGGCTTTTACCTGATCTGGATCACAGGAACCCCGTCGATTATGAGCTGGCGCTCGAACAATGGCGCGGGAACGAACGATATAGACGTGGCGATGGGTGGCAACATCACCCTGAAAAACTGGTATCAGGGTGCAACGAAATACACGCATAAAATCAACCTCCAAATCTCTACTGGCGCGATCCTCAAGACGGTCGTCAACCCCCTCGATGCCGCCGACAACCGCATCCAGAAACTCACGACTGGCGAGCGAGATGCCCTCGCTACGGGCGACCTGACCGCCGACGAGACGCATGTCATCTACAACGAAACAACAGCTCAACTAGAGACATGGAACGGTAGTGCGTGGGTGGCCGTGACACCTGCCGCTGCCGTGACCTCCATTGTAGGATTCCTCGTCCATGAAGAGGTGCTTAGCGGCGCCGATGGGGACCTCGATGTGAGCGGTCTAGACCTGAGCAGCTATCTCTGGGTAGAGGTCCAGCTAAACGCACGGCATGACGCCGCGTCATCGGCGAGCGTCGGGATAAGATTCAACGCTGACAGTGGCTCGAACTACAACTGCCAACGAACAATTATCACAAACGCGGGGGCCATCACCGACAGTGGGGTAGACGGGGCCGGGCTGACCAGGGCCACCATCGGCAGTGTTGGACCCAACAACTCAAACGCTGTGACCCCGATCAGGCTGAGGCTCACGAACTTCGGGACGACGTTCAACACGCTAGGAGAATACTGGGCGAGCAGTGGCTCAACAACTACTCTCGGATCGCTCATGTGGCTGGACACGTCAGCGGTTACGCAGATTCAGTTCCTTGACCTGTCAGACGATAGCCAGGAAACCTTCGAGGATGGTTCAGCCCTCCGCATCTACGGTTACAAAGCTCAGGACGTTCTGACTTAGCGACAGCGTTAGAAACCTCGCGGCGAGATATTGCGAGGTTTCTAACATTAAAGATTTATGAGGAGGCGGCGTGTCGAATTCACTCCGTAGGAGGGGTGCTGTTTCGTACAATTAGTATTACGTAAAGGGTGGTGGGGAGTGGAACGCTGTGTTTGCATATGGATAAATCTCCGAGGCGCAAGGGGGCTGATGCGCTTCAA